>JGI26540J51217_10001346_pt1 | contig 18220 bp, 12 predicted proteins | sample ThiBio_1000_plan_2_FD_51217 | JGI IMG/M metagenome (IMG submission 51217)
CCGCCACGCCTTGCGCGCGCTGTCCGCGCTGCTCGTGCCAGCAAGCCTGCGCGCGGCAGCGGCCGACGATCCATCCATGGACGCCGCCGATTGCGTGATCCCCGCCAAGGCCGGCGGCGGCTTCGCGCTGACCTGCGCGCTCGCCCGCGACGCGCTGCAGGCCGTGCGCCCCGGCCGTCCGCCGCTCGCGCAGCGCTACCTGCCGGGCGGCATCGGTGCCGTCGCGTTCGACCGCATCGCCACCGGCAAGCTCGGCGGGCCGGGCACGCTGGTCGCGTTTTCCAGCGGCTCGCTGCTCAACCTGGCACAGGGCCGCTTCGGTCCGCACCCGCCTTCGGCCGTGCGCTGGATCGCCACGCTGGGCACCGACTACGGCGTGATCGCCGTGCACCGCGACTCCCCCTTCAAACGCCTGCAGGACCTGGTCGCCGCGCTGCGGCAAGACCCGTCGCGCATCGCCTTCGGCGCGGGCGGCACGGTCGGCAGCCAGGACTGGGTGAAGGCCGCGCTGCTGGTGCGCGCCGCGGGGCGCGACCACAAGGCAATGCGCTTCGTGTCTTTCGAGGGCGGCGGCGATGCGCTTTCGGCACTGCAGGGCAAGCATGTCGACGCCTTCCCCGGCGACGCGGCAGAAGCACTGCAGGCCATTGCGGGCGGTGCCGCCGTGCGGCTGCTCGCGGTGCTGTCGGACGAACGGCTGGGCGGCGGGCTCACCGGCGTGCCGACCGCGCGCGAGCAAGGCGTGGACCTGGTCTGGCCGACCGTGCGCGGCCTCTACCTGAGCGCGGACGTGCCGGAGGCAGCCGTGCGTGCCTGGACCGCCGCCTTCCGCGAAGCGAGCGCCGCGCCGGGCTACGCCGCCCTGCTCGAGCGGCACGGGCTGTATCCCTTCGCGCTCACCGGCACCGCGCTCGACGACTACGTGCAGGCGCAGATCGCGGCCTACCGGAAGCTGGCCGACGGGCTGGGCCTGCGCCGCTGGCCGTCCTGAACGCAGGCAAGATGGCGCCATGACCGAAGACGCCATCACTGACTACCTGATCGACATGCTGGCCGGCGGCCACTTCCAGATCGCCGACGACAACACCTTCTTCTTCCACGACGCGGACAACAAGTTTCCCTTTGCCACGATCGTGACCAAGGACAGCGAGTTCGACAACGCCTCGAAGCTGGACCGCCCGGGCGCGTTTCGCCTGAACATCGGCGTGGGCAAGGAGAGCTTCCGCGCGTTGTTCGGCGAAGCGCCGGCGGCAGCCGCCGACCCGGCCGCACTGGACACGCTGATGCCCCACCCCGTGTACGGGAAGATGTACTGGGTGAGCGTGATCTCCCCCAGCACACAGACCTTCGACAAGGTGAAGCCCCTGCTCGCCGAGGCTCTGGCCTTGGCACGAGCGCGCAAGCCGGGCTAGGCAGCCTTCAGGAACACGTCGTGGTCCGGCGCGAAGTTCGCGTGCAGCGGCAGCATCGCGCCGCCCAGCGCGCAGGCTTGCGCACCGGCCCTGCCGCCATGCAGCTGCGGACGCCACAGGCCTTCCCAGTTGCAGCGGTCGAGCGCGGCGCGGGTGTGCTCCAGCAGGGCCTGCAGCAGCAGGCGCGACATCGATCCGTCCACCACCACGTCGGCCAGGTCGAGCATGGCGGCGCCGTTCACGATGGCATGCGCGAGCGCCTGCGATGCGCTTTCCAGCCAGGCCTGGGTGGAGGCCGCGAAAGGCGCCTGCAATGCGCGGTCGTCATAGGCGGCCATCGCGTCGAGGCCCTCGCCCGCCAGGCGCTGCTCCAGCTCCCAGAGCGAGGCCTGCGCGACGAGCTGCGCCGGCAGCGCGCCGCCGCGGCCGGGCGGCTGCATGGGCAGCGACGCCAGTGCGCCCGCGTTGCCGTGCGCGCCGGTGTGCAGGTGCGAGTTGATGACCAGCCCGCCGCCCACGAAGGTATCGACGAAGATGTACAGGAAGCTCTTCAGGTCATGCCCGCGCCCGCCCACCAGCTCGGCCACGCAGGCGGCCACGGTGTCGCGCGCGAAGCTCACCGGCACGTCGGTGCGCGCGCGCACCTCGGCCGCCAGGTCCATCTGGTTCCACAGGTCGGCTTGCGCCTTCGACAGCCCCAGCGTGCGATGCCAGCCGCCGAGCTGGAACGGCGCCGCGAGCCCCACGCCCACGTTGCGCGCGGCCAGCGGCCCCAGGCCGTCGCGCAGCCGGTGGATGTGCTGCGCGATGGCGGGCAGCAGCTCGTCCACGTCGGGAAAGTCGTAATGCACGATGTGACGATCACGCACCCGCGTGGTGAAGTCGATCAGCAGCCACTCGGCGCCGCGCCGGCCCACCTTGATGCCGATGGAGAACGCGCCGTCGGGGTTCAGCGCCAACGGCACCGAAGGCTGGCCGATGCGCCCGCGCACGCGGTTCTGCTTGACGATGAGCCCGTCTTCCTCGAGCCGCGCGGTGATGAGCCCGATGGTCTGCGCGCTCAGCCCGGTGAGCCGCGCGAGGTCGGCCTTGGGCAGGCTCGTGTGAACGCGCAGCGCCTGCAGCACCGTGCGTTCGTTGAACTGGCGCATGCCGACCTGGTTGGAGCCGCGAAGCCGCAGCAGGTCGGGCGTGCGCGCGGCGGTGTCCGCATTAGGCATGCGCCTCCGCGGGCAACTGCTCGGCGGTCATGGCGCCGGTCATCACGGCCACCGTGTCGCTCATGCTGATTTTCTTCGGGTCGAGCACGGCCGCGCGCCTGCCCAGCCGCGCCACGTGGATGCGGTCGGCCACCTCGAACACGTGCGGCATGTTGTGGCTGATGAGCACCACCGGCAGGCCCCGGTCGCGCACGCGGCGGATCAGCTCGAGCACCATGTTGCCCTCCTTCACGCCGAGCGCGGCGGTGGGCTCGTCCATGATGACCACGTGCCGCGCGAAGGCCGCGCTGCGCGCCACAGCCACGCATTGGCGCTGGCCGCCCGAAAGCGTTTCGACCGCCTGCGTCATCGACTGGATGCCGACCTTCAGGTCGGCCATGCGCGCGGTGCTTTCGCTCAGCATCTTCTTCTTGTCGAGCATGCGCAGCACATTGCCCATGAAACCGGGGCGTCGCAGCTCGCGGCCGAGGAACAGGTTCTCGTAGATGGTCATGGCCGGGGCCACGGCCAGGTCTTGATAGACCGTCTCGATGCCGGCGCGGCGCGCGTCCAGCGGATTGCGGAAGTTCACCGGCTTGCCGTCGAGCAGGATCTGCCCTTCGTCGGGCACCACCGCGCCCGACAGCGCCTTGATGAGCGAGGACTTGCCCGCGCCGTTGTCGCCGATCACCGCGAGGATTTCTCCTTCGCGCAGTTCGAAGTCGACGCCGTCGAGCGCCGTGACCTGCCCGTAGCGCTTCACCAGGCCCTTGGCCTGCATCACGATCTTGGGGTTTGCAACGACGTTCATCAGCGGGCTCCCCGGCGCGAGAGTTGATCGGCCGTGACCGCAAGAATCACCAGCACGCCGGTCACCAGCACCTGGTAGATCGACGACACGCCCATCAGCGTGAGCCCGTTGCGGAACACGCCCACGATCAGCACGCCGATCAGCGAACCCAGCACGATGCCGCGTCCGCCGAAGAGGCTGGTGCCGCCGAGCACCACCGCCGTGATGGCGTCGAGGTTCTCGGTCTGGCCCGCGTTCGGGTCGCCCACGCCGGTGCGCGCCACCGACAGCAGCGACGCAATGCCGTACAGCACGCCCGCCGCCACGTACACGCCCAGCAGCACGCGCTGCGTCGGAATGCCGACCAGCCGCGTGGCCTCGGCGTTGTTGCCCACCGCGTAGATGTGGCGTCCCGCCGCCGTCTCGCGCAGCACGAACCATGCAAGGCCGTAGAGCACCAGCATCAGCACCGCGCCCCACGCCACCTCGGCGTTGCCGATGCTGAAGGTGGTGCCCAGGCCCGTGAGGCCGCCCGGCAGGTCGGTGATGGTCTGCGACGACGAATACAGCTGCGTGATCGCGAAGGCGATGTTCAGCGTGCCCAGCGTCACGATGAAGGGCGGCAGCTTGATGCGCGTGACCAGCAGGCCGTTGAGCAGGCCGAACAGCGTCGTCACGCCGATGCCGCAAAGGATGGCCACCGGCGCCGGCAGCCCCAGTTCGGTGGCGAACTTGCTCATGATGATGCCGCCCAGCGCCATCACCATGCCGCACGACAGGTCGATGCCCGCCGTGAGGATGATCAGCGTCTGGCCGATGGCGATGACGCCGACCACCATCACCTGCTGCAGGATCAGCGAGAGATTGCCGCCGGTGAGAAAGCGGTCCGACTGGGTCGCAAAGAAGATGCAGGCGCCGAGCAGGGCCAGCCACGGCCCGAGGGCGCCCCACGGAATGTGGTGCGTTGGAGACTTCGCCATGGCTTCGTCGTGAATCGGTTCGTCAGCAGCGGATTACTTCTTGCCCCAGCACAGCTCGGCGCCTGTCTTGGTGTCCTTGCTGTCGACGCCCGCCACGCTCTTGCCGGCGATCAGCGTGACGCCGGTGTCCACATAGCCCGAGGCCTTCTTGCCGGTCTTGGCGAACTCCACGCCCGCGGCCACGCCCATCGCGGCCATCTTCAGCGGGTACTGCTGCGAGGTCGCGGCGATGATGCCCGCGGCCGTGTCCTTGATGCCCTGGCAGCCGCCATCGACCGACACGATCATCACGCCCTTTTCCTTGCCCGCGCGCTTGAGCGCGTTGTACGCACCGGCCGCCGCGGGTTCGTTGATGGTGTAGACCAGGTTCACGTCGGGCGCCTTCTGCAGGCAGTTTTCCATCACCGTCTGCGCCTTTGCCTGGTCGCCGTAGCTGTCGGCCATGCAGACGATCTCGGGTGCCTTCGACAGTTCGTTCGACTTCGGGTCGTTGGCCGGCAGGCCGAAGCCCTTCATGAAGCCGTTGTGGCGCTGCGCGCCCACCGGGTGGCCCGGCAGCAGGTCGAGCGCGACGATCTTCGCGGGCTTGCCCGCCATCGCGGCCTTGGCGTATTCGCCGATCAGCACGCCGGCCGTGTAGTTGTTGGTGGCGAACAGCGCGTCGGTGGCGTCCGGCGGATCGGCCGGGCTGTCGAGCGCGATCACCATCACGCCCTTGTCGCGCGCCTTCTTGATCGCGGGCACGATGGCCTTCGCATCGCTCGGCGTGATCAGGATGGTCTTGGCGCCGGCCGCGATCATGTTCTCCATCGCCGTGATCTGGCCCGCGTTGTCGCCGTCGGCCTTGCCCGCGCCCGAGAGCAGCTTGGCGCCCTGCTTCTTCGCCTCTTCCTGCGCGCCTTCCTTCATCTTGACGAAGAAGGGATTGGTTTCGGTCTTGGTGACGAGACCGATGATGGGCTGGTCGGCGGCGAAGGCGCCGCTGGCCGCAACGAGGGACATGGCCGCCACGGCCAGGATGGAGCGGGAGCTGCTGAGCATGGTGTGTCTCCTTGGACAGGCGGCGTAGCGCCTGCGGTCTTTTGGAACCGGATCGCTCGGGCTTTCTTGAAGTGAAAGGCTCGGCGTCCGGGCGCAGGGCGACTATCGGCCAGGAGATGGACTAAATCAAGCTGATTTAGTTATCGGAAACCCGGAGGTGGGTGCATCAGCGTAGGGGGGGTCTTCTCTGGGGGTCTCGTCTGGATCGCTGTCAGCTGTTGATCCGGGCGTTCTCGAAATTCATGTCCTCGAACTCGCTTCCCGTGAAGTTCACGCGCTCCCCTTGCAGGTTGCTGGCCTGGATCCGGTTGCCGCGGCAGTCGAGCACGTCGAGGCTCGACCATGTGTTGCCGTCGAAGTTGAGATCGGTCCAGGTGCACCGGCTGAAGCTCGAGTCGCTGAGCCGGGCTGCGTTGAACCGCGAATGGCTGAATGTGCAGTTGACGAACGTGCAGCCGGAAATGGCGATGCCTTCGAAGTCACATGCGCTGAAGGTGCAGTTGGTGAATTGGCACGCAGTCCAGCCTGCTTGCTTGAAGGTGGTGCTCGTGAAGCTGCTCGCGGAGAAGGTACTGGATGCGAACTGCGCAAGGTTCAGGTCGAGGCCTGCGTAGGCAAAGCTGTCGGCTTGGCCGATCAAGCCGGCAGGGGCGCCGCCGGTGCCTTTGCGCCAGAGGTCGTGGTTGAGGATGATTATTTGAGAACTCATTTTTCCGCCCGTTTATTCAGCGAGCTCATCGCTGAAGTTTTCGTTACCGCAAATTTCCTACCAAAATAAATCGCCGGCTCTTCCACTTGCTGCATGAGCTTATTTATGGCTGCCTTGATCCGGATCTGCCGAATGGATTTTTTATCAAGCAAAATCAAGCAGGTGGACACGCGCATATCTCAAAAACTCGAGCCCCATATTGGAATCGAGTCGCTTGAGCAGAAAAAGGTAGAACGGAATAGGCGTCAGGCTCTCGCTATTCTCAGGATTCCATTCGCCCTCCTCACTGCAGCAACAAACGGCGCATCGACTCAAAGCAGCCAAGGTTGGATTTTCTTTTTCAAAGCGATCGGACAAAAACCAGAGTTCACGTCTACTCGACCTCCGCAATTCGTCACCGCTATCTGTGCCAAAACTGGATATTGCCGTCAAAAGATGCTTGGAGATAAAAACCAACTGCATCGATGGAACAGTGCTGTCAAAGTGACGAGCCAAGATGCACTTGCGCAGAAATTCCGCATACATCTTCATCATGCGAGCCGAAGAAACCTGAGCAGCCATTAGCTGATCTTCGATAACGTCGAGTGCTTTCTCTTCATCTTCGCTGTACGGCCCTGGCATTTTTATTTCTCACAAACATCTTATCAATCAAGGACGATTTGACAGAATTAGCAAAACAACAACAAATTCACCGTTCCTGACAGAACTCGGCGCGGCCATCTTCGATTGAAAGTTTCACGCAATGGCTACAGTGCGCCTCAATACGAATGGAGTAAATTTTCTCCAAAAAAATCAATCGAAAGCCCCATTTTTAAAATGCATATGCTCTTGCGCTGCGCTCGAAAATCCCTCTATAAATTTCGGCATTAGATCTTTTTTTGATCTCACCTTGAAATTACCACTTTCAATCGCCCAGTCATAAATAGAAATCCCCACTGGATATTTAGTCAAAACACCAGTCAGCCGATACTTCTCAATCCATTCCAAAGCGTCCTCTTGGATCGCAAAAACCGCAGAAGGGAACTTTGCGTCCAGCCCATTAAAAACCCAAACCTCCTTCATTTCAGCCATCTAGATCCTTTGGAAAATTAACATATCGACGCCGCTGTTGGATTTCATCCTGTCGACAGACGATGTACGCCCTATAGGCCAGGCAGTTTTTCGAAATTTCCTCCAAGCAAAATCTTCTTCATTGCTTCCTCCACGGTTTTCCCTATTCTGCAAAAATAATCGTCGTATCCACCATAAAAGCCACCCCGATCACCGATCAAATAATTCAAATGCCCAGAATACCCTTGGCCAACTGGAATTAATCGCTCCATTGCAAGCCCCTCGTAATCCTCAACCACCCAAGCTCGATCCAAGCGTCGCGTTGCAGCAGAAGGGTCAAAATAACTCTCATCAAAAGCACCTCCGGCATACGCAGGGTGCGCTAATCTTATTTCTCCAAAAGACGCAGAAAAATCCAAGGCCTGCTGGAATACCTTGTAGCCATCCCTCTTCCAATCAGAGGCATACTGATTTGTTCTTGCCTTTCGCATCGAACTCCACCCAGAGCGCTCCAAAATTGAAATCAATTCGCCATTAAATTGATAGCTCATCAACTCACCTCTTGCCCGCCAAGACTTTAAAATTTCCAAAGGTTACAGAACAATTTCTGCAGCACGGCATTGGCGCTCCAGATTTTGTATAAACAGTTGCCACATCGAGATCAACGATCGACGACCCACCTTTTATCGCCTTGTTTGCGGCATCAATTTCCGCGCAGTTATGAGTGTCCCAAGACTCACCCCCAACTTAGCGCTGAATTGGAAGGCTTTGCCCCACTGGTGCCGGTGTATACCTTTCCGGTTCTGCGGTTTACCATCGCGCACGTTGCCGTAGGTAGTTTTCCACCTGCTGCCCTGAGCCTTGCGGCTTCTTGCTTCGCTTTTTCAAGTGCGTCAGGACATCCTTTTGACCGCTGAAGCCCTAACGAATCGACCCACGTACGGGTCGTAGTACCGATACCGGTTGTAATGCAGCCCCGTCTCGTCGTCCCAATACTGCCCCTGGAAGCGGATAGGGTTCCGGAAGCCAGCCCTCCTGCCCGCCTCACTGATCGCCTGCCTCGCCTCCCCCCAAGCCTTGTAGCTCCCGACCAGGCAACAGGCCCCTCGCAATCCGTCAGCTCCTACGGCGTACCCAGGTGATCGCATTGCTAGAAAGAAATCTCTTCCTTGCGGAACGGCGCGGATGTTCGGCTCTGTTCCCCATTCCATAACAGCTACTGCTCAATGTTGTAGTGCCCACCGTGGGCATTAATCACCGCGTTCTTCTATTTCCCCTTTCGTCCGCCTCATTTCAATCTGAATTTCGCAACACGTGCAACATCCTCATCTTCATCATTGGCAAGATTCCCCACCATGACAAGAGGAGTTTTTTTATTTGCCGCAATCTTCCTTCGAACTAACGAGCTAGAATCTTTCGACAGCAACTTGAAAATATCTGATGGCAAATTTCTTTTTTCCGCCAAAATTGATCGCACAATCTCGTCCCCATGAATGGCTAAAACCCATCACCGCGACTGAAATTGTTATATTTTGCGCCACATCAATTTTTCGAGATTGAAAATTCAAAATCAACTCTTCCCACACGCCAAAAGGCGCCTCATCCCGAAGCGATCGGGCAATACCTGATTCGTCCCTCGAATCACACAATGCCATAAACTCACTCACAGAATTGATCATGAATTTCCGTTCTTGCGCTTCAATTATTTTAAATCAATGATCCTGCCCGCATTACCTTTATGTTTCCCCATTCGATCTCCAAATTCATATAAATCATAGACCGCAAATCGATAGGATTACGAATTCCGATATGTGTTTTCATCGAATCCATTGACACAAACTCGCGATCATTAAGCTGATTACCAAGTGGCAATTTGGAGAATTTCCTTATCGGTTCCATGCAATTCTGGATTTCCTGCATAAACATCCAAAACGATACCGTGCTCAAGCTTTTCGGAGACCAATGAAAAATAATCTGGCTCAGCAATTTTTCCTCGCACCAAATTGAGAAGCGGATGTATTTTTTTTGCATCAACCTTAATCGCGGGATACTTTGTATAAGTAAAACCATTTTGAGGCAAAAGGCCAGGAAGAATTAAAAAATACGCCTCATCTTGATTTATCGAGAAATTCAGCAAGTACTCAAACAAACGTTCCCTTCCCTGCACTTCCGAATTATTTTTAGAATTTGCGATGTCGCTTATTTTCTGCAGGAGAATTGAAGATTCAGGAAATTCAATCACACCCAAAGCAAAACTTGGATCGAGAGATAATCTCTCAAAATTCATCCTCTGCATAAGAGCAAATTTTTTCTCCTGAGTTTTTGTCAGATTAAACTCGATCATTTGTGCTCCACTACAGATCCGTTTGCTTGATATTTCCATGCACCATTGGAAAACGTGGATGGCAACCCATTTGAATCGATGGTTTTTGCTTCGGCTGCATGCCAATGAGCACAAGCGTGGTCGCTATCGGGTTCGTGATGTGAGACGACCATTGTTCGCTCTCTGCCGCCTTCACCAGTGGTCTTATACAGATATTGCTCGAATCCCGAAGTTGTCTTGGGTGGAGTGCGTTGAGCAAACGGCATAGAAGACGTTGCTATACCGGCACGACGCATGACCTCTCGACGAGCGTCCTTCGAAGATCTTGTGGCTGTGCATTTCTTAGGCTCAGCCGGCAGCGGAGAAGGTTTAGGAATTCTTTTGCGCGCTAGCCCCACCGAATCCACTTAATCCACTGGTTTCGGCGCGTACTGGCACAAGTTGATTTCGCCGACCAACCCGATAGGATCATCTGAGACAAATCGCCCACTCTGCGGGTCGTAGTACCGATACCGGTTGTAGTGCAGCCCGTCTTTTCATCCAATGCAGATTCAGGCGGCCGAATAAGCCGATCGGATCGCGGGAAATGAAGCGACCACAGCTGGGCCATAAGGTCATCGACCGAGGCCTTCCTGGTTACGCGCCACCAAGAAGAATCCTCTTCTATTTCGAATAATCCAAGCCGTTGGGCCCGATTTCATCAATCAAAACAAAATCTTTTGCATCCACCAAAGATGGAGTTGTTTTTGTTAACGCAAAAAGCATATCTTTCAAATAATTTCGCCTATCTATTACGCGATTAAGAGGAAGATCGTGAGGAATCGCACTCCGCCACAACTGGTCGTCGGAGCAGTTAATCAAAATGAAATTAATTCCATTGATTATGTTTTCTTTTGAAATTGGGCCGAATTTTGAAAAGCTACGCCCCATCTCTTCAAAAAGAATCTTTCTATTGGCATCCAAATTAATATCAAACCCTTCCAACTCCTCATCGCTCTTGCCAAACAAAAAATCATAAACTCCACGCAGATAATTCAAATTCAACGATTTCATAACTGCGGATACGCCGTATATACATCTCCAGAATTATTTCTGCGAACTGTGACGCGCGATGTAGTGATGGGACATCCTCCACCGCTACGATAGCCTTCACCAATAGTTCTTCCCATATCGAATGTGGCACTGTTTTGACCAGAGGCATTCATTGCAGACCGCCCTTTCTGAATAGCATCCAATTGATCGGTATTCCTAATAAATCTTGTTGAATCAGGACCGTGAGTTTGCGGAATTTTGCATGGATTATCGGGAGGCACGCCAGTCATAGCACGCCTTTCCTGCTCCGGCATTGTTGTGTGAGCGCCATGCCGAGAGTAAGCATGCCCTCCCGTTGCAGCATCATTGTCAGCAAGAATTTTCCCCGCTCTGCGATTAGCCCGATTTCCCTGCAATCCTAGTGGATCAATAAATTCCACTGGATTTGGGGCATAAAAAAGTGCGTTCACTCCTCCCTTCAGGCCAATAGGATCCTTTGATATGAACCTTCCCGCAAGAGGGTCGTAGTACCGGTACCGGTTGTAATGCAGCCCCGTCTCGTCATCCCAATACTGCCCCTGGAAGCGGATAGGGTTCCGGAAGCCAGCCCTCCTGCCCGCCTCACTGATCGCCTGCCTCGCCTCCCCCCAAGCCTTGTAGCTCGCCGACCAGGCCACACGCCCCTCGTGATCCGTCAGCTCCTGCGGCGTACCCAGGTGATCGCACTGGTAGAAGGCGATCTCTTCCTTGCCGAACGGCGCGGGTGTCCGGCTCTGCTCCCCATTCCATAGAGGGTCCTGCTCGATGTCGTAGCGTCCGCCGTTGTCCGCGATCAGCGCCTTCACGTCGGTGGTCTCGCTCAATGCAACGGCCTGGGCCTGCCTGATCTGCATCAGGGGCACGAACGAACCGGGTTCGTGGATGTAGTGGACGCTGTCGCCGCGCCACATCTGTTCCTGTCGCGCTTCCGTGCTTTGCGTGCTTTCGAACGCCAGCGTGTCGCCGTCCCAGCCGAACAAGGTGCAGGCATGCCCCGTGCGCTTGGCGATACGGCGGCCCAGCGGGTCGTAGCTGAAGCTCGTGGTCTCGCCGAAGGTTTCGGCGCTGCGCATGCGGTTGTAGCCGTCCCAGGTGAATACCGTCTTTTCACCGTTGCGGCTGCGCTCGACAAGATTGCCGCGCTCGTCCCACTTGTAGTGGGTGCCGGCATAGTCCTTCAGCAGGTTGTCCATGAGCCGGCCGGCCATGCTGCGGCCGTCACCCCCCAGGCGAACGGCAACGCGGTTGGTGATGCGGCCTGCTGCTGCCTGTGCATCGCCTTCCGTGTCTGAAGAAGGGTGGCCGATGTTCCCTGCAGGATCGAATGCGAAGGTCTCGCGCCCCAGGCGGCTGTTGGCTTCGAGCAGGCGTCCCACCGGGTCGTAGCGGTAGCTCAGGTTGCCTCGGCGGCTGTCGCCGATGGCCACCAGTTGTCCCGCCTTGTCGTACGCATAGCTGCGGCGAATGCCGCCGAGGGACTCGATCGCGCCGGGCCGGGTCTGCGAGATCTGCTGTTCGAGCAGGCGGCCGGCCGGGTCGTAGCGCTGCTTTTGCGTCAGGCCGTTGCCCTGTTCGCGCGTGATCTCGCGGTGCAGGTCGTCGCGCTCGAAGCCCAGCACGTCCTGCCCGTCGATGAGTAGTCCGTGCACGTGGCCGGAGCCGTAGGTCAGCCATTGCGTGATGTGTCCGTCGGGGCGGATGGTGGTCACGCGCTGGTTGAGTTCGTCGTAGCCGTGGCGCCAGACCGCCGTGCGTGAGCTCTCCAGGTAGTGCTGGTGTTCGCGCACGAGGTTGCCCGCGCGGTCGTAGAACCATTGAAGCCGGGCGTCGCTGTTGGAGGCCTCGACCAGCCGTCCATTGCCGTCGTAGGCGAAGCGTTCCGCCTCGCCGCCGGCCCGGCGCTCGCCGAGGCGGCCAAGCGCGTCGAACTCGAGCGTGGTGCCCTGGCCCGCTTCGATCACCTCGGCCAGCACGCCGGTGGTCGGCTCGTAGCGGTACTGCGTGGACTTCTTGTCGAAGCCGACTTCTTCGAGCAGCCTGCCCACGGGGTCGTAGCTGAAGTCGTAACGGCTGCCGTTCTCGTTGTGCAGTTCGGTGAGCCGGCCCATCAGGTCCCAGTGGTAGCGCAGCGTATGGCCGGCGGCATCGACGCGCCCCGCGACCAGGCCGGCGCGGGTGTAGCTGTAGCGCGTGCGGCGCCCCAGCGCATCGGTGTGGCACAGCAGGCGGCCTTCGGCGTCGTGCGCGAAATGCTCGCGCGTGTCGTCGGGCAGCACGATTTCTTCGAGCTGGCCGGGGTGGTTGCCGTCGCCTTGCGTCGCGGTCTCCACGACGGGGGTGTAGCGGTAGCGGGTGGCATTGCCGGCCGCGTCGACGGCTTTGACGAGGCGCCCGCGGCCATCGTATGCCCACAGGCTGGTCTTGCCGGAGCAGTCGGTGTAGCTGGCGAGCTGGCCGGCTGGCATGTACTCGAGCGTCTTCGAGCCGCCTTTCGCATCGGTGATGCGCACCGGCCGGCCGGCCTCGTCGTAGGCGTAGCCGGTCTTGTGGCCGAGCGGGTCGGTCTCTTCGACCAGATTGCCCTGGGCGTCGTGCTCGCGCTTCCAGACGCCGCCTTCGGCATCGAGGATGCCCGTGACGCGGTGGCGCGCGTCGTACTCGTAGTGGATGCTGCTGCCATCCGCGCGGATGTGCGTCTTCAGGTTGCCCTTGGCGTCGTAGACGTAGTCGTCGGTGGTTCCATCGGTGTGGATGTGGCGCGTGATGTTCTTGGCGTCGTCGCGCAGGAACCATTCCTCGAGCTTGTCCGGATGGATGATCCGGTAGGTGTAGCCCAGCACGTCGTAGTAATACCAGGTCTCGCCGCCGGCGGCGTCCGTCAGGTAGGTGAGGCGGATGTTGCGGTCCCACTCTAGCGTGAGCGCGAAGCTACCGTCGTCGGACCATTCGCGCACGGCCTTGGCGTCGACGCCGGTGCCGTCGTACTGCAGGTTCATGCCGCGGCCAGTGCGGTCGGCGTAGCGGGTCACGAGGTGATGGCTGTAGCTGTACTGCCAGGCGGCGCCGTTCTCGTCCTGCGCGGTGACGAGGTCGCCTTCGCCGTCGTGCGTGTAGGCCGCCAGCTGACGAACCACCTGCCCGCCCTTCAGCTCCCACAGCGACTTGATCAGGCCGGTGCTGGCATCCGGCTGCGTGCCGACGTGGGCGATGACGACCTCGCCCTGCTTGCTGACGATGTCGCTGAGCACCTGCTCGCCGGTCGCGGCAATCACGTGGTCGTAGCGCAGGCCGATGGCGGCGCCGCCCACCGTGTGCTGCGCCACCAGCCGGAAGTGCTGCTTGCCCTGCGACGCGGCCTTGGCGGGCACGGTGTCCACCAGTTCATAGGTCTCGCGCCAGTCGGCAGACTCGCCGGCCGGCACGGGCTTGCCGAAGTCCGCCACCAGCAGGCGTTCGCTCAGGCGCGTGAGCGTCATCTCCTCGATCGGGTCGTGATGGCTCTGGCCCACGGCCAGCAACGGGAAGGCGTGGCCGCGGCCGTCGATACCGTGATAGATCAGGCTCATGCGGCCTTGGCGACGACCCTTGAGGGCCTTGGCAATGTCCACGCGCGTGCTGTACGGCGTGACCCAGCGCGCGCCGAGGCTGCCCTGGTCGAAGGCGCCGAGATTGCTGCGGTAGGTACGCGTCCAGTCGATGGGCAGCGGCGCCGCCAGCGAGAAGTCGGTGTGGCTGAAGCTCTCGCAGCCGGTGGCCAGGCTGATGGCGCCGCCGGCGGCGCCCGTCGCGCAGCTCTTGCAACCCGGATCGCCGCTGGCGGGGGCCTGGGCGGTCGTTGCGCCCTGCTCGCCGCCGGGCTTCTTGTCCTGCACCTTCGCCCCGTTGGTTGCCGAAAGGGTCGCGCCATGCTTTCCCTTTCGCTTGAGCAGCGCATCCTTGAGGATCTTGATCATCCACTTGATGCCGTACTGCAGGCTCTCGTCGCCCAGCCGCATGATCTGCTGGCGCGCCAGGCCCTTGATGTCGGTCAGGCTGGAGACGGCGTCCCGAATCAGCACCTTGGCGCTGTCGGGCAATGCGTAGTGGCTCGCGGTTGCGGCGACGTAGTTGGCGGACTTCTTCGCGGCCTCGGCGGCGGCCGCCATCATGCGGCTCCAGGTGCTCTGGGTATTCGGGTCGTAGGTGTTTTTCTCGGCCACGGCGCCGGTCGTGAACACGGGCTTCTCGCCCAGCGCCACCTGCAGCGCACCAATCAGCGCATCGGCAATGCCATCGACCTTTTCCGCGCACGACTTCAGGAAGCCGTCGAGGTAGCCGAGCGCCTCGTCCACGAACTTGTCGAGCGTGCCGGCGATGGTGTCGTTCAGGTGGGTGATGACCACGGCCATGAACGCCTCGCCGAGGTTGGGCACGACGCTCTTGGCTGATTTGGCGATCTCCTGCTTGAGCAGATGCAGCATCGGCCGCAGGCTCATGCGCGCCGCGCCGGTGGCGGGCGGGAATGGAATGACGCCCAGCAGGTTGATCGCCAGGCTCACCCACTGCAGCACGTCGGAGTAGGCCTTCTTCGTGACCATCTCGACGATGTCCCACACCGCGTCGATGAGCGCCATGATGTTGCCGATGATCGGCAGGCTGCCCGCGAAGGTTGTCAGCACGTTGAGCGTGACGTAGTCGTTGGTGAGCTTGCGCAGCCACCTGTCGATCTTGGCGGCGCCTGCGCCGATGTCTTCCACACCGATGGTGTTGAGCGGCGCCACCGCGACCTGGCGCTCGCGCTCCTTGGCTTGCGCGCCTTGCGCGTCATTGTTCTGTGGGGGCTGGTCAGCCATGCGCGAATCTCTCCCTTGATTTCTTGTGCTTGTCGAGCGGCGCTGGCGGTATCAGCCAGCAAAGCCCGGCGTCTGGCCCGGCAGCAGCGCTGGCAGCCTGGGCACCATGGCGCCCACGGTCTGCGCGGCCATGCCGGTGGCGGTCTGGCCGACCTGCCCGAGCAGCGTCTTGGCACCGCCCTGCTGGATGGCTTGCACGGCGCCGACGGCTTGCTGCGCCGTGCCCGCGGCCTGCCCGACCTGGTTCACGAGGCCGCCTGCCTTGCCCAGCGCACCGCCGGCCTGGCCAAGCAGGCCAAGGCCGCTGCTCGCAGCACCACCCAGGCTGCCGAGCGAGCCGACTGCATCGGCACCAGCGCTCGCGAGCCCCGCCATCGAACCGCCGCCAGGGCCGCCCAGGAAACTGCTCCCGCCGCCCTGCGAGTCAAGCGCCTTGTCGCCCGCCGGCCGCGCGGGCCAACGGTTGGCCTCGCCGAAATAGCTGCCCTTGTCCCACGGGTCGCTCGGGTCGCCGCCGAACGCGACCTTGGCTTGCCCGAGCGGCAGGCCGGACAGCGAGGCAAAGCCGTTGGCATCGAGCTTGCCGGTGTGCGTTGCGCCTTCGGAGTCCACCACGGTGTAGTCGCCCTGCTTCACGCCCTGGCGCTTGGCACCGTCCGCCTTGACGTACTGGTGGTACAGGTCGAGCTGCCCGCGCGGCAGCTGCGGCGGCTGCGGCAATCGCGGTTGCCCGTCGCTCTTCGGACCCACCATCGAATGCGACGACGCATGCGCGCGCCACAAGCCGCCGGTCCCGCTCTCGATACCGCCCGCGTTCCAGCGCGTGTAGCTGCTGCCGCCGTTGATCAGCACTTCTTCCTTGGCGGTGATAGTGATGCGGTTGGCCTCAAGCTTGATGTTCAGCTTGGCCAGAGCGTTGATGCTGTCCTTGAGCGCGGTGATGTCGATGTCGGCGGCAGCCGCCGCCATGCGGATGCCGTTGTTGAACGCGACCATGCGCACCGCGTCCTTGGCGCTCACCAGGAAGCTCTTGCCCGTGGCAAAACTCGCGTGCGCGCCGCTGCTCACGGCCGTGTGCTCCACGCTCACGATGTGGGTGGACGCCTGCGCCGTGCTCTGGATGCCGGCCGGGCTGGCCAGCGTGAGATGCGGCTCCTGGAACTCGGGGAACTCGCCCTGCTCCCTGTTGCCGCCCTGGCCCTTGATGGCGTCGATCTGCTCCTTCAGGCCACGCGCCACGTCGTCCTGGTCGCCGGCCTGGTGCGCATTGGCGTTGCGCGCGGATTCGCCCAGGCTCTCGTGCAGGTCGCGCCCCTGGGTGAGCCGCGCCACGGTCTCACCCATGTCTGTGGTGTGGGCCTGCGCGTTGGCGCGCGCTTCGGTGGTGACGAGCAGGCCCTTGGCCGCGCGCACCGCGCCATGTCCGTCGGTGCGCAGCTCGAAGCCCTGGCCCCGCGCATCCTTGCGCCCCGCGGTGTCTTCGATACGCCCGATGTGCCCCACGCTCAGTTGGCTGGACTGGTGGTCGCTGCGCAGCTGCGCCTGGATCTTGCCCTGCGTGTCGTCCAGCACCAGGTGATTGCCGCGCCCGCCGCCCAGCTCGCGGCTGCGGATGCCTGACAGGTGCTTCTGCCCCGGCAGCTCCCAGGCCGGCATGGTGTCGGCGTTGTGCACGCAGCCCGTGACGATGGGGTAGTCAGGGTCGCCGTTCAGGAAGTCGACGATCACCTCCATGCCGATGCGCGGCACCGAGGTCATGCCGAAGGTGGCACCAGCCCACGCGGTCGACACGCGCACCCAGCAGCTGGAGTTCTCGTTTTCCTTGCCGATGCGGTCCCAGTGGAACTGCACCTTGATGCGCCCGTATTGGTCGGTCCAGATCTGCTCGCCCGCCGGGCCGACCACCATCGCGGTCTGCGGGCCACGCGTGCGCGGCTTGGGCGTGGTGCGCGCGGGGCGCCAGGGGTAGCTGGTGGGTTGCGCATCGAACGCGAAGCGTTGCACCGAACCCTCGGTGCCTTCCGCGCCTTCGCTGGCCTGCAGGTTCTCTTGCAGGTGGTAGCTCACGCTCACCAGCAGGTATTGCCGGTTCTGGTCTGCCTTCGGATGGCCGGTGAGCCGCAACGTGTGGCCGGTGGCCAGCTCGCGCAGGTTGGCGCGGCCGGTCACGCGGTTGCGCTGGCTCAGTTGCTCTTCATTGCGGATGCGCGCGTAGGTCTCGCCGTCGCCGTGCTGCACGAAGCCGCCGGGCCACTCGTAGTTTTCGTAGCTGTCGTGGTCGTGGCCGGGCGGCATCTGCCGCAGGTGCGACAACTCGGCCTTGGGCTTTTCGAAGTCGTAGTCGTCGTTGTAGTGATGGCCGGGGCGCACCTCTTCCGCGATCTCCCAGGCGTAGATGCGCTCGCGCTGGCCCATGCCGGACTTTTCCAGCGGGTGGTAGCGCACTTCTTCACCGCCCGGCAGCGGGCTGTGCGAGCCGGCCATGTCGTCGGCGAACACCAGCACATGCTGCGATTGCTCGTGGCGAAAGTAGTAGTAGATGCCTTCGAGCTCGCACAGCCGGGAGACGAAGTCGAAGTCGCTCTCGTGGTACTGAACGCAATAGTCCCAGCGCCGGTAGTCGGCGCGCGAGAGCTTCTGCTCGACGGGATAGCCGTAGGGGCCCAGCACCTCGGTGAGGATGTCCGGCACGCTCTTCGCCTGGAAGATGCGGAAGTCGCTGCGCAAGGTGGCCAGCCACAGCCAGGGGCGCATGCGCAGCCGGTAGAACGAATGGCGGGCATCTTCCTGCTGCAGACCGAAGCGGGTGGCGA
>JGI26540J51217_10001356_pt1 | contig 18107 bp, 24 predicted proteins | sample ThiBio_1000_plan_2_FD_51217 | JGI IMG/M metagenome (IMG submission 51217)
TCTGAAAGAAAGGGTCATAGGGCGAAAAATCGCTTTAAAAATCAATAAAGTTTGTCTGTCTGTCTGTCCAAGCCAATCAGATTGCACCTTTAACAACTAACACAACCAAACAGTTAGGCGTACTCGTAATATCACCAACACGGTAATAACCTATGCTGATTCCAAATCTAACATTAGTTTTTTGCTATCGTGAATTTTTTTTACCAAAAAATATTTTTTCGCAAAAAAATTAATTTTTTCGATTTTTTTTGAAAAATCGACCAAACCTTAGTTTTTCGTGCTGATTTCGAATCTAACATTAGTTTTTTGTTATGTGCAAAAATTAACAGTACGATGAAGACGGAATATATAATATGCTTCCATATATCTAGATAGGATGAAAATTTGTTTATTAATAGTTAAAATTTGGAGATTAAGCGATTGTTCGGTGGGAAATTAGAGGTACATAAAGAACTGAATGAGGCGTGTTAACACAGAGGCGGTTTGCTCATTCTAGAGCTTTAGAAGATGTGTGTCGAAGTAGCTAGAATCATGTGTGAATGAAAATGAGAAGAATGGATACACTAATAAAGTATGTAATGTTGTATGACTGAAAGCAAACAATAGGATTAGGAAAAATGAAAGCAAGCAATAATTCACAATTTGTTTATGAAGATAAGTCTTTTAGTTTGTAGTTTGTTGATAAATTAAAGGCGGTTTTCGCCCTTTGAATTTTCGAGACCAGGATGTAGATCGTCGCAAATTGTATTCATCCATGAAATAGGCTTCAATTTGACTAAAGTAATCCAACAGCCATTATCTTCGTACGTCATAGAACAGCGTTGGGGTATAATAAAGCCAGGTAAACATGCAACTGACATCGAGTAGAGTTTATCGTCAATTTCAGTTGTAAATTTAAATGATCTATTTTTAAATTCAATGAATTCATGAGATCCATTGGAAGAAGTGCGTTTCGAATACTTTTTGTCCACGTTTTGAACTCGTAAGCCAGGTATATTGATGTATAAAATTAGTTTATATTCGTCTTCTTCATGCGCAACAAAACTTGGTGAAACAAGTTTTGTAATATAAGATACAGAGCTCATCGTGATTAATTTGAATTGTGGAAACTATATACGTTAAATAGGTAAAACTTTGCGTATGATGTAAGGTATATCTTAAAAAAGAGGAAAAAAAGAAGTTATACAAATTAAAATGGTCTCGAAAACAATGTAAATGCTTGATTTTATTTGACTTAATAATTAAGTTTAAGAATCTTTGCAATCAGAATTAGGGTTTTCAGGACTGAGTGCAAAGATATTTCATTGATATTGGACAACTAACGAAATAAAGAACAAAATTTCAATGGTGAAGAAACTAAATCGACTATCGATCAGAAGAAAGTTTAATAGTTTATTTTTATACAAAATAATGTGTTAGGCAATTGATGAATCAACAAACATTGAATTTAGTAAAGATACAAAAACAATTATCAATTCGTTTGATAAACTATGTAATGAGAGTGTATTATTTAGTGAACTGATGAAATAAACTAATGTTGGAATACACTAGAGCACTTTTATGCAAAATCAGCAAAAGCGAAAAGCAGTATTTTGCAATGAAATAAAGTCGATTGGTAAACATCGATTCAGTTTTGCTCATAAACCATAAAATTCAATTTAAGTATATCGATGCAATATCTTCAAAGAATTGAATAAAATCGTTTTCGTTAGAGGTTACAGGATTCTACTATTGAATGTATTATCTGATCGAACACGAATAGTGCTGTATGTTGGAGTATCTTGAATATTCACACATCTTTCATAAACCCAAACGTCATGAAAAGTAAGGCTTATTATCATTAATTACGTTGATCAAGATAAATGATGACTGAATCCTTTGCAATACTGTATGAAACATTCGTCCAAATATGCATTTTGTAGTTATCTATGCGAGCTTTGAAAATTTTCAGATCGAAATTACGTCTATGTTATTGAAACTTAAAAACTAACCTTTTACAGAGACAGAATAATTAATTATTTTGACTTTTACGGATCAAAATTAGTTTAATTTTAAAGAATGATCTGAATAATTATTCATTGATATGGTAATAGGTTTTAATGTAATGTCAAGCTGAGGCTGTGCAATAATTGACCATTTTCTAAAATAATAACGTATAATCATACAACAGTTTTATAAAATGTAGTGAAATCATTATAAAATAGATTCAACAAATAAGATGAAACAATATTGATAGAAAAGAAATCTAGTAATGTGAATTGAAATCTGATTGCAAAAAATCCGAGATTAAGTTCATTTCGAAGGATATGTGTTACTGATGAGTAAAGAAAAGCATGTTGAAGTTGATTATACAAGCGCTCCATACCGCCGATGATTTGATTGATCGCATAAGAATGTGATTCTATACAAGGTATCATTGTATCAAGAGAACTCTGCAATATCGAAAGTTGCTCTCCTATTCTGATCTGATTTGAGGTAAGCCTCGCTATGTGTGCTCCGTGAAGTTCTATTCTATTGGAAAACTGAGCCGAAGTATTTGCCACGAGTGCAACTTCCTTTTGAGGATGACTTGTTTGTACAAGGTTTGAGACAGACATACCAAGAAAGAATATTCCAGCACCTACACCTATTAGAGCAGGGATAATAGGTTTATGTCTTCTCATCGTAATATTACAAGATGGGATATTTTGAGCAGCTGATAGAGGTAAAAACATAGCAAGTAGCCGCAGTCATTGGAAATGTTGCTGAATTATGAATAATACTTTCGGAAGGTGTGTATGTACCAATGTAATCAAGAAATAAACCTATTTCTGGATGTGCAATTGTTGTTTGTCCTGAGAAAATACTTTCAAAATTTCTATAAATATTTTAGGGCCATTCTATTATAATTAATAGAAATATAATTGAATACTGGTGCTTCATATTCTTATTAAGATATTTATTAATATTTTCTTCAATGAATGATATCAAGGAGAAATTGTCGAGAAAATTTGTGTTATATCTGCAAAAATAAATTCAAAATTACTTCATGCTATAATTGTACCTCAGAAATTCAGTTTTTCAAGTGGTTAAAGCAATGGTTTATTTGATGTTAAGGACATATCAATATGACATTCGATCATATTAAATCCATCTTTTTTCTTTTTCTACATCTTTTACGCTGATAGCAATGACAAGATTTGCAAAGAGTGTACATAAAACAACTGACATAAAATTAAAATATTTGTTTTTTAACTAACGTAAGAGTTATTTAAAATCTTTCGCGAAAGTATACGTTTTTCCAATTAGGTAAAATATTTAGCATAACGTTTCTTTGTTTGTTCGAAAATAATGCCCAATCTATTCAACTCAGCTAATTGCCCTTTCGATGGTTTCACTTGTAATGCACTTATGTGAAAATCTCGAAGAACCACGAGATCAGAAAGTTGTTGCACGCGTGAAAGTGGTACATAGGCTGATGCGACTTCTACGGTTCCAGGTGGCATATTCAAATCAATAACTATATTGCGTAATGTCTGGCCTTGGCTTTTGTGTGTTGTAATTGAGTACGCTGGTATTAATGGTAAACCTTTTCTTTTCACAGAAATTGATGTTTTAAGATTTTTAGAATTTAGTAACTTCATCATTGGCCCTTTATCTGCATATAATTTCTCAATATTAACCGAAAAGGTTTTCTCGATCACGGGAATAGGAACAATGAGAGGATCAAGTGAATCTAATTGAGTCATTTTCGATTTTGGTATCTCGATTAGTGCATATTGAGCATCAGATACGAAAATTGTATCTGATGGAAAGAGGTTTTTGTCAATGCTCACATCAATATCTGATGTGTGATTGTATATCAATTCACGAAAAATTCCTGCTGTTCCATTTGATAAGCCAAGTTCACAAGCAATATTTTCTTGAAGAAGCACAGGCATGCCAGGTACGAGAGGAAGATATCCAGGCAAATGTTCTGTTTTATTATCAGGTAGAGCAAGAAGCCTTTTATTAAGATCTGGTAAATCAATGGTCTTTTTAGCTTTAATGGAGTCCTTGGCAATTACAACAGTTGGTGGTTTGCCCAATTCATATGCTTTGTGTATTACAGCTCGATTATTTAATTCTGTACGAATTTCATTTCGATAGACTAAAATCGGAGCCTAAAATTCATAAAAGTCAAATAGTCGTGTAAAACTAAAAGAATTATTTTTTTCAATGAAAATCTTATAATTATAAATTAGAATCAAAGATATCTTTATCACTATGTCTAAGGCAGCTTTTATGCTGTCAGTCCTATCCAACAATGAGTTATAGGCATGTAACATACTTCATTCCATGGTGGTTCATTCAGAGATATATGAAGTCCTACACCAATTACACGAGTTCGAAGGAGAAGCCAATCTTCATATGTACCATTACCATTACGAACCCTATTCAATAATGCTTGNTAAGGTAGATCTTTGGTTCTCATTTGTTGTTCGAGGATGACAACACAATTGATCTGTAAGATCAATGCACGAGCACTTTTTTGTTGGATNTCATTTTCAGTCAGTACTTTCGCTTTTACGTTTCTATTATCGGTAGCTGTTGCAGAAAATTCATAGTAAAGCGATTTATCCAATACTGGAGAATATTGAATATAATCACCGAAAAAAATTATGTTCACACCTCCCATTATAGTCATTGGATCGGCATGTTTTGCCGTTGACACAAGTTTATTCAAACGACCCAATAAACTTAATCCGACCATTGAGATTTCATCAAGAATGATGTATTCAACTGAGCGCCATGCGTTTTCTAGTTTTATTTGACCAGGCCGATTATCAAGATTCGATTTGGCTTTTCGATTTCGTGCACATCCCAAAAAAGAATGAACAGTCATTCCGTCGATTTCTGCTGCTGCAACAGATGTTGGTGCAAGTTTTCTTAGTTTATGTGTACGATTTGTTTCCGTGAAGTATGCTGTTATGGCACGGATTAATTGAGATTTACCTGTTCCACCACAACCAGGCACACACATTATCAATTGATTTTGCTTATCATCTGTCAGATCAATGGATTTTAAAATAACAATCTAGTAGATCACGTCAATTTACCTTCATTGAGTGTATCCAATCCATCTAAATGGCATGTTATTATCATGTATGCTGCTTTCTGATTTTGATTAAGCGTAAAGCGATCTGCAATAGATTCTCGAACATTCTCAACTGGTACAGTGACTTTAGTGACTGATTCAATGTATTGGAGGTCCGAAGACTTATCATCATTAACAAAACCGGACGACAATGTATTATCTACCGCTCCAGTATGTTGATTCTCGTCGGTATCATTCTGTTCCACAAGATCATTTTCCATCTGAACCATCATGGAAGCATTTCGTCTTCTTTCTTTTTCTTCTCGGATTTTACGTTGCCATGAATTATTCAATAGGATCAATTCGGTAGTGGCATGTACAAGATGTGTCTGATCAAGATTAGATTGTGTATTTAACACTGTGGTATTGGTTGTATGAGGTACCAATCTTGTTGCTAAATGAATATACGATTAAGTTGGACTGAAGACTTTGTGAAAGACATAGTTTCTACGTACCACTGTTATTAGCGAATCGATTGGCTCGATCAACAGCTTGCACGGCTCTCTCAAAATATATTTCTTCCGATTTAGTTCCTGTTTCTTTTAAAATTGGATTTTCATCCATGTCAATCCCTTCTAATATTTCAAAAATTGCATCATTCTCTTCGTCACTATCAGTATCATCATTGCGATTAAAACAGACTCTCTCGTTCACTATTTCGCTTTGTGCAACTTCGATAACCTGTTGAAGATGTTCATCNCGATCTGTTTTACATTCCTGCAACAATTGAATGTTATTAATTATTCTATGCGATTCAGATNTAATTTTTCCATGACGAGTTTCAAACGCTTGTTCCCATGTTTGATTTACGTCACATAGATCTGAAACTGTTCGCCAAGGTAAGAAAAGTGCAAGGATTGATCGACAATAACGTTCTTTTGTATCGTCTCTGTCACTGCGAGGTATTGGAGGTCCAAGTAGAACAGGAACAACCGGTTTAGAACGTTTCATATTGATATGCGATGAAGCCTGTGGATGTTCAGAGAGAAATGGTTTTCGTTCAGATAATGGTCGACCACGTCGTGGTTCTTCCGATTGAGTAGTACTCGTTGTTAACTGAGAATTCAAGTATTTGCGATCATTCGCATCCATAGGTTTTTTTCGAAATAAGCGAATGTAGTCGTACAGACATATGTCATCGAGTGCTATTGAACGAAACTGATAATCTACACGTGTATTCACATAGACATATTTTGTTTTTGTCTCATTCGGTTGTATTAGAAATTGCTCTTCTACTTCAACACAACTTTCTTCATCTGGACAGTCAATATTACCTATCAAAGAGTAAACGCATAGAATTAGAATTAAGAAATTTAAAATCCATTCGAACTAATTATATGTTAAAAAATCTTTTTCTATTCTAAATCTAATTCAGTTCTTAAAATGATCAATATTATTTTCGTTTTCGCAATATAATAATGATACAATACTTTTCACTTCACATTGCTGCACAGATTGTTCTTGAATTAAAGATGTTTGTAAATAATTTTCAATTCCAATTAAATATATGTTAGCAAATTCATGTGTCGTATAATGGTCTGGCCAACCCATTAAATAAGATGCTACTTGTGTACCAGATAATTCCTGTTGTGAAGCGAGTGTATTATAACAACGGAGAATAAGCTTTCGTGATTTCTCTTCAGCGCTCAAGTTGTGGCTACNATGAATTTGATGTTTTTCTAGACTTTGAACAGCTTTAAGCACAAGAGAAAATGTATCATGGAATGAAAGACTGGATTTAGTGACATAATCAGTGATATAATACACTAACGCTTTAGCGTCACTTCCGCTAAAAATATATTTTATGTCCATGTTTGACCGACATGCAGTAATTATATATTCATTAAAATTATTAATTGTTTCATGAAGTCTCTTGAGTCCTATTTCACCAGAATCAACGTCAATATATGAAACATTTTCGATTTTTCGTGGCATTCTCATTCGACACACTGAACCATCTCGTTTTTTAGAATATTTATAACATGTAATTGTATGATTGTGAACGTTATTGCTATTTACCAACTTTACAACATCTCTTTTAAAATCTAGTGCAAAGTTTGATGCGGACGGATTCGGAATCGGCAACATCGATGGTACTAATTCCAATTTATCTTTTTCAAACTGTTTCGGATCTATATACTCATGTTATCAGGAACTTTAATTCACTTGATTATCTTTCTTACCTTGAACGATTTCCTCTGAAAAGTCATGAGATGAGATGAGTTCAACAGACTGAGAAAGATCTGAATCAGTAAATGATTCTTGCTCAAGACCTAAATAGACAGATAATTAACTAACTCAAATACCCTCTTCAAGAAATTGTTTTACTATTAGTTTTAGAAGAATCGAAGTCAAAACTACTCAAATCTTGTTTGATGATATCTTCTAAGTAAGTGAGAAGACCATTTCGAAATTCTTCATTTGGAACTAATTCTTTCAATTGGGCTGGTGTTAGATCGTGATCAAGCCACAATAGAATATGTAAGTGTAATGAACCTCGACCTTGATTTTCGACTGTACCAAAATAAGCTTTAATTGGACCCAGTACACCTTTTTCTATCATGGATTTGAGAATGGATGTAATTAGTGTATTGAAAAAACGTGCAGTAGCAGCAGGATGTGCAGCTATAATCTGTGCACGTTCAAATACTGATGGAATTGCCGAGGGTATAATTTTATCTAGATCGAGATCCACTCCAGCAAAATAGAGAGCCACACGACTATGCACATCAGCCGGATTTATCGTCATAAAGATACTTGGCAAGCCTTGGTTGAAAATTAGCGCATGTATTTGAGTGCGAAGATTAGCTCGAGAACAAGCCGATCCCATAACATTACCCCCAACTGTCTTTATTTGTTTTAGAAGTGTATTTATTCGTGGATTTGTTACAGGAGAAAATTTATTTTTACTTAATTTAACTAGTGTAGCCTCGATTTCTTTACTAGTAAGAGTTTCGAGATTAGTAGCAACATCTTGAAAATATGGTCGTGAAACAATGAGGGATGCATTTAAGCATGCTTGTTGCCGTTGCATCATGTTAAACAAAACAAACATAAACGAATGATGTTTTTCAAATCTTTGATCTTCATACGAAAGAAGATAACGAATATGTTTAGTCAATGATACCGTAATTGGTCTCGATTTATCATGAGGTGCTCCACATCCATAAGGAAAAAGTGTTGGGAATAAACCTAATAGTAATTCTGAGTTAAAGTAATCATTAGCTGGTGCATTTGACCTTGGGATCAAATAAACATCATCTTCGTCCTCTGTATCTTTGTCAATTGTATCATTTAACGAGATAGTAGAATTATTGCTAATCTTATGCAATAGTTGTACACTGATATCTTCTGATGAAACCATAGTTCCATTTACATCGAGCACGGCACTAGAAAGTCTTTTCGTATTTTTATTATCTATGTATATTCACTCACCTTGTAGTCATAGGTAAAATATTTGTTATGTTAGAGTGATTCTCAACGGTGACATCAGATAATGGATCGGTAGTAAAACCTGTTCGTTCGGCATTACCTTCATCAACATTGTCTACTTTCTCTAATGTTGTCCAAATACAATCCGGGACATCATTTTCAGGCAACTTACTAACATTTTTCTCGTTTACTAAAAAGTAATTTATATGGTTGTTATTCATATCGTTATGTGTCCTACTGGGTATGTCTCGATACATATGGTTGTTATTCTTTAACCATATCAATGCACTATGAACTTTTTCACGGTTAACACCACATATTCGACGTAGCTCTACACGATTTGGTATCTTTGCACCGACAAAAATAATCTTTAGAATATCGCATAGATCGTCAACATCCAATGGTAGGCTCTTAACAATATTCGGCACATTTTGCATGAATGTGATTACATTGCCTTTGAGTGCAAGCTGAGCGGTAGAATGATGATGAAATGGAGATTGTAATTTAATAACACAACTATTATGTCGATATAATGAAATGCTGACAACAAAATCGATATTGAATGACTCGTTTGTTTCCTTTCTTATAAGTAAATACTCACAGTTTTTCCTCAGCAATTGTCAACTGTTGCAGAACCAGTGGTATGTCACCAATCCACATTCCGTTTGCATATGAGAACGGTGGTACTTTGTTTTTGATCAGAGCACTGTGACATTGATCGCAAATATAAGCAGTTTTTCTTTCTGAATTGTAACCCTTTTTATAGAAAAGTGCGTCGGATAAAAAGAAAAAACTCGAACTGTCATTGTCATCTGGAAAAATAAAAATATGCATGTATGCAAACTTAAATATTACATCTACCATTGATGTTTTTAATTTTAGAAACTATATTGCCAATAGTTGAATCTTCATGAAGAATTTCCAAGTCAACAATATCTTCAAATGAACATTCTTTCATTGTGTTCAACAACACCCGGCTATTGCAAAGAACACATATTGATTGTTGTAAACATAACATGGACATATCGTTGGCAAAATCTTGTAAGCACATTTCCTTTAATTCTCTCGGAACTGCTGATGGCCACACGTATCGACTAAGAAGTATTTGCTGATTCTTTTCCAATGTTTGATGTTGTTTTTGTGAGCTTACACTCCAAATGTGTCTGGAAGAAGCAACTCGCCTATAAGTCAGTCCTACAAATTAAAATCGTTTCGTTGCGGATAATATTAGGACTCTCTTCGGCTATTTACTGCTCGTCGATCGATTTTCTTTGGATCGCTTTTGTTGATGCGCTAGTCGTTTCATTCGCTCTTTGTCACTTTCATTATTTCTAGAAACTTTTTTTTGTGTTTTATCATTGTGAAGTCGTATATCGCGCTGTTCTTTAGTTTGTTTTTCACGAGCAAATCGTTTCGTTAACCGATCATTTTGATGTCGTTCATTTCGTTGTTGTTCACTTTCGCTATCTCTACTAATCCTTCTGTGTAGTCGATCTATTTCAAGGCGTTCATTTCGATGTTGTTCACTTTCGCTATCTCTACTAATCCTTCTGTGTAGTCGATCTATTTCGAGGCGTTCATTTCGTTGTAGTTCACTTTCGCTATCTCTACTAATCCTTCTGTGTAGTCGATCTATTTCAAGGCGTTCATTTCGCTCCTGGTCGCTTTCCAAGGCTCTCTTTTGTCTCTTTCGTTGTGCATCATAACTGTAAGATTCCGATAACGAATCATTGAGAAACAGAACTGGTATATCTCTTGATGTGTTCTGTCCTCTATCATTTGGAGGTGGTGAAAATTCTGGACTTCGAATCAGTATCTCTTTTTTGTTTTTTACAGTTGTTTTTCGAGGAGTCTAAATGATAGTGCAGTTTGAACAGTCATTTATTATTTCATGCCGATTTTCACATTATTACCTGCGGTGTTGCAATAACTTTGTCAACATTTACTAAACCATTATTTCTGTTTCCATGGACAAGTGGCACAAAATGATTTGGACTCCAAATACCGCCACAGCCAGGACGAGCTTTTACTTCGAGTTCATCTTGCGTATTTGTCCAAAAGATTATTACTTTTTTAATATTTGAAGCAAATGGACCTGTTGGCTTAAAGACATTATTCATAATTTTCATCTCGGCGCGATAGTCAATATACGGGTATACGCTCTGTATTTCACATTGTAGAACATTTGCAAGTGCAACTAGTTCGTACAACTCGCAAAACTGTTTATTATTACAAGTTCTTCGAAGAGCTTCTTCGAAAGAACCAACGAATTGACTACATTGATTTATATAGTAAGTTTTATTTTNAACCAATTCAACTACTGTTCGCACTAAATTCAGACATTTATATTATTTTTGATGTCACGAAAGGATTTCAAAACACATATTCAATCAATTACAAACCTCTTAATTCTGGTGCCGATAGCTCGCAATCATTCACAAGGGATACAATTGAATGAAATAAACAGTTTCCATCTTTGAGAGTGTCTACGGGAATAAAAGACTGGACGGTTTTACTTGCTTTTTCGAGATATTTTTTAGCGATAGGATCAATAGTGTGTTTGCTTTCATCGAAATGTGACACAAGAGTTACTTGTAATGGCTTGTTTATTTCTTCATCCTGAAATGTTTTCGTACAATGAAAAATAAGATTTGAATGAAATTTTTTCTTTCATTTACAGCACAAATCATAGATACAGTAGCATATATACGTTCTTCAAAGTTAACCATACTCGATGCTAATGCTAAACGCGCCAATAATTCGTTGTATTTTGCAGTTCTTTGACATTTTTTACAAGAACACGATTGATCATGAATACGAAAGGATTCATTGCTATTATCATTTATATTATACATCTAGAATAGCTTATTCATAATCAAAACTCAAAAGAAGAGATGGCTGATCCATTTATTTAGTTCATTCAAAGCATATTTCAAAAGAATTTCGCAGTTAACTCTCATACAAATTAATCATTCATGGTTGTATTTTACAAAATTGTACATACGATAATATTGTTAATTATTTCGTTAAAAGATCATCCCTATTGAGTATTCCTGATAAACTCCACCAGCGTTGAGGATTCGGTTCATTTGCATAGTCAGAATATTCTTGACTAAGACATCTTAGCTTCAAGTTTACTTCGTTCAATCCTGTTAAAATTGTGTCTTTCCGAAAATTATTGACACCCTCTTCTAATGATAAATTAATTTGTACAGTTTCAATAGAAGGACAGAAATTAAAAAGATTATTCCACTTATGATTAACAACATATCCTTCTGCATCTACGAGACCAGTTAGTTTAAGCCTTAAAAGAAAAGGTGTTGTTGTTACAAGTTGAATAAGAGAATAGAACGAAGTTTCGAGTAGAATGAGTCGAACATGACGAAGTTTATGAAACTTCAAAGGAAGAAAATAGTTTCTACTTTCTCGAACTAAAGTAACATCGAGGAAATGAACATTCAATAGAGCAGGTAACAGATTCAACAGGTCATTCCAATGAACTGCAGAAGACGAATGCAATGTAAATGATTCAATTCTCGTTTCGCTCAGCGAAATATTATTCATTTGAATATTTTCCTCGATTTCGTCGGCTAATATTACAAGCTCACGCAATGCGCTTATTAATCCTGCCAATTTCAGTATAGTTTTTAATATTCCGGTATCAGACATCACTAATATTAAACGTTTCAGTTGTATATTTTNGGATGAAACTGATGTAAGTAAAGATGTGATCCATTCAGATCCACCATTGAGTTTTAATGAACGAAGTGCTGAACACTTTCTAAGGACATCAAATGTAGTTCCTTCATGTATTTCCAATGAGTGTATTCGACCNAACGGTAACTTTTCAGGAAGTGTTTCAACAAGAGAATCTAATCGAAGTCCACGAAAGTAGAAATTAGAATTGTCATTGAATAGCACTTCATTTGCCGCAGCAGTGATATTCACGAAACTGAGGAATAATTCAGTTGTATCAAAATATTCGAACACATAGTGCCAAATATCTGGATACAGCTGATCAATCGTTGTTCTCATAGTCGTGAACAGACACGTGTCAATTTACCAAAATTTTCCTTAAAATTTCTATCTGAAATATTGTAAATACGCTATACACTACGTTCATGATCAATAATATTCATCTATGGATAAGTTCGACATGATAACTCAAATTATTTTCAAAGTTTTATGCAAATCACTTCAATCAAAAAGAGAAAAGAAAAACAACAATTGATTAGTGATAAAACATTTCGTTAAATTGGAGCTGCAATTATTGAAGATGCATAGATTGGAACTGGGTTGTAAGTTGAAACAATGCATCATCTGATTCATTGGATTTTGATTGAATATTGACATAAGACGGATTGTTATTCGCTTTTTTTGTTGTCATGGATAAACTCAGTTTTTCAACAGACTTTGACAGGATCTCAATTATCTTATCATTCGTACGATGGCCATTATTATTTGAATGATGATTTAGTTTTGCTCTTTTCACTGTATTTTTGCCTTCATGAGCGGCAGTTCGTTTGTTTTCAAGCTCAGGCTTTTTCGATATAAATATCTGCAATTTAATTCGTAGGGGTTCTCAATGATGTTTCTCTCAATCATTACCTTATTATCTATTGATGACATTGATGATTTAGATGAAATCTTATTTGAGCTCATTGCAACAGGTGCTGACAGAGTAAAGATCGGAAAACAAAAAAACTTATTGGGACTAATAGAGTTTTTTAATCTACAATGTTTTCAATAACAATGAATCAATTTCGATAAGATAAGATTAAATATTGATAGGCACTCATGAATTCAACACAACTACCACACCGAACGTTATTTTACATGTGCAACAGAAAACTTTCGAAAAAAACCTTAACAGATCAATATGGATATTTTTTTTCAAATTCTAATGCCATTTGAAGAAGCTCTTCATCAGGTATTTCATGCGTTGGTAGAATTCCTTTAGCAGCACGGAGAGGAGCAACTTCCGTGCCAGTTATAAGCTTAGATTCAGTGCTAGATTCACTGACTGATTGATGTTCAGTTTTAATCTTCTTGGCCTCATCTTTCTGTTGGTCAGGAATAGCACGTTTCGGCAAATGGTCAGCTTGAATTTCATGTGCCTATGATTAGAACAGTGGAGAGATAACGATTTTGAAAAAAGTCCTATCAAACCTTTGGAACAACAACATGTGTTTTCATCGATGAATTAGAAGAATGTTTTGTCGAATCTAGATTATTGTGGAGATGCACAATGTACATATAATGCTTTCAGAATCCAGTTTGAGAAGAAACTCACTTGATGATTGAGACATATTGAGTAATTTGAGGATGAACGTATGAAAGAATAAAAAGGAATCTAGAAGTATTTTATATTGTTACTTATATATGAGAGATATTTCGAATTATAAGAACAGTTTCTCTTCTTAAATGAATCTAATTATGTAATCAAATTTATACTACTGATTTTTTTACAGAGTAGATACAATTTTTTCGACCGTTTATAAAAAAAAAGATAGTTAGATCTATTTCTAATTAAACGATTGATCATTTCCATAATGTTGTCGACTATACTATGGGGGGTAGAATATTCTAATAATTTATTTAATTATTGCGACGTTTCCATCGATAAATAAGAAATAATACTGCACCAACTAATGTGCAAATGGTCCAGGAAAAAGACATTCCACGAAAAAATTTTGTGTATGTAGACAAAGATTTACGATATTGGGGGATTGCTTGTATGTCAGACACGAAATCCGTCAAAAGTTGTTTATGCTCCTCCAGATTCGTTCTATACAACGACGTATTTTTAGCGATATATTGATGAACATTTACGATGGAAATATTTTTAGTTAGTAAGCCATTTTCATTCAGAATAACTAGTGATGATACATTTGTAGNCAATTGACGTCCAGTTAAAGTAAATCCAGGGCAAACAATCATGTAACCTTCTGTTACATTTACAAATGAAAGTGGTGCCAGTATCATCTTCTCGCTCATGCTCCAAGTCAACTGCTTTCCTTTACGGAATTCAGCTGGTTGGACTTTCATACATTCTATTGGTTTAGGTGACGAAGTAATCCAAAAGTTATCCTTTAATTGTCGAAGAAAATAATCAGCTGTACGTATGATTGATGTTTGACATCCAGAAAGTGCTTGTCTTTGTACGATTTCATCAATGCAAACGTGTTCAGAGAATGCTCGGATAGGTGGAGTATCACGACATGTGATCATCGTATGAAAATCGCATCCTGAGTCTTTCGGATTATGCCATTGCATGGTTGAATTCTCAACTGGGTTAATTGCCCAGTAGTGCGGAATATGACTGAGCTCAAGTGTTTTGTTTTGATGAAAGAAAGGAATTGTCACTAATTTGTAAACGTGGAAAGGTGATTGATTACTTATTGGGACAGCAAAATAACTAGTAATGACAAGGCGGCCAATCTCTTCTTCGGTTTCCCAGGGTGCTTTGGTCTCGGTCAAGTATCTTGAACTTGGTATAAAATCTATCTGTTGACGAACAAGAAGTCTAGTGATGATTTCAGCAATCGGAAGTGATCCTGAAGAAGAACTAAACGTTAAGTTTCCTTCTTTAATAACAAAATACACTAATTTGTGCATATCATCTGGTGACAAGAAGCTTAAGGTAAGTTCATCACGGCAAATTTGACTTATTGCCAAGTAAAGGAACGAGTTTCGATATCGAATACTTAGCTTTTCAACACCAATTCGGACGCTATTGATAGCTTCGGCGTGTGAGTTTAGAACTGGTATCATATTATCGATAGCTCTCTGAGTTAATTCAAGTTCTTCTGCGAGTTTTATGTGTTTTGACGTAAGTTTAACAAGGTGTGCCCCGTGTATTTGTACAGTTTGAGAGAAATGCGATAATGAGTTTTCAACAGCTTCCACTTGTTGTTGCAAATTGGAGATTTGAATAGAATTCGAGACAGACATTGTGAGAGCAGCAGTTCCAACACCCAAACTAACGACATCAACGAAGCGTTTAGTTCTTTTTTTTGTAATATTGCATGAACGAATATTTTCTGCAGCTGATAAAGGTAAAAAGTGACATGTAGCTGTCGTCATCGGAAAAACTGCCGATGCATGAATGATCATTTCGGATGGTACATATGAACCAATATAGTCAAAGAACAGTCCTGTTTCAGGATGTACAATTGTAGAGTTTGTTGAAAAGAGACCATCCCAGTAAGCTTCGAGACGTAAGCAAAACACAATAATGAGAAATTGAATGACAATAACACAGTATTTCATCCTCATGATATGTATTTGCTGCTTTACTATAGATTGAGGATTCGAAAAGTATCGTTTGTATCGAAAAAAAGGTTTCTTAAGATTATCTACAACAAATAAGACACAGAGTAAGAAACATGCGGAAAAGCAAAGATTATGAAAGCAGAAGCGATCATTCTCAATTGATCAAAAGGTTGCNTCTCTCAAAATAAGTAAGAAAATGTCAAAAAAGCAATGTGAATAACGACGTTTTATTTCTTCAAACACACCAACNAGTCTGTTCATTTCCGCATTTTGGTTTGAGGCAGTTTTACTTGCAGCACATCGATGTTGAAACCTTGCAGAATGATTAGATTCGAAAGTTGGTACACTCATTCTTGCTCTAGTAATATGTTTACAGCCACTACGCCAAAAGAAGAACACGACTCGCACAGATGAAGCTATTTCTGATTGAGAACAAATCCTTCAGGATCTACAAGATCACCTAACTTAAGTTCAACAAGAAAAAGCAATGTTTTTGCAATTCCAATAATACATATATAGAAAACTTCGAATAAACCTGACAAATATATGAAAGTTGTGGAAAACTAAACCAGTTAAATGAACTTACGTTATCAAAGGATAATCTAGGCTCAATAACGCGAATAGTAGAGAAAGGAAGCTTATATGACAAATCATTCCAACTAATATATGAACATGCATGTAAAACAAGCTGTTTCATTTTTTTGCGTCAACGACAAAAAATTTTTTTTTCGTCAGACTGATTTGTATGAGTTTTTAATCGATGCAACGAAGATAATAAAGCAATAGATCTAAGTAAATCACAAACTGAACTAATATTAGGTATGATACCTTTGGAAGTAGAGAAATCACCCATTCTGGTCAAGCAANTAGATCCAATGATTGAAGTTCCAAGCACTGCGTAATGATACTGAAGTGACTCTCTTCATGTAGCTCGAACGATATTATCTCGTCGTGCGAAAGTTTTCCCGGAAGAACTTCAACACATAGGAATCGACATCAAGTCTTCGTAAAGAACAACGATAGTTTTTACTAAACAGTACTTCGTCAGCTCATTTAGTTAGATACATCAAACTGAAAAGCAATTCGATCGTATTAAAATATTCAAACATTTTTCGCCAAATATCTGGATACAACTGATCAGTGGTCGTATTCATTTCTGTGAATCAANATGTGGACAAAATATTCACTGTGAATCTTTTTATCAAGGTAATAGTTCAGCTCTCAAATGATAGAGTGTAGATTGTTCTTTTATATAAATCGCGAACACTTTTTCTGTCTGATTGAACTGGAAACAATGACAATAAATGAGTAGCTAAATATTTTATATTGTCGGCTGATCATTTTCTTCCAAAACAATCCGTACTTTAATATCGAATTTTATTAAAAGTGCTGCATCTTTTTATCAGTAACTGCGTACATATATATCAATAACTACCTATATATATGCAGTTACTTTCCAAACAAGATATATAAACGAATCAAAATAATGTACTAATGGAGTATTAATTCATCTAATGAATGGTCAGGATCAGAAGCTATCACTTATTTAGTTACTTGCGCATCTATATCGACTGTTCCATTGTAGAAAAAAACTTTTCGAACTCTTTCATTTTCATTAGAATAAATAACTCTTATAGTGAAAACATTTGCTATATCTACTGGAAAATTATGCAAATAATATGCGATCGATAGCGGCTTTAAATTGAAATTTCTATCTGTGCTTGCTTCAGCGAATGCAGATGCATAAAAATCTGAGCTTTGATCAGATAAACGATGAAAAATGCTGTAGAAATGCGTTTGATAGATTTGTGACAATTTCATCTTAGTTCAATGAACTGGAGTTGTTCGAATGACTCTTGTTCATCTGAGCTGAACTTGCCGACCAGCTGATTTGAACTTTGCGAAAAATTTATCTCAACTATCTGAAGATTTCGGTGGATTTATTTCTCCTTTGATTCATTTCAAACAAACTGGTCGCCGTTTCGAATTCAGATGAATTCAACTGACCAAAGGATTCAGTTCATATGATTTCAATTGGTGAACATCTCCAGTTTAGCTGAATTTGAATGGAAGACTTAGTTTTTAATCTTTTTGTTTGGTCAAACGTTAACAGAATTATTCAGCTGAAAATTGCATGATATTCTCTAAGTTCTTATTTCGAAACTCATAATTAGACCTTCCTGTTTTGTATAAATAAACTTTTTTATACTTTCGTATAAAGATCAAGGATAATGAAAATGTCTCTTGAGAACGTGTCTTCTATAGAAAATGATGAATTTTATAA
>JGI26540J51217_10001371_pt1 | contig 17964 bp, 21 predicted proteins | sample ThiBio_1000_plan_2_FD_51217 | JGI IMG/M metagenome (IMG submission 51217)
AGGAGGTTGAGGAAGAGGTCGAGGAGGAGGCAACCGAGGAAGCTGCCGCTCCGACTACCGAGCCTGCTCCAGCCCCTGCCGTTGTTCCCGACGAACCGAAGGTTGCCGAGAGTGCCGCCGAGCCCGCCGAGCCTGAGACTACCGCCGAGCCTGCCGAAACTGTCGAGGAAGTCGAGGAAGTCGAGGAAGTCGAAGAGGTCGAAGAGGTTGAAGAGGTCGAGGAAGTTGAAGAAGTCGAGGAGGTTGAAGAGGTCGAAGAGGTCGAGGAGGTCGAGGAGGTCGAGGAGGAGCCTGCCGCTGCCACCGAGCCTGCTCCCGCGCCTGCTGCCGAACCTGCTCCTGCTCCCGAGCCCGTCGTCGATCCTCTCATGGGCGGCAAGGCCGATGACGAGGAGGAAGATTGGGACGAAGAGGAGGGCGGCGATGAACCCAGCGCCCCGGCCGCTCCATTGAACGCACCTCCGGCACCGCTTGACGATCCTCCGTCGGAGCCGCACTCCGAGCTGGAGGAGCCTGAGCCCGAGCCCGAGCTTTCGCCTGAGCCCGAGGCCGAACCTGCGCCTGAGCCCGTGCGTGAACCCGAACCTGAGCCCGAGCCCGAGCCCGAACCAGCACCAAAGGCAGCGGCAGCGGTTGCGGCAGTTCTCGCCGATGATCCTTTCGGAGAGATTGCGCTCCCTCCCAAGAGCGGCAGCAAGACGTCGCTCAGCGCCGCGTTCGACGAGGATGCGCTATTCGGCGCAGTGCCCAAGGCCAAGGCTCCAGCGAGCGAGTTCGACGACATGTTTGGCGGCTTTGGCGGTTCGTCGGGTGGCGCCGCGGCACCGAAGAGCAACCTGTTTGGCGGCTTTGGCGATTCGTCGCCGCCCAAGAAGGCTGCCGCGGCTGCTGGAGGCGAACCGCTCGCGACCGCGTTCGTCGATGACCTGTTCGGCGCCGCGACGCTGGCGTCACCGTCGGCCAGCAGCAAGAAGGCGCCGACGCCAGCCAACACGCCGATCAAGGCCTCGTCGTTCGACGCCAACTCGCTCTTTGGCGGCGACGACGACGAGATGTTCGGATTCGGCAGCAAGGCCACCACGACCACCAAGTCGGCGACGCCCACCAGGTCGACGCCGACCGCGAGCACGGTCAAGAAGGGCCTCTTTGGCGAGGCCGACGACACGGAGGATCTGTTCTCGTTCAAGTAGGCGCACGCAGCGCCGCCGAGAGACTACCGCCAATGCCAACACGTCTATATCTCGCTCTCTCTCTCTCTCTCTCTTGCTTCTAACTATCTACAAGCTATATTCCATATTCAACACCCACCCACCAGCGCCGTCATCGATCTGTTCCTGTTGCAAGCCTGTGCAAGCTGTGCTTCTACTGCGCCAGCCAGCAAGGATGATAATACACACCAGCGCGATAGCGTTTCATCTTTCGTTTCAGATCGGGCGCGAGAAGCGCACGCTACGACGATGGCCGCTGCGTCTGCAGCAGCGCCAGGTTCTTGTATTTGGTCTTTTTGCGTGCCTGGGGAGGTGCTGCTGATATCGTCATCGTTGCTGGCTTGGATGGCGCTGATTGAGCTGATTGAATAGGTTTCGATGATGGTGTCGTTGCTGGCTTGGATGGCGCTGACGGAGTAGGTTTCGATGATGATGCTGGTGCTGCTGTGGATGGAGCTGATTGCGAAGGATTCGATGATGATGTCGTTGCTGGCTTGGATGGCGCTGGTTGAGTGGGTTTCGATGATGATGATGGTGATGACGTTGGTGCTGGCTTGGTGCGAGATGCTGAACCGTGAGCCAGGAACGTGCGGTTGCGCTCGAAGCGTTTGGCGGCTGCCTTGGTGCCCTTGGACGATGCCATCTGGCCGACAATCACTCGCGGGGGAGCACGGTATGGCTTCCAGTCGGGTGGTTTGAGCCATTGCGAAGGCCGGCGAATCGGCCGACCAGCGTAGTCGTCGATGTGATAGCGACCGTGACTCTCGCGGCGTGACAGACACGGATCGAACACGACGCCACTGCATGGAAGAGACGGCGGCAGCGAGGTGGTATCCAGAGTCGGCTCGACGTCGATGGCAGCTTGCGCCAAGCGCTCCTCGAGCTCGAGCTCGTGCTTCTCGTTCGCGAGGCGGTGTTGCAGATCGTCCTCGATGCGACGACGCTTGTGTGGTTGTCGAGCAGCAGCCGCAGCAGGTTGTGCGAGTGGCTCTGGTTCGATAAAGGCCGCCACTCTCGAGCCCCACGAGAACAAGCGCACGCCAGTCGATGGTGTCACGTCTGCACTCGCGTTGTCGTTGTCCTTGTTGTCGTTGTCATCTTCAGAGGTACGAGAGCGTTTGCGTCTGCGTTCGCGACGCGCCAGTCGACGCTCCCACGCGAGCGACGAGACATCCGCACAATCGAGATGCTTCTCGATCGATGAGGTCAACACCTTGGCGAGCTTGAGCTGGAACGGAGCGAGTGTCTCGGGTGCTCCGCGTTCGTCATCATCGTCACCACCAGCACCATCGTCGCCTTGATGTTGTTGTCGACGTTGATCGCTCGCGGTCGAGGTCTTTGATACAGGCACGTAAAACTGCGTCGGCACGATGGTCTCGATCACTGAATTGAGCTGTTGTAAACGAGCGACGCTCTCTTCGTCATCCGAGTCGGACGATGAAGATGCAGGCATGGTGACTGGTGGTGTTCGAGTGAGCGTGAGCGTGAGAGGGAGAAGAACAGAATGGCACACGTGATCTCGTCGATGTTGTTATGGCCTCGATAGCGAGATATCTACAACCAAGCTTACCACGTGGCGAACGGCACGAGAGGATCTGTGCCCGATCGGTGGCTCGTTTACTTCTTCCTTACTTGATGAGAGCGTGAGTGAATGCCCCTCCTGCTGCTGCTGCTCCTCCCTGACTTCCGTCCTGTGGAGCTTGAGAGTTTGTTTGCTTGTGCTCTCTCTCTCAGCGCCGAACGAAAGAGAAGAAAGCAGCGAGCAGGCCCAAAATGGCGAAGGAAATGTTTGACACGCGGCGAGTTGCGGGAAATCCACGTATTGCTCCACTCGATTCCCCGCGCTCTCTCTCTATTCCGCCCTTGAGCATCGATCGTCTGCTCTCTCTATCCTCTCTCTCTCCTCTCTGGCTCTCTCTCTTCTCTCTGCGGTGACTGCGACGTTCGGGTGGGGTAAGAGTGAGAGAGGCAGCGTGGCGCCGCTTGTGTCAGCGTAGTTTCTCTCCTGTCCACGCCGTACACACGACCCATTCCTGTCGCCGCCCTCGCTCCCTCTCGTCTGATCTCATCTGATCGCGATCATCTCACCTTGGCGCCTCCCTCTCCAACTCAAACACAACCTCCTCCTCGTCGTCCTCCTCCTCTCCCGCATGTCGCCGCTTCCTGCTCTGGGGCGCGTACTAGCCACCAAGGGCAAGGTGGGCTCGTTCGCCGTCCACAAGGAGCTGCGCTACACCGACTTGCGCCTTCACGTCTCGAGCGAGGTTGGCGGCGTGTTCGATCTGCCGCTCTCGCCTTCGGACCTCGAGTGCCTCGCGTCGGCGTGTGTGCAGGCGCCCTTCGATGACCTCCACCACCACCATCACAACCCGCCGTCGGCCTCGCTCGAAATCGACGGCGGCCGCTTCTGGCTCCAACGCGGTACGACGGCACTCGACTTCCTGTCGCAGGCGCGCTATGCCGCCGGCGAGCTCGGCGTGCCGGCCGGCCTGCTTCGCTACGTGGTGCTGCGGCCCATGAAGCTGGTGTTCTCGCGCAGTGGCGGCTACGTTCGACGGCCTTGCGAGGTACGCGCTTGCGCAACGGCCAGGTCAAGATACACAGCGAGAGGCGCGCGACCGCGCGCAGTGTGATTCCGTGAGATCACCACTGGCTGCCGCATACCACTTGGGCACAAGTGACTGCCGTCGTCGTCGTCATCATCGTCATCGTTGGTTGTATTAGTCGTCATGGTCGTTCAAGTGGTTGTCGATAGAGTGGTCGAGAGATATGTGCGTGGAGTTGGCATGTTGGTGTAATTCACAGTCCCAGTTAGTCGCTGGTGGCGCTGCACACCGCCATTACCACCGAACTGGCGATTGCCGGCTTCGAGCGATACACGCTGCATCTCGATATCGAGAAGATGGTGGTGGTGGTGGCTCTCGCTTGCGTCGACGTCGTCGGTGGTGGAGGTCGTTGGCGCACACGCCATCCTCCTCGTTCTTGGTCGTTTGTCCGCGCGCTGGCGTCGCTGCATTTGTACTTGTGCGCGTGCGACTCCATGGTAGAACGCTGAAGGCAACCCAATCCAACCAAACCACATCACGATGTCAGCCAAATTGCTTGGTTGCTTGGTGGCAAACTCACTCGGCATTGGCATGGCATTGGCATGGCGTGGCTTGGCTTGGTTGTAGGACTCTGGATTCGCCATCTTTGTCGTTCACTTGCCGAGCATGTACTCGGGCGGTCAGGTCGTGGTGTCACACGACGGCCGCTCCAAGACCTTCGTGTGGGAGCGCGATGCCAGCGGCTCGAGCTCGCTGCAGTACTCGGCCTTCTACTCCGATTGCGACTACGAGGTGCTGCCGGTCAAGGGCGGCAACCGCGTCACGCTCGTCTACCAGATGGCACTCGCGCCTCCCGAGCCGGCGGCCACCGTTGGCAGTGCGTCGTCGGTGCTCGGCGACGAGCTCTCGGCCGCCAGCGCCACCGACTCGCTGCTCGACGAGCACTTTCCCGAGATGCGCGCCGCGGTCGAGGCCATGCGGCAGTGGAACGACGACCTCAGCCACACGGCGCCGCGGCACATCATCTTCCCGCTGCACAACAAGTACACGCGCGAGGACATCTCGTTCGAGTCGCTCGTCGGCCAGGACCGCTACACACACCACATTGCGCTCGAGCTGCAGCAGCAGACCAAGTGCCTCCTGATGCTCGTCAACTTTACGCTCGTACTCACCACCAACGACGAGAGCCCCGACCTCGTCGTCGAGCGCCATCTCGAACTCCACCAATGGGTCTACTCGCCGCTCTCGAAACTCATTCTCAAGCACGCCACGACACATCTTCCGGCTCTCGAGCTCACTTCGCTCTGGCCACCGGATTATTACAAACGTCGAACTCCAGATGTTTGTGAGCTCTTTGATAACGACGTACGTCGACCCTCCCACTGTGGCACGAAGAAGCCGAGTACCGACCCCGCTGCTCCAATGTCACAAATGCTGACTAACAAGATTGTTGACGTGTTTGTTCTATTCGTGTTCTATTCGTGTTCGCTCGCGTTTGATTGGTTGGTCATATTCGACCAATCGTCACGTCTACAAATTCGGTGTTTGGTTATCTCGCTCTCGCTCTCTCTAGACCGGAATTCCGCACCGCAAGCTGTACCACTCTGCCGCTCTTGTACTCGCTCCGGCATCTTGCATCTTGCCACTATTCCAAGACGAAGATGCCTCGATTCAACTCGCTCAACAATGGCTCCATCCGCTGCTACATCAAGCTCCTGACCTCCATCGAGCAAGCTTCGCGCTACCCGATCGTGTCGGCGTCGATGACCACGAACGCCACTATCTGCTCGCCAAGCATCCACCGCACTCGGCCTCGCTCGACAACAACAATCCAACCATCCATCGTCGTACCTCCAATCCCTTCTCGCACGAATCCTCGCCGCCGACATCGAGCTCGCCGCCCTTTGCAGCGCACCAAGAGCAGCACCAGCATGGCTTCACGTTCCAGCTGCAGCACTACTCGCCGCGCTCGCCCGAGCCCGACGACGCCGCCGAGCTCTTGGACGACGAGAACCTCATCACGAGCCTCGTTCACGGCCTCGTGCGCCTCTACAACCACGCGGCCCTCACGCTGCCGATCGTCGACTTGATCGTGTCGCTCGCCGACGTGCGCTCGACCATCGCCGTGGAGCTCGCCAAGTTCCTGGTCGAGAGCGCCTTCTATCAGGGCTTCACGGTCGCGTGCGCCCTGATCGCACGTCTGCCGCAGCTGCAGCACCTGCGACTCGACCTCGACTACCTGCTCGAGCACTGCTGCAGCCGACAGAGCAGCCTGTGCTCCGAGGGCGACAAGAGCAACGCCATCGCACGCGGCATCGACCTGCTGCAGGAGGCGCAGACCAGCCCGTTCGCGCTCAAGTTCATCGAGCGCGTGCTGAAGACGCTCTCCGAGTACCAGACCGAGAGCCTGCTGAGTCTGCACTCGCAATCGCGCGTCCTGTCGCTGGCGCTCAAGTGGCGCCATCGTGGCCTGCTCAAGTATCTGCTGCTCACGTGCGGCTGTGCGCTCGACCCCGTGTCGGACGAGAGCTTCTTCACGGCCCTCGGCGGCGCCTACCGCAACGTCGACGGCGCCTGGGGCGCTGACCTCGTGCCGCCCTACACGACGCTCCTCGATCGCCTCGGTCGTCTGCCGTGCGCCGCCACCTCGCCGTCCTCCGACGCCACATCGAACGTCGTGCGCCGCCACAACAAGCCCTTCTCGGTGTGCTTGCCGTCGCTGCTCAAGGGCCTGCTGGGCATCTCGGACGACACCGTGTCGCCCGACAAGATCCAACGCCACGTGTCGCCGCTCGGCTCTCCGTCCGGCACGCCGCCCTTTGCGAGCTCGCCAGCCACCTCACCGCCACCGCCAACATCGGCCTCCTCGCCCCATCGCAGCTCGTCGCTGCATAGCAACAGCGATCCCGACCTCCTGCCCAAGGACGACAGCTTCTACCAACTCGCTCGCTCGACCTACGACCTGCTACTGCAGCAGTGTGCGTCGTCCATCTCGTCGCTGCCATCCGTGGCGTTGCTGTTGCTACGCGCCGCCACGCTGCTGAGCGCCATCAAGCCCGCGCCGGCCAGAGATGCGGCACAGCCACAAACGCCGAGCATCACCACTACGACCACCACCACGACCACCAGGACCGACGACGGCGTCGCGATCGTAGCCACCACCGTCACGACCTCGGTCTCGCAACCACCGACGCGTGCGAATGCCGCCGAACCTGAGAACCCGGTCCTGCAGCATCCACTCATGACGGCGCTCCTTCCGACCCTCGCGCCAGCAGCGTGCCTCATCTATCGAACGCCGCTCGTGCGCAAGCTCGGCGTCGGCCAACTGCTGCTCGATCTCGCGCTCAAGGCCTACCTCGAGCGAGCGAACTTTGCGAGCGTCACCGAGGTCGAGCGCGAGCTCGAGCACTTTGATCGCGTCGAACCCAAGGGCTCTCTAACCGAGCGAGTCATCGAACACACGGTCAATGTGCTCTCGAGCGCCGACGTTCACGAGCTGCTCGAGCTCCTGCACTCGCTATGGCGTGAGGGCGCCTTGAGCCGGCGTCGTTCGAACGACAACCCCTCGAGCAACACCACCACGACCACTACCATCATCACCAAGGTCGCTCCAACGTGGATGCACTCGACCACGTCGTCCTCGACCTCCGGCACGCAGGCAGCCGGATATTCGCTCGAGCCACCTCAGCAACCTCCCGCTCCTCGACTGACGCTCCTCGCTTCGCACATTGCCAACCACGGCGAACGTCGCGGTCTCTCACAAGCGACCCTCGACCTGGCACGCACCATCAACGATGAGATCCGCCAGTACTCGCTATCGCACGAGCAATATCCAAAGCAACAGCAACAGCAATACCATCATCCGGCTGCTGCCGAGCTCGCTGCCACCGCTGATACCGCCGACAAGCGTAAGCGAAAGGCCTCCTCTCAACGAACTCCTCGCTCGTCCAAGCGACATCGACCTAGCGAGTGAGTGTGCGAGTGTGTGCCTGTCTTATTTGCTATCTATCTATCCATCTTGCATTTCTTGTGTAGTTCTAGTATATCCAATGTATTCCTGTACGTATCTCGTGATATTTTCGTGCAACCCCTCGCATCGACCCTTCAATGTTCAACACTTGTATCCACTCGCGTGAGTGAGTGAGAGTGTGTGTGTCTGAACGATTGAAGTTGTACACTACAAGAGACTATCAATACAAGTATCATCTCCTCCAACACATCGAGCGCTTTACAATCGTAATCAACAGAATGTATTTGCAGATATCGTTCAGTGGAATGGCACAACTCATGCAACACCGCATGTATGATGCTCGCTGCGCTACTGTTGTTTGCGCTGCTCCTCCTGATACTCGGCCATCTCCTTGGTGACCTTGGTGGCAGCTCGCTGGCGGCGCTGTTCCTCCTGATACTCGACGAGATCCTTAGCGATCTTGGCAGCTCGCTCGCGGCGCTCCTCCAGGTACTCGGCCATGTCCTTGGCGACCTTGGCTGCTTGCTTGCGACGCTGCTCCTCTCGATACTCGGCGAGATCCTCGGCGATCTTGGCAGCTCGCTTGCGACGCTCCTCCTGATACTCGGCCATGTCCTTGGCGACCTTGGCGGCGCGGAGAGCGAGCTCAGCCTCGTACTGATCCTTGAGGCACAAGAGCCTGCTGATGAGCTCCTCGCGCGGTTGGCCGGTGAAGCGAGCTACGTGCTCCTGGATGACGGTGGAGTCGAGTATGGGCAGAGCGAGCTTCAATCGTATGGCGAGCTCCTTCGGCGACAAGGTAGGATCGTCCATGATCGAGTCCAGCGCATAGTCAGCGTGTGACACGCTTGTACCGGGTGCCGCCGGTTGCAGATGCCAGTTCAGCACGCGAGTCGAGTCGCTCTCCATGGTGGACGGTGTTGCATTGGCAAGGACAGTAGGCAATGGGCACACAGACGCGCGAGAGAGGAGGGAGGAGAGGGACTGGCGAGCGAATGCGCCTGCGATGCGGCGTACCCTATCGAAGCGTGCGGTCGCACTGCCGAGTCCAACAAAAATCGCAAGGCTGGAATATCGCGGAGGTTATGGTGGGTGGGGATTGTTTAATCGAGTATGTAAAGAAGAAGAAGGAGAGGAAGATCTAGAACATCACCGGGTCATTTGCAGGGAGTAGATTGCAGGGAGATAAGAGATTGGATATCGGGAAGATATGATAGATAGATATAGATCTTGTGAATAGAGAATATCTCGCCAAAGGCCGACCCGTGAATTCAATGCACGAGTACACTCAGTTGGATTTCGATCCAAGCCATTCGGCAAGCTCGCTCCCATCCGTCGCCGTTGTGAATGACGCTCCGGTTACAGGAATCCTTGCAGGTGTTGGATCTGCAAGCGCAAGCGCTCGATCTCTTGCTGCATCAGCTCCGCTCGGCGTTGGTGGTCGGTCGCGAGCTGGTGGTACAGCTGCGCCTGTGCGGCCTCGTGGCGCTGCGACTCCTGCAGGCTTCGGAGCCAAAGACTGAGCGATGCCTCGAGCGCCTCGGCGAAGCGACGGAGCTGAGCGCGCTCCGGGCTGTACACGAACGGCTCCAGCACCTGGGTCGCCTGCGTCGGACGATGGAACTCGAATCGCACAGGAGCCCGAGGTGCCGTGGGCATAGGAGCCGGCGCCGGTGTCGGAGCTACGGCAGCATACGGGACGGCAGCTCGCTGGGCTGGCGAATAAACCGGTCGAACGGGAATCCGGGTAGGAGCCGGGGCAGGCACAGGGGCTGGAGCCGGCAATTGGGTACGTTCGGCGCGATCCATCAAGGTACCAATGGCATCAGCTGCCGAATAGCACGAGGTGTGGAGGTTGTCGACCACGACCTCCGGGACCGTCGGGAAGAGCTCCCGAAGGCGCATGCGCTGTTCGTCGGCCGTGAGCTGGTCGTAGCAGTCGATGAGCGCTTGCATGGCCGGCTCGTAGTCCTGGCGCGCCACTGGCGCCACAGGGACGTCGTCGGCATCGCCGCTCATCATCGACAGGAGGTCGATGGCACGCTCGGCCGATCCACTAACCTCGAGAGCCTCGACCGCATGCTCTTGTGGAAAGCCCATCTGCACTAGGGCTTCGAGGATCGCGAAAGGGACGGGCTGCGTCATGGTGAGAGTAACAAGAACAGAGGAACACAAGCGCGCACGGGCCAGAACAGAGGAACGAGGCAGGGGCGTGGACGGCACGGCACGGCACGGCACGAGGTGGATGGGTGTGGTGAGGACAGCGCTACCCTTATGTAGTCGCCGGGGGGAAGGTGCGACGGGTGCGACGGGCGTACGGCCGTGGAGGGGAGCGTACGCTCTGCGAGCGCAGGCAGGAAACGACGGTCGTGTCCGCGCAACCAGATAAGTGGTCGTGTCCGCGCAACCAGATAAGTGGTCGTGTTGGCGCAACCAGATAAGTGGTCGTGTCCGCGCAACCAGATAAGTGGTCGTGTTGGCGCAACCAGATAAGTGGTCGTGTTTGCGCAACCAGATAAGTGGTCGTGTTTGCGCAGCCAGATAAGTGGTCGTGTTTGCGTAGCTCGATAGCGGTCAGGTCTGCACAGTTGATTGCTACCACACAATGGGGAAAGGGGCCTTATGAAGGGGACCAAGTCTGCGCATTCCACTGCATGCAACTGCAATCATTCAACTGCATGCACTGCAATCATTCAACTGCATGCAACTGCAATTAGTCAACTGCATGCGACTGCAAACATTCAACTGCATGGTAGTGGCACCTTGGAGCTCACAGGTGTACAAGAGAGGTATGCGCCACGGTCGGCGCTGCTTCATTGGTGTTGGTGTGGTGGCTGCGCCATCGCCACGATCGAGGAGAAGAAGAAACAAGAGAAACAAGATAGCACACACGCACGCACAGATATAATGTATGCGCGTCGCAACGGAGGCACAGGCCGGTGCTGCAGCGATGACGGAGAGTAACTGAAAAGAGTGCGAGGCTAGCACGTAGGCACCATATGGATGCCGCCAGCTAGCTAGAAGTACATACGATGATCACGACAACGATAAAACGACAACAACGACAACGACGACAATACGACAGCGTCCACGTCAGTCGGTCGGGCTGTGCTTGCTGGCTCGAGTGTGATGGCCTCGCTAGAAGCCATCGTCCGAGTACTCCTCGCCGTCCGAGTGGAACTCGTCCTCGTCCTCCTCGCTCGAATACAAGTCAAAATCGTAACCGTCGTTGATGAAGCCGACGAACTCGCCTGCGCGGTCGAGCAGCTGCAGCGCTTTCTTGAGCTCGTCCTTGACGTTGGGTTCGTTGAGCCAGTTGTCGTACAGCATCTTGCACCGCTGCCGCAAGGCCGAGTAGAGGCGCTGGATGTTGCGATCGTAGTGTTGCTTCATGGCGTGGTTGAGCCAGATCGAGATTTCGCGTACGTCACGCAGCGTCGTGGCGAGCGTTGGCACCTCGGGCGCCGAAGATGACGATACCAAAGCGGTTGCCGCAGCCGTGCTTGCGCTCAGAGGAGCGTGGGCGGTTGTAGCGGCGGCAGGAGCGGCGTGCGTGTGTTCGTGTGCTCGAGCCGCTGCCGCGGCAGCGACGGCAGCCATTTGTGCTTGCTGCACTGCCGCTCCGCCGTGGGTGCTGTGTTCTAGTCCTGAGGGCGCTTGTTGTTGGTGTGGCTGTTGCTGTGGCGGTTGTTGGTGCGGTTGTGGTTGCTGTTGCTGTGGCGGTTGTTGGTGTGGAATGCCGGTCGGCAGCTGCGTGAAGCTCGGCATCGCCGGCATGCCCATCGCTACCGTGTGGCCCATCGGCAGCTGCATCGCCGCGTCGCCGGCACCGGGCATCGGCATCGCGCCAGGGAAGCCCGGGAAGCCCGGCATGTATGGCATCGAGTACCACACGATCTGGCCGTCGGGTTGCCGATACGGGATGGCGTACGGCCAGCCTGGCATGCCGCCTCCGGACGGCGCTGTGCCGGGCATCATCATGGGCAGGTTGGAGGAGCTGTCGAGTCCGGCAGCGGGCATCATGGGAACGCCGGTGGCTCCAGGCATCGGCATCGGCGTAGGAGTGCCAGCGTTCCACTGAGTCGGTGGCGCCGCAACGTTTGTAGAGGACGCGGCAGCGGGGCCTCCTGGTACTGGCGGGAGCGGCTTCTTCTCGACCTCGGGAGGCACGCTGCCACGCCGGCTGCTGCCCGTGAGGTCCTTGCTGGGCGCCGTGGGCAAGGGCTTCGAGTCGAGCGACGGCGCACCGCGGTCGGGTCCCGAACCAGGCCGCGCCACTCCAGCCGCCGCGGTCGACGCAGCGATCGAAGACGCCGGAGTGGTGGCGGCTGCTGCAACTGAGGAGGTTGAGGACGACAAGGAGGAGTTTGCTTGTGCGGCATTGGAGCGTGAGGAGGCTGCTGCTGATGCGATGGTCGATGCTGCGGTGGTCGACGACTTGCTCGGTACGACCGGCGACGAGCCGCCGAGTATCGAGCTCGAACGGCTCTTGGCGACTGGTATATCAATCCATCAATCACACCAACCGAACCCCCAAGACGCCACGGTGAGGAGGCCATCATGTCATCATCGATCGAGAGCTCCGATATCATGATTGAATGAGATCGAGAGAGCGAGAGCGAGAGCGAGAGTGAGTGAGCGTACCTGACTTGCGAGGCTGCTCTTCGGGAACAGTACAACTGGTTCGATTCGAGAGTCGATGTAAACACTTGCCTTCACATGATACAATCTTACACACTACACATAGATACGACCCAGCAATCGATTCATCGACATTGTCACATGAATCTATCAGTATCTCTTGCCACGTCGATCGAACGATCCGATCCATTGCGCCACCACTCACACGCACCAGAGCAGCGATACGCCTTCTCTCCAAAGTAGATGGACTTTTTGCTGTATCCAGACCAATCAATCAGTAAGCGCTGGCTCACCACATAGAGAGATGCGGCAGTCTCTCGCGTACCAATAGGCGCATTGTCGTGAGTTGTAGAAGGTCTTCTTCTTGAACTGATGCTTGGTCTGTTGCGCCAAGCTGATCGGCTCTGGCGTCGCCATACTCTCCTCTCTCCCTCTCTCCCTCGCTATCTCTCCCCCACACAAATCCTACCTCTCCAACGCCTGCTACACGAGTGTTTGAGTAGAACCGGTGAGAGTGGGGATGGATGGGAGGGTGGTTTGTGTGGGCTCTACCTCTCCCTTGCGATCGATATCGAGATCGATCGATCAAGAGATCGATGCAGCAGCAGCGACGACGAAGCCAAAAACAACAAAAAATCGCGAAACCCCGAAAACACGATAAATCGACGGAAAATCTCGGGCATAAGGCGTCTCCGGGGCCTCGAAGGCTTTACGCTGGTGTGTACCTACTCTCTGCTGCTCTCTTTCGTTCTTTCTCTCCCTTTCGCTCTCTCACTCTGCTCTTGTCGTCGCTGCGTGTGTGTGTGTGTGTGTGTGGTGTCGCCTCTCGTGAGAGTAGAAGAACCACCTCGGGGCCCTCGCTCTCTCGCCCCTCCCTCTCGCACGCCACACTCTTGACCTACGACTACTCCACCACCAGCAGTAGCAGTAGCGGCAACAAGCTTCTCCAGCGCTCCTTCCTCGTTCGTTCGTTCGGTTGGATCGGGATCGAGTTCGTTCGTTCGTTCGTCGCGGCGCCCAGACCACAGACACCCGAGAGCGCAAGAGCGAGAGAGACTCATTCATACATACCCTCCCTCCCTCCCTCTCACATACACACACGGAGAGAGACATACACACGAACGCGTCTCTCTCACGTACGTGTGGCTCTCTCTCTCTCGCTCATCGAGTCTCGTCCATCGCCACGAGCATCACGACGAGCACCACGACGACGCCCACGTCCGACCGAGTCGTTCGCGTCCTCGCCATCGCCCTCCCGCACATCACCACCTCGCCCACCACCACCATCGAGCTCGATCCAACACTCGAAGCTCGCGTCGTTCACGACCGCCATCGCAGCCAGCCTCGAGCGTGTGTGCTAGTACCTCGGCACAGCCGTCGCGGTGTCCTTGCACGTCTGCGCCGTCGCGATGGGCTGCTGCTTCTCATCCCAAGACCAATCAGCCGACTTTGTGTTGAGTGGACCCTCGAACTTTCGCCATGCCCAAGGCTGGGACTCGACACAGAACAAGATCGTAACGGCAGAGGGCGGCGATAACCTCGATATTGGCGGCGGAGCTCCCAAGACGACGACCTAGCGCCGTCGACAGGTCCGCCTCGTCGCGCTGGCTCGTTCGGGTCGTTGGCTGCTATCCATCGACTCGAAGGCCACTGCCTCGTTGTCATCGTCACCTCCGTCGATCATCATCGTCACCATTATCTCGCTGTCTCTCTCTCTCTTGTCCATCATCGCTGTCTCTCTCGTGTCCCGTTCCTCCTCGTCCTCTCACACCAGTCGCTCCCCTTCGTCTTCGCCTCTCCTCTTCCTTATGTCGCCATTCATTGATTTGCTTGCTGCTGTACTCCCTCTCCTGGCCCAGTTAGTCACGACGGCCGACTGCGAGCCATCGTGCCTGATCTTTGTGTCTCCTCCTCCTCATCATCCTCGTCACTCTCTTCTCGTTGTAAGTTACTAGTCGCCTCTCCTCTTCTCCTCGCTCTCCACTCGTCTCTCTCGCTATCTCTCTCGACCTCGATTCTGTCCCTCCGGTTGTCCCCGTGAGCCGTGTGTCTCGTACGTCGTTGTCTGCCCACTGCACTCGCCCACATCTCCACCACGCCACCCCACACCCACCCGCTGTAGTGTCGTCCGTACCGCCTTCGGCACCGCCACCTCCATCGTTGTTGTTACTGCTGTCTCGTCCACGTCGTTGTCGTTGGTTGTAGCTTGCCGAGCGCTGGCCGAGCTTGCCGAGTTTCGTGTCGTGTACTCTAGCTCATGTGCGTGTGCGCGTGTACGTGTGCGTTGTCGTTGTGTCTCCTCTCGGCTGCGATATTTTGTTGTTCGCTACGACCTCTACTACTGCCTTCGACGTTCCCGACGCCGCAGTCTCGCGACCACAGCCCCGACCGGCGAACCTTTACATCGAACAAGCGAGCGAGCGATCGAGCGATCGATCGGCTCTCGTTTGCGACGAGTGCGCAACCGACCACCGCAACCTGGCGAGCGCGACCGCGAGCTCCAGCGCCTGCATCGCCACCGCCAACACGCAACCACCACATCCCGAACCACTGCGCCCACCATTCCAACAACAGCTCCTCCACCACCAACGCCACCGCGCCAGGATACCTCCGCCAGTCGTCGTATTCGCCGCGCTGCGCCGCGCAACTGTCCCGAAACTGTCTCCTCCTTGCTCCGCCACGTCGCCACGACCAACGAACCAATACAACAACTACTGTAATTTATTACGCTACACCACCACGATGGCGACGAGCGCAACCTCGAGATCGCGAGAGAGCTCTAGCGGCTCTTCTGCTGCTGTTGTTGTTGTTGGCTTGCGACGATCGTGGCCTTGCCGTGGCGAAGGGCCACCTCGAGGCGAGAGATCACGGCCTCGTGCAGCAGCCGCGTGCTCTTGCCGGTCAAGCCGCGATTCCACTTGTCGATGGCGCTGAGCACACGAGCGGCCTTCTCGCACCGCGCTGGCGTCGTGAGCGGATAGCAGCCCCAGAAGTGGCGCAGCAGCTCGTTGGTCGCTCGCACTGCCTTCTGCACAGGTGCCTTCTGCGCGTCTTCCAGTGGCTCTGTGCGAACGAGTTGCCGAGTGAGAGAGAGTGCAGGGCCGTGTGTGAGAGATATGGAGTGCATCACGTACGATGCAGTTGCGCTGCTGCTTGTGCCGAGTCTCGTTGCTGCAGTGCGAGTGACGACAGCACCTTGAAGCAGAGCTGCTCGTTCGGCATCGTCAGCTCTCCGCGATGCAGGTCTTCGAGCGTCGCGAGGAAGCGCTCGACATTCGCGAGCGCATCTCGATCGAGAGACTCGTCTGTCGTCGTCGACTTGAAGTACGCCGTGTAGCTCGGCACATGCAACGGGATCTTGCCGACCACTGGTTGATCCGAGAGGTCCTCGAACTCCACCACCAGCTGTCGCTTTGTCGACGTGCTGCTCGTGCTCGAGCTCGTGCTGCTCGCGCTCGTGCTGGAATCGTGGCCATTCTCGGTCGGCGCAGCCTTTGGCACCACGGCCACGTCGTTCGGCTGCAGAACCGCAGCGCTGTGCGTGTTGTATCGTCGAATGATCGGCAACGCTGCGTTGAGCTTCGAGCTCTCCATCGTCGGATCGATCACGACGCCGAACTCTTGGAACGGCACGTCGTCCTTCTGCAGGCTGCTTCGGAGTGTCGCACTCGCGGCCTTCTCTCGTCGTTCTCGCATTCGTCGATGCAACTCTGAGCATGGCCACGTGTTCAACTCATCAATACATTCACTCGAGAGTGAGGTAGAGAGAGGGAGAGATGGGGCTGCCAGCGACGAACCCTTGTCCTCCTCCTCGCAACTCGCAAACAGATCGTTCGGATCGTACGTGCTGCTGTCTCGCAGACGATCACGATGAAAGTACTTGGATTGCAGGTACTTGGTCCAGAACTCCTTCTCAGACATCTACCCGTGTCACATGCCATCTTCTGTGAGCCATCGTGATCGTTGCCATCCACATTCCAAGCCACGAAGGCCAGCTGCATCATCGTCATCGAGCGAGAGAGATACCTTGTCCGGAACAGTGCGCGCATACACTCGTCGGACAGCCGGATACATTCGGAAGATGCTCTGGATCGTCTCGGGCGTCAATCGATACCTGCACTCCCCCCAGTCCCCCCAATCAATCCAACGACACACGCCAAGAGATGGCCAGTGCCACACCGCGGTCATTGCAGCATTGGCGCGTACCGATTCTCGTTGCACGAGGTCTCGGTGCTCGGTCGCACGTCTGCGAGCATCTCGCTCGAGATGCCCTTCTTGTGCTGCTCTTGCGCGATGCCTGCGAGCACGTCTCCCTCCGGCGCATCCTGTCATTCATCACAGCCACAACAACCATCGTTGTGGTGGTGGTCGGCGCATCGTCATGTGTTCGCGTCAGCCAATGGTGTGTGTGCGGCTCGAGGTTCACGAGGCTCTCGCGAGAGAGGCATCGACATACAGCTCGTCCGTTCCAGAACTCCTCTTCGTCGAGGATCGGTGTGCGACCAACGAGCCTCTTCAAACCAAACACACAAACACAAACACGCGCGTGCCCACATATCGATCCGTCAGCATCTCGAGCAACGTGTGCGTCGCTCGTGATGTCTCGTCGTCGTCGTGGGTCGTCGTACAAAGTGCAGGTCCTCGAGGTTCGGGTTGCACGCGAGCAGATGCGCTCGTCTCTTGCTCTGTCGAACGTCCTCGGCCGTGAGCTTGCGCTTCTTCGAGCCATCCGTTCCATTCGAAGACGCCGCTGTCGTGGTCTCTTGAGTCGAAGATGTCGCGGTACTCGTCGTTGTTGTTGTTGTTGAGGTATCTGCGCTCGACGACGCTGGCGCATGAGCTGCGATCATCTGAGCAATCAGCTTCCTGTTCATCGATCGAGTGCGTGAGATATCTATCGTCCCCCTCCCTCCCTCGCTCATCGAGCATCGTCGGCATCTCGATCATGCAAGTACTTGAAGCTGTCTCGTTCCTCCCATTCACGGTCTCGAGAGATCTCCTTCTCGGGAGCCGGAGGTACATGAACGAACTCGAAGATCGACGCCATGTTCTGCGCCTGACCTCGTTGAACGATCTTGAGCTTGGCCGTGAGGTTCTCCTTCTTGGGGTTGCACAGATGCGCTATCATTCGTGTCGATCGCTCAATGAGCCATCCGTGCATCCGCCCAACTCACACGCATTCACACACAGACACACACACACACACACACACACACACACACACATACTCTCGATTTGAGACAGCGGGATCGAGAGCTCCTTGGTGTCGTTGGGTTTGCGCCACACGAGTCGATGGTTCGTGAGCGACAGCACTCCCAGCTGCTCGACCAGCTTGGTGCTCTGATGCTGCAGCAGCACCTCCTCTTCCTCATCGCCAGCACGGCTCGATCGCCGCTCGCGTTTGATCGTTCGACTCTTGGGTAGCATCTCGACACGCGCAGCGACCGCGAGAGATGCGCGTGGGCACGAGCAACGAAGCAAATGAGGCGCAAGAACAGCAACCAATCAACCAATCAATCAATCAATCAATCAATCAATCAATCAATCAATCAATCAATCAATCAATCAATCAATCAATCAATCAATCAATCAATCAATC
>JGI26540J51217_10001378_pt1 | contig 17827 bp, 17 predicted proteins | sample ThiBio_1000_plan_2_FD_51217 | JGI IMG/M metagenome (IMG submission 51217)
ATTGTTTTTGTTTAACATACCTTTTCGACATCACCGTGAAATCGTTTTAATAGACGGCTGATTTTTTCTTGTGGAACATTTGGAAAAAGTTCTTGAAGAGCGTTCATTTGTTGTTGTTCGTTGTTTGAAGCCATTGCTTTGCTTTGTATGTGTTGAGTATAGAATGAAAAATCTGCAGGTTTAAACTCGGTTTATATAGCCTGTTGGTGAGTAATACTTTATTTCGCAATGATGATGAAAGAGTATTACTCATCTTTATCGAACCAATAGAAAACTCGCTTTTTATTTACGGAACAAAAATAAAGTACATTCTCGAATGAATGACGTCATTAGGTAAGGAAAAAGAACATTCTCGAATAATTTCATGCATGATTTCATTTATTTACATTAAACTATTGTTTTTTCGAATCAAATACGGATTTTTGTTGTGAATGCTCGTGATTTTTCTGTGTTGCATCTGCATTGACAACACTTGACATCGGTTGTATAGGATAAATATGTGATATTAATTGATGTTTATTATCTTTTTCATTATTCTTTTGATGTTCATTCGGAAAACCTGGCGGATAATGATCAGCTTTGGTTTCATTCGAAGTCATTTTTTCTTGAGACATAAAAACAAAATTCGATAAATAATAAGAATAATTGAAACGCGCCTATTTATTGAGATTCGTAACTAGAGACATCATTGACGGATAGATGTCACGAAAAATCTACTCGAAAGATATTCTTACATCATAATGTGCGAAAAAAAAACATGGAGGTCAGTCCATTGTTCGAATATNTCCATTCGAATGGCTGCCATTGTTTATTGCTTTTTCGACAATATCATGGCGTTTCACTTGATCAAATCTTCTAGNCATGTCATCAAGTCAATCAACGCAACGTAAAAAACGTACAACAAATCATCCATCACAAACTCTCGATGAATCAACACTCATCAATGAATTCAAATCGAATCTTCATTCATCAAATGAATTCATTCAATTCTATAATCAAATTTTTTCAACACAAACATCATCTCGTTCAATTATTATTTCGAGTCTTTGTCAGATTTTAACTATTGAACATCTCAATCAACAAATATGTTTCTTTATTCTTGATTGTTTACTAACTAATCATGAACATATCAATGAAAATCAATTCAAACTCTATTTCTTACCATTCATTAAACAAACACTTGTCGATTCAAATGATTTCGATGTCGCAACTATTCGAGTACTTCGAACATTGATTCAACATCGAGCATCGATTCTTCAATCGACATTAGCCGAATGGTTATCATGTTTATTTAATTTTNTTGTTAAAACTCTTTCACCATCGAANTATACAATCTACAATGACTTAATCATTGATCTATTCGAAAAATTCATGGCAAATTTCGTGCCTCTATCGAAAGATATCATCGACATTCTCAGTCGATCATCATCCATAACATCAAGTCCATTTCTTCAACAATTAAAAGTTTGGATAAAGAATTCGGATGATATTCATCTAAGTCTATTTGCCATTCATCTCTGGCAATCAATCGCATCGATACTCAATCGNTTAGTTATTCGTGGTCATAGTAAAGGCAANGAAATCTTAGCTGTGATTGAAGATGCTTTTCTTGTTTCGAATTATTCGATACGAAGTGCAGCATTTACATCTTGGTCACAATTTATTCTTACGATTCATCAACTCGAAGAATTCGAATCATCACAATTGAATACACGTTTATTAAAACTCTTTCTTGCACCATTTCTATCCGATTCAACATCGAAAAGTAAATCAGCATCAATATCCAAATGTCATGCATGGATTAAATTAATCTCTGTCTATCCAACGAATGTTCACGATGTTATACTTCCATTTCTTTCGTTTGCATTCGGCGATCATCTATCATTGAATACAATTTCAACAACAACAGCTTGGTGGTCGGAATGTCGACAGATTGGTGGTGAATTTCTTCATGATTTTTTGCAGAATACAACACATGGCGAATTAATTATTAAACTTGCTGCTGATCAAATTTTGAATTATCTCTTCGATTTTATTGTCGAACAATTGTTAACATTGAAAATTCAATTGACAACAACGAATATGTCATGGTTGAATTGTTGGAATGTCTATCTCAATCATTTAATGAATATATTTAAAACAACGAACGCCATTTCGAATGAACAACGTGTAGCAATTAATACATGTTTATTAACACGTATCGAACAGTTATGGATCGATTCGAGAATTGAAACATGTTTTCTATTGAAATTATTCGAAACATTCGAACAAATCGGTTTTCCTCTGGCGATCGAAACTGTTCTTCGTGATTCAAGCATTCGAACAAAGACTCTTTCAGCTGCACAAATTCATCCATCATCAGCATCAGGCAATTATAAATCTCAAGATCTTTCGTTAGCATTTCGTACAACTCTATCCGATCAATATCTTCATATGATGTTAGAACATGCAATTCGTTTCAATGACGAAGATCTCATTAATGAAGAAAGTTATCTTCATGTTCTTACCTATTTGATTGATACATTAGCTAAAACATCGGATGAAAATTTTTGTTCACAAACAAGTTCGCTTCTTCTTAAATGTTCAGTTGAATATTCACATCAACCATTGATTATTCCAACATTATTCTGGCATATTTGGTTTCGTTGTTCAACACATTTAATCAGTATTCTTAATCGTTCACATACATTCGAATTAAATAATAAAATTGACAATCAAAAACAAGAAACATCAATCGAATTATTACTTCGACCATTTGCTTTTCATGATATTCAACGTTTAGATTATTCGTACACTTTATTATGGATACAATTATATAAAACACTTTGTCGTTTAATATTAATTAACAATGATAATCTCATTGATTTACTCGTTGAAATCCTACGAAATGAACCTGCATTCGAACAAGCAATTATTAATGAACAAAATCAACGTTTATTTGGTTTAATATTAATCATACTTAAAACTTTATTGAAAACATTCTCAGAAATCGATTGTTCAAATGTGAATAATCAATTGTTTTCAACAACATCAAAACGTTCATCATCGATTGCTCTTTGTTTTACTCAATTTGCAGTTATTCTCAATCATATTCTCAAACGTTTAATCAATGAAAATGAAAACAATACACAATATATTCTCGTTTGTAATTGTCTAGTTAAATCAACAACAAAACTATCATCAAATGAACAAAGTCAAGCATTTATTTTAAATTATATTCGTGATTTAATTGTCGATCTATTGAATACATGTAAAACATATTCACAATTTGAAATATGTTTTCAAAATCTTACTGAATTAATATCATTTCTATATTTTTTCGAACAAACAATGAATATCAATTCATTGACATCAGCATCGCCCATATCGAAACAACAAATCGATAATATTATTCTCAATAAACTTCTTTCAATCATTACACTCATATTTGAGCCAACCAATGGACTGAAATTATTACAATTAATATCTCCAATATTAATACTTGCCTTTCAAAATCAAAAAACAATCCTACGAACAAAAGCACGTAAATGTTGGAATGAAACATTCGGTCGAATGTCGTTTATTGTCTATCCAAATGAACTACGAATATGTCTACGTGAATTGAAAGATAAAGAACATTTATTATTACCATGTTTTCTTGCTGATCATGATAATAGTAATACAGCTGGCAGTGGACATCATATACCGAGTAGTACNGATGAAAGTCAATTATCTCAACAAATTGATATACCAACACCATTGATATCTTATCAAACAAAAGTGTCATCACCTGCTAAAGTAAGTCAGCCGACGAATCGGTCGATGACTGTCGAAAAACACGAACCTGTTTTTGTACCAATCCTACAAAATTCAACTGGTTCACCTGTAGCTATTGGTAAACGTTTATCAATGACGAATTCTTGTTTAACTGAAAAACAAAAAGAAAAACTACGCACACGTAATGCAATGCCTTTACTTTGCGATGATAATACACAATCGAATTCATGTACAGTTGATTCATCATCAAACGAACAAAAAATTCTTGGCAAACAAAAAGTTTCAACAAATCTATCGTTATTCAATCAAGCAGTACCTCCTGTACAAGAAAATCCATNGAATAATGATGATGATGATGCTGACGAAGAGAATGTTCCTGAAGAAACATCAATTTCAAAGAAATTACGACGATCATGTCGACCATCGTTATCAGCACGTAAAAGTTTAGTTAAAAAATCGAATAACAATGTTACAATTCCAATTATCAATGAATTAGCAACAACTGTACCAATGGAAACATCAACTGAATCGACTAATAAACAACCGAAGGCTATCAAAGGCATTCTCAAACGTTTATCACCGAATAAACCTCGACAAGTTCATTCACGTCGAGTTGTTTTTCATGATCAAGTTAAAGTCTTAGTATTTGCATCACCATCACGTCGAGATCTTCTCGCACAAATGAGAAAAAAAAGTCCGAATAAAGACGAATTCAAATCACCGACACGAATTATACCCAAAGAAAATCTACCTCTACGAAAACAACCCATGTCAGCAAGACGTTTAAGCGTTATGAATACCAATGAACATATCATTCCATCATCGCCTTCGACGAATAAAGATAAAACTCGTTCATCGAAACTCTTTCATCCAAATGATGTCATTGCCGATTGGACACAAACTCAGGTAGATAGAAAACGAAATATGTCGATGGCCGATTGTACTCGTCGTTATTCAACAGTGGAGTGAAGATTGTTGAGTCCGGTAGATAGGCTCGATTCCTGACTAGATGACCTGCACTCCTCGGTTGATATAAATATTGTCTCGTGATGTGTTCGATGTTAACTTGTTTCAGCAGTCCATCATCTCCTAGTCACTTCGATCATGTCAATTAGTGACTAGAGGTTTTGCACTGTTGGAATATGTTTGTTGTCTTCGTTTGCAACCAAAAAAAAAAAGAAATNATCGAACAAATAAATAAATATTTATTTTCTTTTTCGTAGTCATCAAATGAAAATCAATCGCCGACGATCGTCAATGAGAAAACGACAGAATCGATCTATCCAAATCTTATCAATTGTACGAAATCAATCGATGTTTTAATGAATATTTTATATGATGGTTTATGGTAATTTCTATGAATTGATTGGATTGAAAAATAGATCTGTTTGCTTTTTTTTGTAGTCCGACTGATACATTACAATATTTTCGATTGAAAAAAATGCGAACAATCGGTGATATTGCTCGAGCAACAGCTAATCAAATCGAAACCTATCCAATTCCAATACCAAAACTTGTGAATATTCAAAAAGCATTGGAAACATTTTCAAATTCTCTGACNATTNTACCAGTCGCCAATACATCTCGTATGTTCAATTCAGCAACTGATAATCATGATAAACTGTACGATGTTGAGACATTAATCAATAGTCTCGATTGTGATAAAATGCATTTACATGATGGCACACCGAAACGTCAGATTTGTTCTCAAACACAAGATCAATTTAGTTCGCCACTCAAACGTTGTTTATCANCGCCCACTGAAAATAATATTCAACAAACAAATGAATTATCACCGAAAAAATCGACTCTTTCAACACATTTAACACTCGGTGATCGTCTGCAAAAAGCAGCTGATACATTCAAAGTCAAAGGTACACTACCATTCGATGACGATTACATTGAATTAGTTCGAGAATTACTCAATAACTCGTCGCTGACACATCTCGAACAATTACATCTGAAGACTTTTGTCCTCAATCGATAACAATCTACATTTGCATATACATATATTTTTTTTTGTTATTTTTCTCAAACGTCAGATACATATTTTTTTTCTTCTGTTTCTTTCTTTTTCTGTGTACAAATAGAAAAATATGTTTTGTTGAAATCTTCTATGAATAATACACAACTCTGTCTGTTAAATTAATATTGATAACAACTTAAAATGAAAAGTCAGATCGAATAAAAACAAACGAAATTTGACTTTGATATTAAGTAAACATATGTTTTACCGTTTGTTAAAAACAGAAGCAAAAAAAACATCGAAGAATATCTATTAATTAATGTGTCATCTCGCCTACTCAACGAAAAAAACAACAACGATAATCCAAATTCCTTGTTGACATACATGGAGTATATTAGAGTAGTTTTCTTTTTTTTCTTAGCCATTCAGTTTTCTACGCAAATATCAACGACAAATTCCGTTTTCATCTCAATCATCAGGTACGACATACATTGTTTCTCTTTTATGTTCATTATCAATTTTACATTNTTTGAGTTTATTTGACCCTTTCGATTTTCTTTTCTGTTCTTCTCGCGTTCATATGTTCAGAACAAGAAAAAGAATTACAGTACTATCAGGTCAACTCGTTTCTCTTGTATACACATCGAGTGATGAAACTACTGACCAAAAAAGGGCATCTCTCGTAATAAAACAAGCCTATACACTCTTTCGATGAATTACATAATCGTTCTTTTCTCCGATTCATATGATAGAAAGAATTATGTAAGAAGATTGAACAAAGCAGCAAGGAAAAAAAATGATGAAGAACGAGCGAACACCAAGATTACGACAGAAGGACCTTTTTTTTCTTCTCTTCTCTAGCAATACATACGCAACATGTTCGTGTTTTATATAATCACGTAATACATAGAAAAAAGAGAGAGAAAAAAACGAGAGATGTGACTTGAATTGCTTTACATTGCACATAGAACTCTCTGCTATTGAACCATCGTTATCAAAAAAAAGAAGAAAAGAAAGAAACAAAAACGAGGCTAATAGTGGTACCATGTAGTCGATCGAAATTTTCTTCAAAGTTAACCATCCTATCCAACGTAGGATGATTACAAAAGAAAAACGTCATGGATTTGTCAGGTAAATAATTTGTCAAAATGAAAACTAGAGATTTTTCCAAATCCAAATCCATTTCAAAGCAATTATATCTCGTTTTGTTTTCTATTTAGTTGTCAACAAGATCAATGGCAAAGCTATGGTCGTTTTCCATCATATTCATTCTAATGATTTCGTATTTAATCATTGTCAATAGTAAACCAATGCTATTGTCATGTGATACATACGCAACATCATCAACATGTTCGGTATCATCATCCGAAACTGGCAATGATTGTGACACGTGCTGTTCGAAATTACTCGAACGTATGTACGATTGTCCGCCATGTCGTTATTTCATTCTCAATCATCGTCGACAAGGTTCGAGCTGTTTTTGTACAGTTTGTTTCAAACAACAACGACATCGACGTCGACATAATCAACAACAAAATCAACAAGATTTCGTATCCCGTTTTGATTTCTAATCGACACTCTTTTTTTTTCTTCTTCTTCTTCATTTGTATGATTTTTCCTTTTTCGTTCGCTTTTTTTTTTCTTCTTTTTATCTTCTTGGCGAGGCATATGTAACAGTGATGTGTAAAAAGAAAAAAAACAATTTTAGCGTGCAGTTCTTTTCGTTTGATTTGATTGAAAATAATAAACTTTGATTACAATTACACGAGAAAAAAAAAGAAGTAGCAATTGATTCGATGACTAGCGCCCTCGTTTTGAACTGGTTACTCATTTGACAAATCAACGTGTTCGCCTTCATTATCATTTGATAGAAACAGATTTTTTCTTCTTCTAATCATTCAATTTGATCTTTCGTTTAGTTTCTCGTTAAAATCAATAATATGTCCAGTTTTCTCAATCGTTTGAAAAATCTCAAAGTAGAAAAATATTTATGTACAAATTTGTTGATCTGTTTTATGTTTGAATACAGACGGGATCAATTAATTTCAATAATAACGAGGGTGATACCAATTCGCTGAGTTCATTCGATGGAGAAGTTTGAGATTAGATTTTATTTTTGTTGAATCGAACTTTTATTTTACAATCTCAGGGTTTTCTCTGTCCGGTTTGTCATCGGAAATTTCAAGATACATCGTCTCTCGAGCATCACTATCTGCAATTCCATACGGAACCCGAATCACCAACAATCCATCATGAAACGAATGGAAATCGGAAGAATAATGATTTTGAAGTAGAAAATCAATTCAATTTTTGAAAAGACAAATTCCTCATTTTTTCTTTAGGATCCTGTACAAGAAATTTCTATTTGGAAACAACAATTTTTAACTTCAGAAGAAAGTCGAATGCAACGTAAAAAAAAACAATCAAAGATTCATTTTCTAATTGAAAAAATAAATTTCATTTTTAGTAAGTAGTGAACTTATGCAACAGAAACAACGTGTTGGTGATTTGGAAGAAGAATTAGAATCTCTACAAAAACAATTACGTTCAACACAAAAGAAAGTTATTGAACAGGTAAAACAAGAGAAAATGAAGTTCATTGACTTTATATAACATGTTTTGTCTAGTCTCAAGAAATAGGAAATTTAAAAGCAACAAAGGATATTTACGATGCACAATTAGCAATCTTTTCAGATGAATTACTGAATACTCAAGTTAGTTCGTTTCTTTTTCAGTTTGATTTTTATTTTACTGATTTGTTGTAACAGGGCGAATTAAAAGAAAAACAAAATCAAGTTGATACACTTTGCAATGATCTTATTCCAAGGTAAATTCCTTTCATTCATTCATTCATTTATCCTTCATTTTCAATGATATTTTTTCAAAATTTTTTCAGTTTGTAAGTAGTAGTTATCTATTAGCTGCATGTCCGCTTTTTTTTCATGTTTTTATTCAGAAATTATAAAAAAACAGAAAAAACTAACTTTGATTCTTTGCTTAGACCGACAACAGATGATGTCGATGTTCTCAAACGTGAATTAATCACTGTTCAACAACGTATGAATGACATGTCCCTAGAAAAAGAACAACAAGTCGATGCTTTACGTCGAATTCTTTTCGAAATGTCAGTTAACAAAAAAGAATTTTCGCTTGCTAATTGTTTTCATTTTACATAGTAATGAAGATACGAAACAATTTGATGAATTAGAGAATCGATTCAATCAAGTAATTAAATTCTATAAAAAAAAACTTTTCATTTCATCTTTTTCTATTTATTTCAAAAGAATATTTCGGTTTCCGAAGAACTTCTCTCCGCTCATACATCTGAAATTGTTACAAATCTGAATTTTATTCAAGAACAAAAAACGCGAATCAATCGAACGATTCAATCCATGAGAGTTGATCTCACTCATGTACGCAACTCACTTTCTTTTCTACAATATTTACATTTCTCGTTTCTTGTAGAAAGAAAAACAAATTGAAGAATTGAAACAAACCAATGTTGACCTTGAACAACAACTAACAAAAGATTTTCAAAAACAACTTGATGATAGTCGAATTGATTATCAACAATTAGAAAAACAGTTCGAAGAGCTTAAACAAAGCAAAGTTGATCTTGAACAACAACTGACAAAAGATTTTCAGAAACAACTTGAGGATTGTCGNATTGATCATCAACAATTAGAAAAACAGNTGGAAGACATNAAACAAAGCAAAATTGATCATGAACAACAACTAACAAAAGATTTTCAAAAACAACTCGATAATTGTCAAATTGATTATCAACAATTAGAAAAGCAGGTCGAAGACATAAAACAAAGCAAAGTTGACCTTGAACAACAGCTAACAAAAGATTTTCAAAAACAACTTGATGATAGTCGAATTGATTATCAACAATTAGAAAAACAAATTGANGACCTTAAACAAAGCAAAGTTGATCTTGAACAACAACTGACAAAAGATTTTCAAAAACAACTTGAGGATTGTCGAATTGATCATCAACAATTAGAAAAACAGTTGGAAGACATCAAACAAGAAAAAAATCAATTATTAATGAATCAACTCGATCAAGATCAAGATAATCAACGGCAAAATCTTGTTCGACAATTGACACAAGAAAAAGTACGATTCTATTCATAGAAAATATGTATTCAAATTGTTATTTGTCTTATCAAGGAACGATTTGAACAGCAAATTAAAGATTTCAAAAAGCAAATTAAAGATTTTAAAAAGCAGATTAAACAGATAAACGAAGATAAACTCAATGAGATCAATACACTCAATGAAACTATCCAAGAAAAAGTTCGACTATATTAAATTAGATTTTCTCAATCGGTTCTTTCTTCTTTCAAGGAAAGACAATTCAATGAAATATCATCAAATCATGAGCAACATCGAAACAATTGTCAAGAATCCGAAGCTAATCTTCGTGAAAGCCACGTACGAAGAATAAATCCGAGCATTCGATTGATATTTGATATTTTGTAGAAACAAGAAATAGAACGATTAGAAAATGATCTGCAAACTACCAAATCTCAATTAACTGAATTTGAAAATGAAAATAATCAATTCAAACAAACTATTGCACAGCAAGAACAAGCTCTATCAGAATTAAAAATTACTCAAGAAAACCAGTATCAAACGACTCAACAGTCCGAGGCAAATCTTCGTGAAAGCCACGTATGAAATGCAAATCTCAAATATTTAATTCACAGTTTATATTTTCTAGAAACAAGAAATTGAGCAATTAGAAAATAATTTGCGAACTACTAAATCTCAATTAACTGAATTCGAAAATGAAAATAATCAACTCAAACGAACTATTGAACAACAAGAACAATCTTTATCAGAATTGAAAACTGTCCAAGAAAACCAATATCAAATAAATCAACAATCTGAAGCTAATCTTCGTGAAAGCCACGTATGAAATGCAAATCTCAAATATTTAATTAACATTTTATATTTTCTAGAAACAAGAAATAGAACGGTTAGAAAATGATCTGCGAACTACTAAATCTCAATTAACTGAGCTTGAAAATGAAAATAACCAACTCAAACAAACTATTCAACAACAAGAACATTCTCTATCAGAATTGAAAACTACCCAAGAAAACCAATATCAAATAAATCAACAATCTGAAGCTAATCTTCGCGAAAGCCACGTATGAAAAACACATTCGAACGCACGATTCACAGTTTATATTTTGCAGAAACAAGAAATAGAACGGTTAGAAAATGATCTNCAAACTACTAAATCTCAATTAATTGAATTCGAAAATGAAAATAATCGGTTGAAACAAACTATTGAACAACAAGAACGATCTTTATCAGAATTAAAAGCTACTCAAGAAAACCACGTATGAAAAGCGAATCTAAAATATTTAATTCAGATTTTATATTTTGTAGAAACAAGAAATTGAACGATTCGAAAATGAAAATAATCAACTGAAACAAACGGTTGCACAACAAGAACAATCTCTATCAGAATTAAAAACTGTCCAAGAAAGTCAACATCAATCGATTGAATCATTACAAACAAATATTTCGCAATTAAATTCTCAGCTAAATGAAAAAGTATTTTCTCATGAAATTCATTCTTTTTATTTTCACACTTGTTCGCATTAGAATCAATTAATCGATCGTTTTTCATCTCGTATTCGTCAAAGTATTGAATCTGTACATAAAATGAATCGATTTGTAGAAGAAAAGATCTTTATTGATCAAACAAATCTATTTTCAATTCTTGAACAAGTAAAATCATCGAAATATTTGTCAATAGAAAACAAATTCGTTTGATTTTTAGTCCGAAAAAGAACTACAAACTATTCGTAGTCAAACACATGAAGATATTCGTCAAGAATTAACGAATTATTTATCTGTTATTCTTGAAAATAAAGTAGAATTCAAAATCGATGTGCCGTATAAATCTATTTTTGAAAATAAATAGCTTAAATTCGAACAAGAACTCGAAGAAAAACGTTTGAAATTTGTTCACGAACAAGAAACGGCTGAGAAACAGTACAAACAATTGCAAAGTGAACTCGAGCAATGTCAAGAAACCAAGCAGAACTTAGAAATACAATTAGGAGAAGTCAATCAGAATTTACTTCAGGTTTCGGAAACATTATCTGAAACAACTCAAAACGCCGAAAAACAAATCGTAAGACAATGAAAAACGAAAACAAACAAAAAAAACACGCAAATATTTGTTTTACAGAGTTCATTGGAAAATGAATTGACAACAACACGATCTGATATCGAATCTCGAACGAAAAAGGCTGATATGCAATTATCTGCATTACGAGAGAATCTGTCGACTGTTCGAAGTGAATTGAAATTGACACAAGAGAAATTAATCGAATTCGAACAGATTAAAACTGACAAAGACGAACTACAAAAACGTCTGGACAGTTTACTTGATGAACATAAAATTCTCATTGAACGTTCGTTAGCCAACGAAAATCGAAATGAAAAACTTCTATTAGAAAACGGACAATTAGCAAAGAAGAATTCCGATCTCGAATCGGCATTACAAGAAATAGCTCGAGAATATCAAGGACTTCAAGTAAAAACCTCGTTAAAAAATCCAAAGACTTGGGAAATCATTTTTGAAATTTAGATTCAAACAAATCGAGTTAGTGAACGACGATGGGTCAACGATCATGATATTCATCAATGTATGAAATGTAATCAAACGTTTACTCTCACACAACGCAAACATCATTGTCGAAATTGTGGAAATGTTTTTTGCGATAATTGTTCAACGAAAACAGCGATCGTCGCAGCAACATCAAAGAAACCACAGCGAGTGTGTGATCAATGTTACCGAGAATTAACGTCTTAATATTCGAGCAACGTGTGGCGTTCTGTTTTTTTTAAATATACGTATTTATTTATTTCCGTTAGATTCTTTCTTTCTTTTTTTGGAGCAATTAAAAATAAAAATGTACGAGAAGTACAATGAAAAATGTTTATTGTTGAAGACGCGCCAGGATTCTTGCAGCAAAATTGTCATTGAACTCGAGAAATTTCTGATCGAAATCTTCTCTCGATTGAAATTTTCGACGTTCATCCGAATATTTATAGCCGATTTCTTGTTCGCCTTGAACAAGTCGTGCGAATGTCGCTTGACAATATTCGTCGAGAGGTTCGCCGAAAGCATGACTGCCACCAAGATTGGTTTGAACAGCTGGTGGAATGATTTCATAAACTTGAATATTAGGATATTGAGTTTTTAATTGATAACGAAGACTTAGACTAAATGAATGTATGGCAGCTTTAGTTGCGCAATAGATTGGCATTCGTGCAGCCGGAAGAAATGCAAGACCTGATGAAACAGTCATAATAGCTGTTGTTGTTGTTTTCATTGTACGAAAATGTGAAATAAATAATTGACTTAAATGTATTGGTGCAGAAATATTTATTTGTATTTCCTTTTCACGTTCTTGCCAGGAGATATTGTTCGATGAATCTTCACTCAATATGAATGGATGACGTTGTTGGACACCGGCATTATTAATAAGAATATTTGTTTGTGGATATTCCTTAATAATCCAATCATAGAGAGCTAATCTTTCTTCAGCATCCCCAACATCATTTATTCGATAGACAACTGGTTTCTTTCCAAGACTGTTAAGTTCTTCAACAGCTTCTTTTAGCTGTTGTTCACGGCGACCTGTTATTAAAACTTGAGCGCCGGCATTGACAAAACATCGAGCAAGACCTAAGCCAATACCACTCGAACCGCCTGTTAAGAGAATTGTAGACGATGCAATGTCTAATACTTCGGAATATTTAGCATCAGCCATGAAGAAAATAAAATTAAAGATACGACAACTATGTTTTTGCCTCTTCTGCTATCTGTCAGTACGAAGAATACTTGTTTTTCTCATACTGCGTCGTATAAAAGCTATGAAAAGAAAAGAACAAACATGAGATATTAGTTATCTTTATGAATTTAAGGTCAATATATACATAAACATGCAGGTGCAAAAACAAGTACATTTTTCGTCAATACGATTTAAAACGATTTTTCAGAGATTTTACAATCTATTCGAGAACTTGTCAATATAACTGAGTTAATCACTGTATATATTATGATAAAGTTGGAACATAGACAAAGATATCAACAATGTTTCGCGAAAATTTAACAAACATGAAGTATATGTACAAAAAATTAAGTGAATTTACAATAAACATTAATAATTTCAATAAATTTCGCTTTGTGCTCGATCGGCTTACAGTTCTGCAATTTTCTTGACATACTAAGTATATTGTTTCCTAGAAACCTAGGATGATCGATATAGTTGTTGTTAGAGTGCAAAACAATAGCGTATGTGACCATTTTATACAGTATACACCAGACGTGATATGGCGTATACCAGGTGGGCCATTTAAGATCAATCACGACTGTCTATGACCGTGCTAGTTCGATCTGGAAAACGTCCTATTTTACAAAAGGATCTTCAACATTGTAATTCATAAAATATTGCTTACTCGGATCGATCAATACGATTGTCGGCATTTCTTTGTAGTTTTGCCGTTTACAGTTCTTAATATTCTGTAAATATTCCGTGTTATTTGACTTGAATAATTATAAACTTTTCGTACTTCAAACGCCGAAGAAGGCATTAAGGAAGAATGCTTGGAGTTTGAGCTATTTATACTAGCGTATATAAACGAAATGAAGAATAGTTCACAACGAGAAACATTATACGACCACCAATATGAACACTTTCTCTTCATATGTTCATCGCTAACGACGACCATACAGATGTCTCCCTAAAAACTTGTTAGAATGAACACTTTTGCAATTAACGCATGATCATTTTCAATTATTTTANGTCATAATCACCTTCTGTCTATGANATTAAAAACAAGTATTCTATTCATAAGATAAAATAAATTTATTAAGATAAAGTACTTTGAATAATTTTCTTATGATCGATTAAAAATAGAGCAGAACTGACGTTAACTCTAATTTATGAGTTGTATGCAAATATCTTCCAAATTATATGGTTGAATTTGAACCAGATCTGCTTGTTTATCAGATTATTTTTCATAGTATCAATAGGAGGTAGTATGGGCGAGAATAACAAACTGAATAAAACCTACTGATTGTGATCGTACCTTTTGACTCATCCCACGTCATACTATAAGACAAAAATAAATACTACGCCTGATTGATTTCTATTCATCTCGGTTGAATAAAAAGTGATGGTTTTCAGTTGAAATTCGATTTACAAATATAACCATGAGTAGTTCATCATCTACCAATATAAACGAACGTCCTCATCATCCTCCTCCGCCACCAGCAAATTCGAAAACATCAACTCAATCAACTGATCTCAATGATGAAGATCGATTGAAATATGTTCTCGATACATTTCTTCAAAATTTCAGCGATAGTATGCGTCTGAATCCTAAAGGTTGGCGTGGCCGTTTTCGCAAAATGTCAGCCGATGAATTTGCTTTCTATCGTGGTGCTGCCGTTCTATTCTATCGTGATCTTTTCAGTCAACATTCTCAAGATCGTTGGGTAGTCAACTGTGCAAAAGCATCAAGTATTTTCATTCATGGTGATCTTCATGCAGNAAATTTCGGCACATATATCGATCGATTCGGTATTATTAATTTCGATGTCAATGATTTTGATGAAGGTTATATTGGTCCATTTACATGGGATGTTAAACGTTTACTAGTTAGTTTGAATATAATCGCTTTTTCGAAAGCGTTTTGTGATAAGAAAATTGAGAAAATACTTGAATGTGTCCTGCGAGCTTATCTAACAGAAATCTATGCTTATTGTCAATCACCAGAGAAACGTTACGAACCAATCTGTAGCGAGAATACGACTGGTCATGTTAATCTTCTACTTAAAAAGTCACGGTTAGGTTCGAAAGAAGAACATCTCGATAAAATGACATATATTGAAAATTACGAACGAAAATTTATTCGTTCAGATACGATTACTGATGTCGATGATGTAACACGACATCAATTACTTTTAGCTTTTCAAGAATATATTCAAACAATACCAACATCAAAAAAAGAAGCTAATTGGGCATATAAAGTACAAAATGAAATTGTTTATTTGATTAGAATAAAAAAACACGATGCCANGTATTATAGGTAAAAGATATTGTTGCACGTTCATCGCCCGGCATTGGATCGGCTGGTAAAATTTCGTATAATATTCTCGTACGAGGCAAAACTGAAGCCTTGGAAAGTGACGTTGTGATTTTTATGAAACCAGCGACTCAAAGTGCAGTTGCAACTGTACTTTCAACTTCTCAACTCGAACAATATTTTAAACACGATGGTTTACGAACAGTTCTCTGTGCATATGCTATGCATGCTGTGACATCGAAATGGTTGGGCTATGCAACATTAAATGATAGNATTGCTCTTTTCGTTGATGAAGTATCAACACATAGTAAAGATCTCGATTGGGAAGATATCGATGATTTAGAAAGTATGTGCGAAATAGCTGAATATCTTGGCAAAGCGATGGGTTAGTCAATATAATTTTAATTTTTCATCAAAAACAAAAAAGAATTATAATTCTTTTCTAGCAAAAATTCATTGTATAGCTGATGTTGATTCAATTGATAAAGAACAACATGCACAACANCATAAAGANTTGATTCCATTNGAGATCATACCTCGACATTCNGAAATAACTATTCGAGATGCTGTCGGTGGACATGATGATGAATTCATCAATGAAATGATAGCATTTGCAATGGTTTGTTGAGAGTTTTGATTTCGATTTTTTTTGAAACATGTGAATTTATTTTTTAGTCATACGGACATACAGTTCGTCGTGATCATCGGTTATTTTTCGAAGCATTTCGAAATGAATCAATACCGATTTTAAATGAATACGAAGCAAAACCTGAAGATCACCGAGTTCCTCCCATTCAACATAATGGACACTAATTATTGAAACTAATTTTTCTTTTATTGCAATAAAAATCAAAATCTCTGTACAAAATCGAATTGTTTATGTTAATGAAGGAAGATCGAGTTCTTTTCCTGCACAAATTTGACCCCAACCTATCAGACGAAAATGACCTTGAATGCGACGACTCAAAGCTAATTTATCTGATATTTCTGCGCAGACTGGTTTAGATAATTGAATTTTAGCTTGATCACCTCTCACAGCAAGGACGCGTCCGTGCGATGCTAAAGATCCGATATTAAGTAGTAAAATTTCATCTTTCGTTATCTTGCTCAACTAAAAAGATACACATTCATTAAATTCACAAAAATAACAATAAATGAAATACAAACTCGAATTTGTTCACCAATTAAATGTCGAAGAAGATTATATTTGATTGTAATTGTGAGATAAACTTTAGGTAATGTATCACATGCACCAAGTATTTGTCCAACAAGACCATCAGCACGACAAAGTGATGGATCAATATTCGTTCCCACGGCTAGAGTTAAAAATAAGCTGTTCAATATCACTCATAAAATCTCATATTCTTCTTTACCTGTCAGTCCGCCAGGTACAGCAAAAGTTAGTTGATTTTGTTCGGCATAAAGTGAAACTATTCTCGAACGAATCGGTCGACATTGTAGTGCACCATCTTTATCTTTATAAACTAATCCAGGTCGAATTTCTATCTCTTGATCAACCTAAATATCAACATGAATTTCATTGTTTAATAGAAATCGAGTGAATTTACGCGAAATATTCCTTGTGATATACTTCCACCAACGATTCCACCTTTGAGATCGTTAATTTCCGTTCCTGGTTTATTCACATCGAATGAACGAATGACTATATGAAAATAAGACAGACATGTTTATTTTTTTCGAACAGATTGGCTTTCTTTTACTTGTCATTCGGGGTATTGCACTGAAATCTCGTATCGGTACAGGAATATGTCGAACTAGATAATCACAAACNGCATCCATATTACCATTGAATTGTGCACTAATCGGAATAATTGCAGCATTTTCAGCACAAGTNCCTTGNACAAATCTTTCGATNTGTTGCCGACTGTCTTCAGCACGAACGCGTCCGACAAGATCGATTTTACTCTGTAAAATCATTAGAGAATTTAATTTCATTATTTCAACAGCCGCTAAATG
>JGI26540J51217_10001386_pt1 | contig 17730 bp, 9 predicted proteins | sample ThiBio_1000_plan_2_FD_51217 | JGI IMG/M metagenome (IMG submission 51217)
TGCTTCTTCTTCTTCGTCATCTTCATCATCTTCATGATGATTTTCTTGCTGAAGTTCTTCATGAATCTCCTCTTCTTCCTTATGCTGTTCCTGCTCCTGCTNCTGTTGTAGTGGTGGTTGTTGTTGTTGTTGTTCTTCTTCTTCTTCTTCTTCTTCATGTTCAAGTTCTTGTTGTTGTTGTCCTTCATCGTCCTCCTCTTCGTTTATAATATTATGATGTTCTTCAATTGGAAGATTCTCATCAGGTAATTGTAATTGCTCATCTGTCGACGTATTAACGACAGATTCATCGTTATTATGATCAGTGACATTTGTACTGCCACCCGTGGCAATTAAATGCATCAGACCACTTGAATCAATCGAGTTTTGTTGTGGTGGATCATCACTTGACCTAAACATTGCAAACGTATATTCACAAAACTAATAAATTCGAAAAAAAAACTGTTTTTACCATGGCCAGTCGATGTTATTCGCTGAATCTTGTGGTGGTGGGGGTGGTGGCGGTTGTTCTTGTTGTGGTGACGGTGGTAGAGGTGGTGGTGNTGATGGTGGCGGTTGTGGAAGTTCGTCGTCTTGTTGATGATCGGATAGAGTTTGTGGTTCGTGATCGACTGTCGGTAAATGATCGGAATCAGCCATCGTTGATAATCGTCGTTGTTTTTACAACATTCGTCGAAAGTTAAAATCCTAGTAAATGATCGCATAATGACAGGTGTAACCGATGAAAAAAAGTCTTAATCTGAGTGCTGAAATTTAGGGGATAAGATTTGGTCATTTTTGTTTTCTTTATTCTTCTCTCAAGAATTCTTTTTCTTTTCTCTTCGCTGTTCTTTCGTTTCTTTTTTTTTTCTTTTTTTTTTCTTCTTCTCTCACTATTTTTCCGAAAATTCAGAACACAAGAGAAACGAGAGAGAGAGAGAGAAAGTGAAGAAGAAGAAGAAGAAAAAGGCCCGCATTTTCGCCTATATTTTTTCTGTTCGCCGCTTTGCTTGTCTGTCCCTCTTTTTTTTCACTCTCACGCACAGATGTTAAATATCCTTTTTTTTCTGCCTTGCTTCAGACTGTCATCATTACTCGTAGTATGCGTGCTTCTTCGTTCGTCAGTTCTTTGCTCTTCTTCGCGGAGGAAGCCGAGAGAAGGGGCAAAAATGAGAAATTATACGANCGAAATAAGAAAAAAAGAAGAAGAAACGGACGGATGAATGGATAGGAGGAGAAGAAAAAAAAGAAATAAAAATAGAGAAATGTGGAAGAACGAGGAAAAGAGGAATGAATGAATGAATGTACAAACGATGATGGAGAAGGAAAGGTTATTGTGTTGCCATCGTTCATCATCATTTGACTCTCAGAAAAATCGAAAAAACGAAGATTTACTTGTCAAATAAATCAAAACAATAATTTGATTTCATCGAAAATAAAAAGCTATTTTCAAATAAATCGAGCAAAAAATCGAATCAATCGAGTTTATTCTGCATAAATGTTTCGATTTTTCATTGGATTAAAATCGACAATTGACATCCATCGATGAGTCATCAACAGACTAGACAAATCGAGCGTTTAAGTGCATTTCTTGGATATGAGGAATGATCACACACCTCGAAATTCTTTCAATCGAACGCAAATGTCGTAATAGAATCAATGGAGATCGAAAGTGTGTCAAATTGTTGTTGTAAATAACATTATGAACACAATCGATTATAATTATTTCTTTGAGCTTTTTTCTTCTTTGGTTTTTTAATTGAACATATAACCAAACCTGACATTAGGTTTTATTTACTTTCTTCNTAGTGGTAACATGCGAATGTACCGAGTAACGAAAAAATAGAGCTGCGCTTTTTACTTTCTTTTCGTTCTTTATTTCGCCGTTAGATTTATTTAGTGNGTTTTTTACGTATTGATGAAGAGAAAAAGAACGGTGATTGTCATGCCGAAGTACAATTCAACTATGCCTTTCTATTTTCTTGTTTGCTTTCAGCGAACAGACACACGTGTCCTTGCCTTTCTATTTCTCATTGATGTCTGTTTTGTTGGCCTTGCTTATTATCTAATCGAATGAGGAGGAAAACCAATGACGATGTAGAACAACCAGTGAAAGAAAGAAAGAAAGAATATTCGTTTGACGATCTTGGATAGCACCAGGAAAAGAAAGGAAAAAGACGTAGAAACATAGAGATAGGGGATTACGTCTGCTAATCAACAGAACAGCGAATAAAAAAAAACACGAGAAAATAATGTCTTGTAAGATTCGACTTTGTACAGAGGAGAAGAACAAAGTATTCAGTGCGTCAATAATATGTTGCTTTTTCTCTTCTATTCTGATTTCGGTTCGANATTGAGTTAGTTTAGATTTGCATTCGTTTTTAGTTGTAGATTAGTATCATGTTGAAATATCCAAGTCGAGATGACGACTGAAGAGCAATTTCAATCTTCAGAAATTCAACCAGTCAATGGTACAGAAGATGTTCATGCAAACGATCACGATGATGAAACATCAACAGTCACGTCTCCGTCGTCGCAACCAGTGCGAAGATCACGGTTTTTTCGTTCGAAACGAAAACAACGTCTTGGCCAAACTGGTGGCGATGAGGAGAGTGAGCATGCATCGAATGAACCCATTACTTCTCCGACAAGTCCAGGTTAGATTCTTCNATTCAATGACTTGACATTTGATTTTTATTTCGATTGAATTCAGAAAACGAAGAAGAAGAAGAACAACAACAAATCACAACTTCAGAGATTTCAACAGATGATACGGATAGTCGTGTTGAAACGCACGTNCATAAACGTTCAATATCTCCGCCACCACCTCCACCGTCTCAAGATGATGCAGACGATCCCAGTGATACTTCATCATCGAATGAAGATATCAATGCGAAATGTTCAGTTTATTCAATAAAAGAATTCACTCCAGCAAAGGCTCTACCTGCTCAACCAAGAGCATCTCTTCCAACGATTCAATCAGGTTACACGCGAAAGAAATCACAATCTGTTAAATTGACACGCATCGATCCGTTCGATGGCGATGCGTGTCCAAAGAAGAACGTTCGTTTTGCCGATGATTTCGGTCTCGATTTGAGTCAAATTAAAATGATTAAATCCGATGAATTACCTACAGTACCCACTGCAGCATTCAAAGACTTACATGTCAATGACGAAGAAAAAACGAATATGTTCGAAGAGAAAATGAAAATAATCACATATCTAGAACAAAAATTTGAAAATCCAATTCATTCACACGGTTTTGAGGATCGTGTTGCACGCCATAAAGTTGTACTAGAACAAGCTAGTATGTATCCGACTAAATCGAAAATAGAAATTGTGAATACTTATCTTCTCTCTCTTTCGTTCAGATGCTATTGATAACCGAATCTATGGCACAGTCAAAGTCGTTTCATTTGGTATAAATAAACGAGTTAAAATTCGTTTGACAACAAACAATTGGATTACATTTACTGACCATGAAACGATCTATATAAGTGATTCCTATGACGGTATCAANGATCGATTTACATTTACGATAGAAATTCCTCGAGATCGAGTATGTGTNGGAAATAATATACAATTTTGTATTGGTTATGAATCATTTGTCGGACCCGAATATTGGGATAATAATTATCAAGAAAACTATCGTTTTGAATGTACATCAAGGAGTATACCTGATTACAGTGGATAGATCGGCGATGCATTTTTTAGTAAAAATTCGGTAGATTATACAGTGTTGACCAGCAGGTTTATATATCATTAGTCAAATATGCTTATGAGGAAACCATAACGCATAGAAATCTTTTATTTGGTTTGCTTTCGAAAACGAAAAACTAACAGTAATCAAACAAAAACACGCATACGCACTCACTCACTCATGTACGTTCTCTTTTTTTTTCTGAAATNCAAATCGAGAAGAAACGAACTAGATTGAATATATATATTTTNTTTTGTTACATCTCATTTTTTTTCTTTTTGACACATCAATCTATGCTTGTTAGCTTTTTTTTTATACATTATTTATCACTGATTTTTTTTCATTTTTATTTTTCTGTCCGGTTTATCCTTGCAGTAGATTGTATAATCGCGTTTATTTGTCACATGTACAGATTCACTTTTACTATTTTTTTTTGTCTTTTTCCTTTTTTTGTATATTTAGGATGGTTATTTTTTATTTATTCCGTATATGAAATATACAGCAAAAGAAAGAAGAACAGTTAGAATAAAACAAACNAGTTTTTTTTATGAAGAAAATTGTAGAAATTTAGTTCTTTAAAAGACACCGTATAAATGCATTTCAGCATATTCAGTACCAACATCGGCATCACGTTGTGAAGTAACTATAATCCGATATGAAGTAAATGGAATTGTATTGGAAAAATTTTGTAATTCACCCCATGTTAATCTCGAATTGTTCAATGGAAGTAGACCAGTAACACCGGCGTATAATAACGTCCAAGAAGGACCACTGTAGAGTGATGTACCAGTATGATTTGAACCTTCTAGTGTAACTGTGAGCGGATCTCGACTAGCAGTTTCATTGCCTGTTTGAAATTGGATTGACTGAATAATAGTCGGACCAGCTTGTGGCGTCGTATGTAAACCAGTTCCAATACCAGCTGAAACACTCGGAGTACCGAATAGACCAACAGTACCATAGTTCATATAGGTGGTATTTTCAAAATCAATACTCGCAGCAGAACCTTGACCAACAGGATAACAACACACTCCAGTACCAACGTTTACATTGAGACTCGTACCACCTGCTGTAGCATTGCAAATAGCTATTGTAGGATCATTGAGTTGTGTTACTCTTTGAAATATCGGAGTCCTTTGATATACGATTGTTGTAGTTGTCGTCGCTGTTAAAAATAGATCAAAGTCAATCTGCAATTCTATTCATCGAAGATATTACCTGTTGTAAATGCTAATGTATATGCAGTTGCAACTACAGCTAGAACACCAGTTGACAATAATACTCCGATAACAACAAGAATTCTACATCGTATAGATTTAAGAAATTTAGGTCTAGAATATCGATAAATATACTTTGGAAATAGTACATCGTTTATACTTTTGCGGTTCTTTCTCTTTCAATACTCTTCTCAATTCATCGAAATCTATACGAAGATGTCTCGGAGTTGTTGGTGCTTGTTCTGTTGGAAGTGCTTCAGTTGGTTGTGGTAATGCCGGTGTTGTCGATCGTGTTAGAGTTGGCGTTGCAACTGTTAGTTTTGATAATGCTGGTGTTGTCGGTTTTGTTAGAGTTGGTGTTGCTACAACTGGCGTTTCTGTTGCAGGTGCTGTTTTAGCAGACATAATCAACTGATTCGAAAAAACTCAATAAAATAAATGTATTCTCTGTCTTTACTTAGTAAAATATATTTTGTCTTTTAATAAAACAAACAAGTCATTACNAATGGAACAATAACAAAGAATAAAAGCTTGTTTGCTAGATGAGAAGAGACGTTTATAGAAACCATACAAAGACAAAACTGATAGTTTTCAACTGCATTTTAGTAATACATTGAAAAATTACCTTTTTTTTCTTACATATTGCTATTGAAAAAAGAACTACTCCCAAGGCTAATGTAAAATTTATTAATAAATCGAATAAAAAATCTACTTCTGAGCTCAAGTATTGTCTGAGTTCAATTATAATCGTTCATTCGTTTTTATTGCATCTATAGTGCAGCTGTTACAAGAATGGGAACATACGACATCTGTCTGGTTTACCTGAGAGCCACCTTCTATAATCTATAAAATATCGACTGTAGCGTTGAAAGAACATTTTTTCTTTTCTCTCGCTCGCTCGTTTCGAATCATGTTTTTTATTTGTTTATTTTTAAGCTCTTCGCATTTCTGTTTTAATAACATACCTTTTAACTATTCAAGTTAGAAAGAAAAATAACCTAATTTATCACAAATTTATGTCAAAACAATATTAATATTATTGTCATTCGAATGTCAGGAACATCAAATCGTTCGTCGAATAGGTATATCGATCGTTTTAATCTATCAAAATCGTACTGATTACGATATGTAGAGTTGGCAGTATATTAAATAATTCTACTTCTTCTTCATCGTCTTCTTCTCCTTCTACTTCCACTTCTCCTCATCGTAGATCGATGCCGATCTTATTTCGAAGTTCTCGTTCTGCCAAAAAGCAACAATCAGCATATTTAAATAGAGCTGAGTTTGAATTTTGGTAGGTAATCAATTCTAATCATGATCTGTTATTGTACATCATCCTGATTTTTTTCCCTCGTTGCTGTGATTCTCGTTCGTCGCTCGTTGTGTTTTGTTTTCGCTTTCGAATTCAATTATTAATTGAACACAATTCTCTTCTCATCTAGCCAAATACCAGACGACGACGACGACATGACTGAACCAATGGACACTTCCAATCAGCCGGGAGAATCAAGCACATTAGATGATACAATCACTGATCGACAACAACAACAACAAGTAATTAGTGAAATTATGAACTCGAAAAGAAAAATATCGATGAATGTTTTGTTTTAGCCGACAACATCTCCAACAACTTGTCATCGTCATCATCCTCATTATCTATTTTCTCAACTAAAAAATCGAATCGTTGCTCATCGAAATGAACATGGCAAACGCGAGAAAATCGATGCTGAAAAAAACAATGGTTTTGTTTACGTCAATGGTGTTGATAATGACACAGTCGTTATATCCACTGACAATGCTGATCTACACGATACACGTCATCCAGTACCGTGTGAACACCCTCACAACGATGATGATATTGTCGATATAAGTTACAATCCTATAGAATCTTCAATATCCACGCCAATTATTTCGATAATAAATCGTTCGTTTTTACCTTGGTTAAAACCAACAAACTGACGATTGTTTTCTTTTCTGTCGTTTAGCTTCACATCATGAAGCTGAAGTTTTGGCAACTCAAGCCGGTGTCGAATGTGGCACACCGAATTTCGGTGATAATCATCTTCATGATACGCAAATATCCACGACTGATTCGTCGACATCAACGAATTCGTCGAATAATGATCAATATCTAAATGAAATCGATCGGTCGATACTAAATGACAATGATTATGGTAAATGAGTCTGACTTTTTTTTGGTTTCGTTTTATTCATTGTTTTTTTCTCTCTCTCTCTCTCTCTCAAGTTGTTGAACAAAAACGTGATCTCGAACGAATTACGATTTATGAAATAGCTTTGAACAATGATCGACGAGATTATCAACAAGATCTTCCACAAACTGAAAATGTTCGAATATTTCTCTCGAAGAAAAATCTATTTCGATTTTGTTTAGGATCAACTCGATTTCAATCGTCGACTTGCCGAAGCACGTCAATTGAATTTAAAACTCAAAGATGAACTCCAAAAACTAGAAGGTATTTATTTTTGTATTTACTTCCTTCATCGATTCACTCGATTAATCTCGCAGAAGAGAACACTCGAATCTATTCAACATGGGCATGTGAATTATGTACATATTTAAACGAACCGTACAGTGTCACCCGAAAAGATGTATGTGAAATGTGCGAAGGACCAAGTCCTTTAAAACGACGTAAGATAAACACAATTGTGACTCATTCATTTTCTTCATATGATTCAACTCTCTTTTGTAGATACATTGATAACATAAGCAAAGACAATTAAATAGAAGAATATATTTTGTATAAAAAACATATTATCGTTTTTTTTTCTCTTTTGTGATTTGGATTAAAATTTTGTTCGAATGTTTTTTTTTCTCTTTTCTGTTTGATAATCACAGTGATTTATTTTATTCTTGATTTCCTATTTCAGATTAAATATGGCAACAGCAAATTCGAGTAATGAACCGTTCGATTCACAGAATGAAATTCCAATAAATTTATTACCAGCTGGTAATTGATTAACATTTGATTTCGTTTGATTTGTTTTAAATTTCAATCAGAAACACAAACAAAACCCTATTCTAGAAAGAGAGTTGTTATCAGCAAGGTATTTGAAAGCAAAAAAACAAAGAATGAATTGTTAACATACTAATGCATGATCAACCTTGTGGATGACAAACTTTAATAACACGCAAAGAACTAATTACGAATGTCGAAGATTAAAAAAAAGAAAAAACTTTTTGCTAAGACAGTTGTTGAACCACTCACAANNACATCCTTTGCTTCCTATCAGNTCGTTGTGTTTTAATGAGAGTGCACTTTTTCCCNACAGGCTTTTTTCTTATTTATAAAAAGGAGACTAAAAATAATAATCAATAGTTCGACTGTAAATATAAGTATCGATGCATGNGTACATATTTGACATTGATTGCTTTNTTTTGTTCTTTTTTTTCTCTCGCTCTGATTGAATTTGACATAATAACAATTTATTAAATCAATTCGATTCAGCTCATTTCCTATTTTCAATAGACAATTGGTACGACTGTAATATTATATATTTTTTTTGCCTCTTCTGCTTGTTTAGACAANCATCCGTACTGGAATAATGTTCCATCAGGTTCAACAACTTTAGCCGATCCACCACAACTCGAATACGATGAACATCACATAGATTTAATTGCTGATCGAGGTAAAATATAGAAAAAAAAGCCATTNGAATTTATTTGAGACGATAAATACGTATATTTTCTATCTCAAAAAGAAATCGATGACGGGCTAGAATATGGTAAGACTAGATTAAAACTCAACTAATAACAACACTTCTGCTTTATTTTTAACGGGGACTAACGGACTTCATATATTCTTTCTTTCTCCTAATGCTTTTGCTTGATTAATATTTTGCACATGGTTATGTTCTTAGATAGTACCGATCTAAGACAAGAACTTGGTTTTGGTGATAATCGTGGTGATTCAGATTTCAGCGATGACGACGATTTATTAGGCGGTGGTAAATAACGCTTTGCTTTTGTTAACATATTCTATCGNATCGATTTTCATGCTTATTAATTTTATGATTTCGTATTTTTCTATAGACACCTACGACAGTGGCATAGCTTCGACAACAACAGTAACAACAGCAGCGACGGGTCGTGGTTTGAAAAAGGGAGNCATTTCATCGGATGGAATTATTGATGATGATTTCGAATCNGAACTTGGTGGACAAAATTCAACAGTACAGATGAAATTATATTTCAATCGAACGTAATTTACGATTTTCTTTTAAGGATTTAACTGATGCTGATGATGCCGATCACGAGCTAATGAAAAAAATCGAAGAATTTAAAATAGTCGAATGTCGAGGCGATGANAAATTCGGACGGAAAGTAATCGTCTGTTCAGCATGTCGTTTGCCACATGCAAATAAAATCAAAGACAGTGAATTTCAATCAATTGATAAATTCTATCATTATTTACTAAAGTACAAAACAAACAGAAAACCGATAAAATGTGTTCGAATTGATGTGTTTTGTTTTCGATTAGATACATTATGAAAACATTCGATCGATATGTTGATATGGATTATGTCATAGTTTATTTTCATCATGGCTTACGATCGTATAATCAACCATCGTACAGTTGGCTAATGAAAGCATATAGAAAAATCGATCGAAGGTATGAAAATTTTGAATGAATATTAATTTGCTTTTCTTTGTTTGTAAAGATATAAAAAGAATTTAAAAGCATTTTATATTGTTCATCCAACGAAATGGATAAAATTTCTTTGGCCAGTTCTTCGTTCGTTGATCAGGTAAACAAACATTTGCACTTTGTTCTTCTTATCGAAATTTATCTTTAAGTTCAAAATTTTCACAAAAAGTCGTTTACATCAATCGGTTAATTCATCTTGAAGAATACGTTCATCTCGAGAGTATTCAAGTACCTGTCGAAGTGAAAGAGTATGTTCGTATTTTCTTTCGAATCGAATCAATCGAGATTTGCTTTAGATTTGATCCACCTATTCCACTAGACAAACCACCCAGCAAAGTCCGTCCGACAACCAAATTTCATGTATCACTTGCATTGTAAGACGAAATGAACATTTTGTTTCTCAGAAGTCAATGTTTTCTTTGATTAGTATTTTAAATAATGAACCAGGAGAAACCATTCCACTTGTTGTTCGACAAACAATCGACTATTTAAAAAACAATGGTACAAATATTGAAAAAAAAACACCAAGAATCGACTAACTAAGATATAAAAATGGTTTTTGTTTTAGGTTTGAATGAGCCCGGAATATTCCGTCGATCAGCTTTGACATCAGTTATCAAACAAATTCAAGAGAAATACAGCGAGGGTAAATCCGTTTGTTGTTTATTCCATTCGATCGAATTCACTTGTTTGCTCAATAGGTCAACCAGTTGTATTCGAACAGTATGGTGATATTCATGTGCCAGCATGCGTTTTAAAGACATTCCTTCGTGATTTATCTGAACCATTGATGACTTATCGTTTGTATCCGGAACTAGTCGGTCTCTCAGGTAGTGAGTAGAACAGTTTTACTGTCGACAATTCTTCGTTGTGTAGTTGGCAACTCTTTTCTTTGCTTCGATGTGGTACACACTTTTCTTTGAAACATTTTTTGCACTGGTCATCTTCTGTTTTCTATTTTTAGCTCTTATTTTACTAATCATTTAGTTTCTTTTTAAATTCATCTATTGAATCATATTGTTTTGTGTTTTAGCTTTGAAACGACCGGATCAAATCGATGTTATCCGAGATCTTATCATTGAAAAATTACCAGTACAAAATTATAATGTTTTAAAATATGTAATCGAATTTTTAAATCTAGTAAATTGAATTCATTCGAAGTTATTTTATCTTGATGAAATCGTTGTTTGTTTGCAGGTTGCAAATTATTCCGATACAAATCTAATGACAACGTCTAATCTATCGGTTGTCTTCGGTCCGAATTTAGCTTGGTCCGAAGATGATCAAATGAACACATTAGCTCACTATTCGCTTATAAATATGTTTACTGAAATTTTAATTGCTCGTTATACGGAACTATTTCTTAAATAACATCGTTATTTTTCTCGTTTCGTTTCGTTTTGTTTAAAATATTTTCTGAATGCATTCCACTCGAAAAACAAAACCCAACAAATTCACATTCCATTGAACACAAATCACTATTAAGATTCATTATTTTTTATTGGTGTGATATTCTCTCGTTTTCGTAATATATTAATAAGCATTTTTCTTTGTTTCTTTTATTTGTGCATTGGATTGATTTTACATTTGATTATTTAAAGATACTCAGCAAATAATTTCCTGTACAGAAAATATATTTAACAAATGAATATTCGCTTATTTATTTGCAGATTCATATTGTTTACTTTTCTTCTTTGTATGAAAATTGGTTTGACATCATATTTGAAAGGGACATAGCCGTCTCAAGACGAACGTAATTATTCATGGCACCTGGACCAAATCAAGATTTCGGGTGAGAGATTTTTAGTTGAAAGAAAAAGTAAAAATGATTTGAATAGATTACTTCCGAGAATTATTAACGGTGGTATTGCTGGTATTGTCGGCGTAATATGTGTATTTCCGTTGGATTTAGTTAAAACTCGAATGCAAAATCAATCGAAAGCGGTCGGTCAACCGGCACTCTACAACAACATGTAAAGAACGATTTAGAATTGATAGAGAAAAGATTTTGATTTGTAGTTTGGATTGTGCGAAGAAAACATTTCGTGGCGAAGGTTTTCGTGGAATGTACAGCGGTACGTAATTACAGTCTATTTCGAAAATTGTTCATTTGAATATGTTAGGTTCGGCTGTTAATATTCTACTGATTACACCTGAAAAAGCTATTAAACTTGTTGCCAATGATTTCTTTCGTCATCAGTTAAAAACTGAGTAATCATTGAATTAAAATCGAAAAGAAAATTATCGACTTTGTTTCGTAGAAATGGTTTGCTTCCTATGCATCGACAAATTCTCGCTGGTGCTGCTGCGGGTACCTGTCAAATTGTTGTTACAACACCAATGGAATTACTGAAAATTCAACGACAAATGTCGAAACCTAAAGGTTAAATCTCCTCTGTTTTATTATTATTGTCATCGTCTTTTCTTTCTAAATATTTAGACGGTAGTCCAGCGCCCAATGCTCGACAATTAGCATTGCAATTGTATCGAGAAAAAGGCATATTGGGTTTATACAAAGGTGTTGGTGCAACATTCACTCGTGATGTCGTTTTTTCAATGATGTACTTCCCGTTATTCGCTTATTTCAATGATAAAGTTCGTCACAAAACAAAGAACGTCAATGAATAATTTTATTGATTTCTGTTAGGGCAAAGCTCCAGGAAGTAATCAAGTACCTTTCTATCACTCATTTGCATCGGGCATTAGTGCTGGAGCTATTGCTGCTTTTCTCGCCACACCATTAGATGGTAAGATTTGAATTTTATTTGAGAAATAAACATTCTCCATGCAGAAATTGATGATAAATAGCAAATGCTTCGTTATTGACTACGTACGTACTTAATTAACAGAATGACTGAATACGACTTACACACATAGAGAAATCGAAATGTTTGCNTTTTTCTTTTCAATTGATTTCGATTGTTTTTAGTGGTTAAAACTCGTTTACAAACGTTGGAATTTAAAAATCGTTATTCGGGANTCGTCGATTGTACGACGTGAGTTATTTGTATATTCTTCGTCTTCCTTCAAGTTTTAATTGTTTTGATTTAGAAAAATTCTGAACGAAGAAGGTGCAAGTGCCTTTTTCAAAGGTTCACTTCTTCGTGTGATGGTCATCGCACCCTTATTCGGTATTGCTCAAATGGTTTATTACCTNGGNATTGCTGAGGCACTCATGGGTCTTAAACCGCTCGGTAGTGTTAGTTAATGAGCCAATTCAATACCGATAAAGCAAACAAAACAAAATATTTTTCGATAGATCTCATCTAATTTTATTTTCTCTCTCTTTCTCTTACTCAAACTAAAAAAAATAAACAGTAACATTTAGTGTTGACTCGTGNGATTGGATTTCTCTCCTTGTCCTTTGTACGATTTTCTCGTTTGTCTATGTGTGTGTCGTATAATATTTTTTTAGACCGACAAAATCTAAAAAAATCGAAACCATGTGTTTTTTTTTGTTCGATATTAATTAGACAACAATTGATTTTTGTGTGAAAAAATTCTCTTTTTTTTTGTACCACATTTTTCAGTCTGNATTGTTTCTTTTTTGTAAGAAAATCGTCTTGTATCGTCTAGTTCTAGCATTTAGTTTAATAAAAAGTAAAAGGCAATCCTAATAATGATTATTCGATATTTGATTGAAATAGGTAATTCATCCAAAATCAATAAAAAGAAAGTCCATATGTCAATATTAACAAAATTGTTCGTTGATATGAGATGAAATTTCAAATCTATCACTCAACTGTCAAATATCAATATCAATATCAATTGAAATCAACAAATAAGAACGAAACAAATCATTTTGCCATTTCTCATTCAAGCAATAAACTTTTTTTTTTGCCTTTGTGTACGTGTTTCTATCATAACTTTGTTACTATGCGGTAGTTAATTCCATCTAGTGCAAGGTAAGACGAAGGTAGTAGGAAAAATAAACTGAAATAAATGTATAAAAGAAAAAAAAAACGTGCACAAAAAGAAAAATCTTCAGTAGAAGTGTGTGTTTGTTTATTGAATGTTTCGTTTTTTTTTTCGTGTTGTTATTTAAATATCGACAAACGAAAACGAGAGACTTGTTGAAACACACTTTTCAACANTTGTTTTTCTTCTTCTTATTCTACTTCGTCACGATTGATATGTATGAGACACAATGAATATGACTGATTTGTAATTCAGAAAAAAGACACTTGTTCTGTTACTCGAGATGCGACGTTATAGTGAGAATAGTGAAAATCGATATTATGGTTACTTGCCCAATTCAACCACAAGAAATTCATCATCGAATAGTTCAAATCGAAATACGCATTATCAATACTATGACCCACGTTTACGTACTCAACAACAAGCTCAACAAACACTCTACGAATATCAATATTCTTNTGGAAGTCCTGGCCGTAGTCCTTCGTTTACTTATGGCTCATCTTACAATCCACGTCATCACTATCAACCACCGTCATTTCCTCAAGATTTACCACCATCATCAGCCAATTCAATATCAGATCTTGGCGAGCCCATTTCAATTTTCCATGATATCAAACCATTAGAACATCGACGATCAATCGCTAGTTCATCTCTACCAGCACTAACATACATACCACCTGACCCAACNCGTCGTCCATCAGCTAGTGACGTGCGTCTAGCAACAGCACAAGTCCTACGAGAACAATTACTATCGGATATTGAACATACAATAACAGATATTGATCGAGAATTAACTTCACTCGAACGACGGCCTTCAGGACCACGTTATGTACCACCTCGATTCTCACCGATTGTTGAACTAGATGTAAGAAAGAAAAAACAAACAATTTTTGCTTTTACTAGAGTACAAATTGTTGATTGATTTAGGCACATGATGACCCTCTTTTTGGAGAACTAACAACNACAACAACACCAAATCAAGTGCATCGTCTTCCAAGACAAAAACCTATTCCTATGATAGGTTCACCTGTTCAAAAACAAACTCAACGTCAGCCATCTGTTCATTCAGCTGCCAGAGATCGAAATAGTGGTGCTANTAATCTTAATTGGCCAAATAAACCAAAACGAGTCTATGAAGTGATACCTAGTTTAAATAGTGATTCAAGAAAAACATCAAGACAATCATCAGTTAATGTACAAAAGGAAAATACGAAAATAAGTGAACCTCAATCACCCTTAACTCCAACTCGATCAATCGGAAAACGTAAAGACAACGAATCTATTTTTTGTTTTTCAATTTCTTTAAATGTTCTATTACGTTCAGATACTTCAATCTCTAGTATTCAATTTCGTGGTCAATATCATTATGCACCTGAAGTCGAAGAAATCGAAATTATTCCTACTGATCCNGAAAATAGCGAGCATAAATCGACCTACAGTGAGCTTCGTGAGGCAAGTTTTCATGAGCCATTGAATGTCAATGATTTCATTCGAAATGCATCGGCAACACCTCAAAGTCGTGCTTTAATTTTACTTCCTGAATTCGGTGACAATAGTCAAATCGAACCTCAAGAACAAACTGATGATCTATTTGAAAATAATCAACATGATGCAGATATAGCTCGATTACTATCCGCTGGTTCCCTCCATGAATTAGTCTCAACTCGAGACTTACTCATTGAAAATCTCGAATCATTAATTCAAACAGCACCCGAAGAGATTAAACTCGATTCACATGTAACACAGCCNATACCTTCGCCAAAAACAATGACACCTGANGATCTCTACAATACAACCGAAACTGACATTAGAGATCAACATAGACCGGCAAGTACGAATTTATCATCAACAATAACGGCGATTACTGGAAATATTTCGCCGGAAAAAGAACCTTATGAAACTTCACCATCGCCTTTACCTCTTCCTCCATCATCACCTTCTCCTTCGAAACCTATTTCGGCTGCTCTTGTTCCACATTCCGATGGTAAAGTGAGCGGTTTAGTAGCTTATTTTTTCAGTGATTTTGGAAATGAAGGAGAAGGCGAAGAAGATACAATTACAATCGATCAAAATAATTTTGTCATTCCAACCGGCGCAGAAATCATCGCCGATGATGACCTCAGTGGAAGTTTAATGGGGCAATCACAAGCATCATTATTAATTTTACACTCAGCACATGTGCCTCGACGACAATCTCAACAACAACAACAACAACTTACTTCGATCATTCCTTTAAGCATTGAAGGCAACAATGAGCGTGTAAACGCAGAAGAAAAAGAAGAAATAGGAAGCATAGAAACCGATGCAACGACGAAACGTCTTTCTACTACTACTTCACATTTACCATCGTCGTCGTCACCGTCTTCTAAGCAAGTGTTCCCTACCTCCATTATCGACGACATGCAAACGCAATTTAGTAGAAATAACAGTGCAGGTAACGTCGATCATCATCGTCGAACATCGACAGCGTCGCCATTAAACATGAAAATAGTTGATTTAAATAGAGAAGAACACGAAAGAGATTTAAATCATTCACCAGCAGGTCGTCGTACGGCATCATCGACAACATCCAAAGCGCCTGAAATACGATCTCGTACTCAAACAAATGTATTCGATGTAGATGATAATGAAATCGAACAAATCAATCAAGAAATAATGTCAAAATCTCGAGCAAATAGTCGTCTAACTCCCGTAGAAAATCTCGATAATGAACGCATTCAAATATCGCCAACGGAAAGGATAAAATCCTCGTCAACATCAACATCAAATATTTTGCCACATCGAAGCGTATCTACGGCTTCTAAACATACAAACAACGATGAAAAACTCGAACAAATTGATTCACCAACACGAACCTTATTAAAAAACGATGAAAGAGAAAATTCATCACGTCGTTCGTCGTACACTCGACAACAGGCTCAATCACCCAGTATGTTNGCTTACGATCAACCAACGACTCCGATCGATGATGATTTTCATCGAACACCAACCAATGACAACGAACCAAATGCATTCACTGTACAAAGTGATCATTTTCTTCATGATCAATCACCGTCAACGCCTAATCATTTCAATCCACCATTATCACCGAGCTATTCCGTGCCGCGAGAAAGCGAATCTCGACGAAGTTCATTGGATAGTTCGACGATTCCTGTTGCACTTAATTCGCCTGACAATGATCAAGCACAACCAACAGGATCAAGACCACCCTCACCACAACGAAAACTATCGGTTGCATCGATCGATCCACCGTTAGATCCAACCGAACTTCTCACAACAACCGATGAACCTGATCCAAACGATCCAACAATTACAAATAGTACAATTCATTTTCAAATGTTAGCAGCCGAACGTGATGAACCAAGTCCATTAGTCAATATTGCACCTATACAAACATTTCCTGTTCCCACCGAACCAGAGCTACCTGTTGAAACACATGATGAATCACGTGTCGTTTCGCCTGAAAATGAAATTCGTCTTCCATCAGCTGCATCATCGAAACAAGACGAGAATCCACCGTCACATCGAACACCTTCGACGTCAAAAAGTCAACAACGATTAAGTCCACTGCTATCGTATCCGGCACGATTAGAAGATCTCATGCGACCAACACCGTCGCCATTTCATTCGGGAAATGAAGACAAAAAACAACAAAACGATAACGACGATCAACATGATGGAAAAATATCTCAACTGAATGGTCATTTTTCACCCGTTGAACAAGTCGAACGACGACAATCATCATCGTCTCAACAACAAAATCCACCTAAACGTCAATTAATTCCATCTCCTTCCGATCATAACGACAATCATTCGCCATCGATTTCTCCTCGAAGTGAAGCATCAAATGGTGACCATACGTCTGTCGAAGGCGATGATAACTATCGATTACAATTAAAAACTCCGCCATTGTCACCTGATAATGATCAAGTCTTATCTCCTGATCATGTCGATCGTTTTATTGACGATAATAATAATGATATAATACGTGAAACGAACATCGATACGGAAATTCCGCCAGTAGAAAAACAACAAACACTCAAACCACCAGTTGAACCGACATTTATCACAGAAAAACATCGACGTTTATCATCACAAAAATCAAGTTCATCGATAAATTCATCAACTCATCAACAAGATGGAGCTGTCGAGAATTTACATCGAAATGATGCTCAATTAACTTCAGGTTCATTAAAACCTGCTCAACATAATTTGTCACCACCTCAAACATCATCATCACCACCACCAC
>JGI26540J51217_10001390_pt1 | contig 17691 bp, 26 predicted proteins | sample ThiBio_1000_plan_2_FD_51217 | JGI IMG/M metagenome (IMG submission 51217)
AGAGAGAGAGAGAGAGAGAGAGAGAGAGTGAGAGAGAGAAAAATCTTGTTTATTAAATGAGAATGCATGCTCGACTACGTGCTAATTGTCTATTATATGATTTGGTTGCATCTTGTTGACTATTTAACATTTCTGATGAACGAATTTGTTGTTCATCAGCAAGTTTTGGTTGAACAAAAGTCGGTATTGATGTTTCGTCAATTTTAATGCTTTTCAATGGCGCAGATATGTCAGTATGTTCAGCAGACGTATAATTAATCGTTGGCTCAGGTGGAGCTTGAATAAAACCGTTTTCTTTAGGTGGTGCTGGAGCTGGGGCTGATGCCACTGCTGATGGTGGTGGCAGTGGTGGTGGTAGTGGTGNTCCTGCTGGAGGCGGTCCGCCTTTCAAACTATTCGATTGTTTTAATTTTGCTTCTTCAGTTTCTTGTCTTTTCATTCCATCTAAAACCATTTGAAATGGACGTGGTTGTCCTTTGCCCGAACGATCTCGTTTATTGAGAATAAAATATGTTCCGATTGTCATTGTTCCATTAATCGTCATTTTCGGTCGTTCTTGAACTTCATATGATTTACGATCGAGTAATTTATATGTTGTGTCAGTTGCATGAATATGTAAAGCCTAAATAAAAATTCGATTATCGACAAACAATTATGAAAAATCATTCGGACTTACTCGACTTGTTTGTTCCATTTTATTTGCTGTTGTAACTGTGTCACCAAAGAGACAATATCTTGGCATTTTAATACCGGCTATACCAGCTACAACCGGACCGCTATGACAACCAATACGGATTTTTAATTTTTCATTATTTGTCGGATTTGTCACTGTGACAATCGAATCGAGCATGTCGAAGGCCATGTCCACAATTTCTGCAGCATGATTTCGCGCCCCTAGACACACACAGAGAAAAGAAAATATGTTTATTTTGAAAAAAGAATGTTCTTACGTTCAGGTAGACCACTAACTAACATATAAGCATCGCCAATTGTTTCAACTTTATAGCAATTATGTGTTTCTAAACATTTATCAAATTTCGTGTACATTTCATTGAGAATGGAAACGACTTCCATCGGTGTAAGTGATGCACATATTGAAGTAAAACCAACAACATCACTGAATAGAATTGTACAACTTTCAAATGTCTGCAAAAAAAGAATAAAGAGATTATGAAGTTTAATGAATCAATCGTTTTCTCTTGGTATTGGCCATTGAAAAACAAAGACTTAGAGAAATATGAACTCGTCGGTAGATATCGCCTTTTCTTGGAGAAAGAGAGAAAAAAAAACAAACCTCGCAAAGATTTGCCGCTTTTTCACCACTTCGTAGACGATCAGCGATTTTTTTCGGTATCATTTGATAGAGAAGTAAATCAGTTTTCTTCATTTCAGCATCTAATTTCTTCATACTTTCTTCCAAAGCTTTACTTTTTTGTCTTTCCTAAAACGATGTTCAATTTTGATAATAAAAAAAACAACATTTCCTCGTTTTCAATTTACTTGATCGAGAGCTAATTTCAATTCTGCACTTTGCTGTGTACCAGCTAAGACTAAATCTCGACTTGAATCGTGCATTGATAAATCATTAATAAATAAGCCCGTATTAAACATAACATCGAGATTTTCAAGACTTAACAAAACAAACAAACAAACAAACAAATTTTCCTATCATTCAATGATCGTTTTCTCTTACACCGGCGTAGCTAAATAAATAATAGCTTTCCATTCTTGAACATACAACATTTGTCCACGAAGACGAAGATATTCTTCTTGAACATCTCGTTGTGCCGTCATTGTCAACAGCATTTCTTTACAACAATAACAATAAACAAAAGTTAGGTATTCGGTTCATTTACCTGAATCATTCATTTCTCGTGCATCGCTTATTTTCAAATCATTCTCGCTGACTTGTTTACGTAGAGGTTCAATTGTTGAAAATTCGAAAACATTATTCGAGTGTAGGACAATTTGTGCCCAATTCAATGTTATAATCGGTCTAATAAACACATACTTTCACGTGTTTTTTTGTTCTATTAATTGAGAAATATCCTACCGAACAAGATTGAATATATCTCGAATGAGTTCTCCAACGATATTTGGAAATAATTGTGTGAGTGAATCACCAGCAGATATGATTTCTAATGATTCGGAAATGACCATGTGAAATGGAAATAATTCAAAGAATATATGACAATCAATCGTTAAATCAAGTTCAGTCGAATGCTTNTCGGTATTGGCTTGTTTAACATAGGCTGTATTTTCGAATTTTAATTCGAATACAACATGAGTTACATCGAATTCTTCACGTTCACTAATAATATCGATTTCAACTGCTGTATCATAAAAACGACGGCCGACCTGAGAGAAGAGAAATGCGGCTTTTTTTTTAAAAAAAAAAAAGAACTAAATTTCTTTTTTCTTTCAAACTTCAGTTATTTGACCAATGACATAATGAACGAAACCTCGTCGTCGACTACGATAATGAAGTGTTAGACCTTGTGCTGTTTCTTTTTCAACATAGAACGACGGTGGACGCATTCTCGGATACGTATAACGCATGTATTCATGTAAATTATCCAAACCATTTAGAAAATCTCGCATGTTATGTCCTCTGAAGACAAAGAATACCTCAAGGTGTTTTTGGGGGAGAAAGATCAAAACTAAAAATGTTACATACAAAATTCGCAAAACTCGATCGTAACCGTAATTCGATATGTACGAAACGAATTCATTGCCGAACGTTTCCATTAAATCACTAAGTGGTTCATCTTGAACACAAACATTTTGAAAATTCGAGAAATCAATTTTATATTGAACACATACTTGTTAGTTCACTTAGAATCTTCGTTATTCGTACGAATAATGTTTCACCATATTGTTGAAAAGCCGAAAATGAATTGAAGTCCAAATGTAACATGGTCTTGATTTGTTCCCATGTTTCTTGACCATATTTAGCTCGAATAATTTCAATTGCTGATTGTAAAAGTAGACCGTACATGTCCTATTGTTGGAATTGTTTTGTTATTCAGAAAACATTTTCTTTTCTTCTCTTCGTCGTCGTAGTTCGAATTAGATAAATGAAAGATAAAGACCATTTTTCTTTTTTTTTTTGAATGAAGAAGAATAAGAGAGATAATAGGGAAATCACGCATGTTGAACAAAAGGAAATACGAGGAAATGGAAAAAAAAAGTAAAATAGAACTTTTCATGAGCATCAACAAACATTCAATATAAATATCAGGTTACTATGTCATTCAATTCAAGAGTTCGGCATTGTTTTTCTTTTGCAAAATTATTCAATTGAATTATTTTAATAAAACAGAAAAAAAAATGAAGAAGAAATCTATTTGAAGAGCCGAGATTCTCTTCAACAACCGTGTGTAACATTCGTTCTTTCTCTCTGTGAAGTCAATCTGAATAAATTCATTCAGTGATATCATAAAAATTAGCTCACACATCAATAGTTTCACATTAGAAAGCAAAATCGAATAGGAAATCACTTTCCGTTGTCGGTGTTTTTCTTCGACTCGAAAAGAAATTTCAATGATTAAAAATACTATAGAATTAGNCAATTATTAATAAAAAAAAAAAAGAAAACTTTGTCAGTCGTGCGAATTTCTATAATCAACTTATTCAACCTGATTTCTCATTTAAAATCCTTTCCTGCTGCAAAACACCGAATAGAAGAGAAACAAATATAAATATGACTTTAGGAAAAATCTTTCATAACATATTCATGAACTTCATACGAAGATTGAAGTTTGCTGAGAAATTTTATTATAAATAACAACGGTAAACATCCTGTGCAGTTTGTTGCGTGATATTCTTAGAAGAATTCCTATCAAGTATATCAATCATGATGACTTTTATATAATTTTTGTGATTGTGTGTGCGAGTGTCTAAATAAGGAAATAGAATTTTCAAAGATTAAACCTAGAATTACACAGTCAACCGTGCCGTTTCTATGTCAACAAGAGTAAATTGTTTTCTTTATTAAACAATAAAAAAAAAGAGTTTCTTAGAATTAGATTTGTGTCAAAATCCACTGTTGAATATCATCAATCATAGATTTTTCTTGTTCACTTTCGACTTGTTGTTTTGTTTGTTGACAAGCTCGTCGAATATGTTCACCGGTATATATTTGCCCTTGAAGATTCTCTTTCAAACGATTAATCATATTGACAAACAATGAATCCGAATAGATTTCACACGTATGAATTAGTCCATCACGTTGCGAAATAATACCGATCGAAATCGTTCCCCAAGTGAAACGTTTTTCATATTCATGCGTAAATGAAAACGTTTGTCCGAAACGCCATTGAGAATCACTGTACAATTGAAAAGCTTGATTCAATTCAGGGATTTTATCGAGAGTTTCGTGCGAGAGAATCTCGGCTGGAGGTATTTGATTTGATGAGTAACTATTTCGATAGGATTGTTCTATAGCTAAACAAAGATCTCGATTGTTGATCGATGAATTGACTTCACAGAGATTAATAACACGTGCTTGAACGGAATCGACACCTTTCGATTTGAGTTTTTCTTTATTTGGATTGAGATATTTTTGCATGGCATTCGTATCGACATTGGTCAACAATGTTCCATGATGAAGAGCAAATTTTCGAGTATTTTGAAAGGCTGAACCGGAGAATTTACGTTGATTCGGCGCGTAGACAAGATCATTTCGACCATGAATCATACCATCGATTTGAAATCTTGTTCGAAGTGCATCGAGAATAATTTGTGAATTACGATTTTTATCTAATTTATGATTATCTTGCGAAACAAGAAATGTAAAACAAGTATTTCCTAAATCTTGATAAACAGCACCTANAAATACGAACGAATACGTATTTTTGTATTCATCTATCGANTTGTTAATTTACCACCGCCTGACCGTCGTCGTGCAAGTAGAACTCCATCGTTTTCCATTCGTTCTAGAAAACATTCTTTCTACAAAAATTCTTCGTAGATTCTCATTCGAATTCTCTCGATTTATTTTTATTACCCAAGGATTTTGATTTCTTCCAATAATCACGCATTTATCATTTTGCCAAAGGAAAAGTATATGTTCATTGGCTCGAATGTTATTCGAAAGCCATTCTTCTGTAGCTAAATTAAACCAAATATTCTTCGATGACGAATAGATTATTCGATGAATAGCTTTCAGCATTATTTTCTTTTTTTCTAAAAATATTTTGTTATCGATTTATTTATACGAGGAATGTGTGTACGTGGAAAATAAGAAAGAGAACAAAAAAAAATGCGAGAATTTATTTCGAATGAAACCAACTGCTGCCTGTAAGACTATTNGCCGTTTTTAGACTTTCGATTTTAGCCTTTTCTTTCGATGAAAAATGCAGAATTGTCATCAGAGCATTTGCCATCGTATGTTTTACTTGTGTATCATTCGCAAGTAAATAATGATAGAAAACATTTTTAATATAATCAATATTATGTTCGTTTTTCGTGTGATTTTCATGACGTTGTGTACTTAATTTCATATGTTCTAAATCATCGTTTAACTGTTCGATAGTTGTTTGTAATTGATGAATTTCAATTGAATGTTTACGTTGTAAATCTCGAATCGTTGACTTTAATTCACGACATTCATCGTTGAGCAGCGAGATTTTCTGTTCACGTAATTGTTGTTCTTGAATAAAATAGAGAAGATTATTTTCGATGGTTGTTGGACCACCGATTGTTGATGTTGACATATGAGGAAAGAATTCTTGAACGATAGTTGTCGATGATTGACGATCGATTGCGGGCACGGGTGTTGGAATTGATTGAGATTGAGTTTTTAATGTTTCGATTTCTCGATCTTTTTCATTGAGTAAACGTAGAGTACGTTCACGTTGTTTTTCAAGTTCACATTCGAGTTCGTTGAGTTCGGTACGTTTTCTTGAAAAGACCTGTTCGATTTCTTGTCGATGTTGCTCACGAATATTTGTCAGACAGGATTCGAGTTTTTCAACAACTTGAGCATGTCGTTGACTTTCCGTATTGAATAACAATTGATTAGCTGACAGTTTTTCTCTTAATTGATCGATTTGACTACGAAGATCATCGATTTCTTTCGATGCTGTTGTATCTTTCATTGTTTTCGCTTTAAATGCAGCGACTGTTTTGGTTTTGTAATTATCTAATTCGCTTTTCAATCGTTCGATTTCTTCATGACATTTATGATGCAAAAGTTTATTGTTCTCCGACGATGTATGCGTCGATTCGGAAGAGATTTCTCGATCAATATTCAATATATCTAGTTTGCGAATAAATTCGTAGTTTTTTTTTTGCTTTTAAATTTCAAATGAACTACCTTCGATCGTCATCGATTGACCAAATCGATCGTTAGCAACACGAATAAGAACTTTTAATTTCGAAATACGTTTTAATAATGTATCGAAATCGGATTCATCATTTTCATCGGTTTCAATCGATGATGCTTTGGTTAACAGAGAATTCTCGATATCTAATTGAGTAATACGATCTTTGAGTCTTTGAATTGTCATTTGATCTTGTCCGCTGAAAATATCGAGTAATGAAAAAAAAATGTTTACTCGTGTTAAGAAAAATCTACCGCTGTTTTTCAATGATTCCGATCTGTTCGGAGAGTTCTGAATGACGTGTTTCATTGGTTGTCATTTGTTGATCATGAAGATGACGTATTTCAGTAAATTGTTTTTCTAATTGTTCATTGCGTTTTATTTCATTTCGTAATTGTTCGGAATGTTTAGTCTGAAAATTCAAAGTAATTTCGATGGTTTTCGTGAAGAAAAAAAACAAATGAACCTCATTTTCTTGTAAAAGTCTGTTCAATTCAATTATTTTCTCTTGACAACGTTTGTATTCTTCAGAATCAATTCTATTTTAATGAGAAAACTTTCAATAGAACAAAAAAAAAACAAGACAAATTCTTCTTTTCATACAAATCTTTTTCTTTAGTTTCGTGAACTTTCGATTGATATTGAGTATTCAATTGATTATACTGTTTTTTCAATGTATCTAATTGACTTTCTAGAGTGACAATCTTTGCACGATGTTCATCGAACTATAAATCGGCAAATAGTCATTCGAATTTGAATGAAATCCGATTTACTTGTTGTTCGAATGTTTCTGATTTGTTTCTTTCAGTAGTTAAAAGTGTCTGCAATTCTCGAACCATCACACCGTGATCTGCTGTTCCTCGTTCTTGATCACGTTGACATTGACGAAGAGTTTTTTTCAACTGAAAATCATTGTTATTATTATTTATTCGTGCAAAAAGAAAATAATTACTTCTTTAATTTCATTGTCATATTTTTCTTTGAGAACAATATTTTCTGCTTTAGCTTCGTCTAATGAAGCTTTTAATTCATCATTTTCTGCCTGANAAAAAAAGCCGAATGAATGAAAATTTGAAACAAGATTGTTTNTTATTAAGACTTTGATTTTGCGTTTATCTGATTGAAACATTTGTTCCATTCGATTTTTTTGCTCGGTGATAACCGCGAGACTTTGCTGAAGAGTTTGAACAATTGTCTGTTCATTTTCTGTATGGGTTTCATTTTCCTAAAAACAAAAAAAAACAATCGAAATAACAACAACAATAAATCCCAAATTTTCCAATACATCTCTTGGAGTTGCATTTCCTTCAGTATCTGTCGTAGCAGGAGATTCAGTTGCCGATGATGAGAGAACACGAACTGTTGATTCGAGTGCTTCTTTTTCTTTTTTTAAATTTTTATAAGCGACAACAACATCTGTATTTTTATTTCAGAAAAAAAAACAAATCANTTTTCAAATGAGAAAAAAACAAACAAAAGTAAAAATCTACCAGCAAGACGTTGNTCNAGTCGAGTGATTTTATTCTGTTGNGTTTCGATATTTTTCAGTAGTTCACTTTTTGACGCCATTTATCTATGCTCATCTAAAACTTCAAGAAGAAGAAACTATTTTGTTGGTCAGTTTATTGATAAGTTTTTATTTTAATAATAAATCTGTTGCTTCTGCTCGATGTACAAGCCAAGAAAATACATCTTTTTCGTTGAGAGTATCGTTTGGATAGATCTAATTATTGAATAAATTTTGATTGAATTCNAAAACAAGTTTTCTTACGATCACTGGAATGTATTTCAATTTTTTCAATTGACGTAACTTCGAATAGACTAAACCNAATGGTCTNAATGAATCGTTGGCACACAATTCATCTTCTGNAAGAACTTCTAATGCAAAATCACCGGTACTTTCTGCATGTCGAATAATTATACTAGGACTTTTGAAATGTTTTAGAATAAATGCTGTTTTCACATTCGGTATAGATTCTTCTAATTGTTTGACTAGACTTGAGAAATTCTTTCGTTTACGTTTTTCAATCGCCCATGAACCGTAAACATGTCGTGGTAATGTTTGTAGGAAATTCTACTAAAATCAAACAAATAAACTATTTTTCACGATTTAAATTTTNGTTNAACCTGATCGACTAAAGTTCGAGAAGGATTCCAAACTTGATACGATTGAGATATGAAAAACAATTTTTCTTTGATTCGTGATTCGAAATTAATCGAGAGATTATCTTTNGTAAAAAGTCTCTTCAATAAATCTTCGGGAAAACAATCGATCATAGCTAACGGTGCAAGAATATCGACTAATCGTTCCGATTTACTATCGATTTGATTTGCTCGAGTATAGAATTCTACTAAATTCAGATATTTCGAACTGATTTTCTTCGCATAACCCATCACGATCAATACATTCATGATTTGAATAATATCTTTGCCTCGATAAGTTTGTTGATCTGCATTTGATTCGACTTGAATCAGTTTAACACAATTGTCAAAGAATTTCTCGGAATAGAATCGAAATGTTTGAAAATACAAAGCAATTCTCATTGTCATTCGAACGATTTCATAACTCAACGGTGTTGTTTGAGGAACAAACGATTGATTGAATCGATTGGCTAATGCCTGAGCAATTTCAATTTTTTCATAATTAGATAAAGTTAAAATTTTAATCAAATTTTGTTTATCCACAGCCGATAAGGTTTTCTTATGCTCATCTTCGATCAGATAATTACTGAGCTGTTCGAGTAATCGAATGTTTTTTATTGGCATTTGCAAACGATACATTGCCGATGCGAGTAGACTGAGATCGTTGAGTGAACATGTTTGTATTTGTTCGAATGTTAAATTGAATTCTAAATGTTGAAGAAAATCAACGAGAATTTGATTTGGTAATTTCGTTTTTGAATCGTAATATTTCTGTTGATGAAGAACAAGAAGTTGAACGAAATCGAGATAGAAATTCGTTGAAATCGACGAAGGTTTCGGTGAGACACATTCAATTAGACGTGTTGTTAATCGATTGAGTTTAAGTTGATGTTGATAGGCATAGAAAAGAATATTGTTNAATTGTTCGAATGAAATCGAATGAGGAAATCGATCTTTCGAATTCAATGTTTCGAGATAGGATGAAATCGATGACGTTCGAAAGAGTTTTTCAAGTTCGATTTTAATCGAATCTTTTTGTTTGTTAAAACGANGAGTTGATAAATGTTCGAAGATTTTCTCATCGAAATTAATTCGTNTACGAATAGTNAAATAACGAATTGAATTGACTAGATATCGAACTGATGAATGTAACATGAAATCGACTTAGAAACTCAATGACACGACTCGTTTTTGCGGTGTGTTTATCAATGGTGAGTTTGTTTCCCAATAGAAATAAAGATCAAGATTTATCGAAATGAATTCAATAGAAATTTGAATTAATCAAATAGAAATAAATAAATCTTCGCAATTTATTTTGTAAATCAACTCACAAGAGAAAGAGCAACTAGTGACACAAATATTCTTCGATTGATCAATGACTAAGCCAATCGTATATCTCACTTCCTACGACTTCTACTACTTCGTCTTCACGATTATATATTATCTTTCTAGCAACTCGTTTATTTTTCAAATGATACATGATCACTGTTCGGATTGTTTTCTAGTCAATTGTCTTGAAACATCGGCATGTCCATTAATTTACTGTTCGAATGGTTGTTCAGCTCGTATGCATGAATGTAAACGAACTGATCATGAGAATATTTGTCCAAATAGTGTCATTTCATGTTTAAATGTAAATTATGGTTGTCCGAGTAAAATTCGTCGAGCTGAATTAACACGACATTTACGTATTTGTCCAGCATCGATTGTAGTCTGTACATTTGACTATCATCATGATTTTTTTGTACAAAATTTTCAAGAATTAAAACANGAAAATTTCTTGAAGAAAATTGCGCAACGCGATCAAATCTGGTGCGAACATATGAATAAATTCAATGAAACACGACGAATATCATCTCATGAATCGAATCAACAAAAGCAATCCAATGACAAACTGATTCGAAGTGATAAATATCCGTACATAACCATGCCTGAATGCATGTTGAGTCGAGGTGATGGAGTTTATTGTAGTGCCTGTCGAATACATCTTAGACAATTAGAAGACGAAGAAGATCANCGTCTTGCTCAACTCTCCGACGAAGATAGACAAGCAACAGAACATCTATATCCAACAACCAATCAAACTATCATAACTCCATCTCTTGTGCAAATGTCGACAACTTTAATCACATCTTCAACGCTCTCAACACCTACACCTCAGCCAATATCTAGTCAATCAATAGAGAACGAACCATTGCCAATCATAAACGACATACAAATGCCATATTCGTATCTCTATCGTTTGAAATTCTTTTCATCAGAAGATTATTCTCGAACATTGACAACTATCAATCCATCGCCTCGATTTGCNTGTTTAGCATTATGTCGTCGAGATGAAATTGAAGCACATTATCTCATTCATTTTCATGTGGATTGCATTTTGAACACATCATTTATACAATCATGTCCGAAATGGCAATATGGTTGTACATTTCAATCNGAACGTGTCGAACCATGTCAATCGAATGGTCAATCCGTGCAAATCCGTTTTGATGAACTCAATGATGCAATTGCTTTTCAATGGTATCCAATAAGTTCTGAACAATTCNATCAGCAATGTCCTTTATTAGATCTTCCATCGGAAATCCTCGAAAAAATTCTTCTGCAATTGGATAGTTTATCGTTGCGAAATGTTTCACTCGTTTGTCATGTGAGAAATTGATTTTGTATGTGTTTCTTTGTAGTTTGTTGATTTTCTAGCGTTTACGTTTGTTATGTCGAAATATTCTTCCACATCGAGGAATAGTCATTACAGAATATCAGCGACAACCTCTCTCACATGGAGATATCACTTGGATTGATCAAAGAAAAGTAATAAAAAAAAACATCATCAAAGAAATTATCTCGACGTTTCTTCTTAGCATTGGTTATTCACGAATACGACTTCACTTATACGAAAATGGCAAATCAAAACCTTANATAAATCGACTTCATTAAGTCAGCATNTAGCGAATTGCTCCTACGGTGAAATCAAAGATCTCGANAAAGAGCCACCATTTCCTCTATTAGCTTGGACCAAAAAACCGACTGCTGATACTGATCAATAAATCTGCGTGCTATTTTTTTTAAATGCCCTTACCTTTGCTTTCATTTTTACGATTATATAATTTCTATAATTTTACACGCAATTTTCTAGATATGTCTCGTATATTATTACGAGTTGTTCCTCGTTCTCAATCTCAACGTTTGCTCTCGTCATTGACATCATTCGGTGTTAAACCTGAACAGAAAACTCGTGAATTAATCGATCGAGTTATTCGTGTCGATCATTCAGGTGAATTAGCTGCTGATAGAATCTATGCTGGACAGATGGCTGTCCTCGGACGAACTGATGTTGGACCGACTATTCAAGTAGAACACATCGATTTGAAAAAGAAAAGTTCATTTTTCGTGTATGATTAGCATATGTGGGACGAAGAAAAGGCGCATCTAGCGAAATTCAATGAATTAATTCCGAAATATAAAGTTCGACCATCGGCATTGTTACCTCTTTGGAATGTTGCTGGTTATGCTCTAGGTAGAATTCGAATTTGAGAGAAGAATATGCTATTTTTTTTTATTAAATATTTGACAGGTGCTGGAACGGCATTACTCGGTAAAGAAGCAGCAATGGCATGTACAGTTGCTGTTGAAGCTGTTATTAGCGAACATTATAATAAGTAAAAAGAAAATGTCAAGTATGCTTTAGTAAAAAAAGAATTTTCTATTTTGTTTCTTCTCTCTACTTGCAATTGGTTAGTCAATTACGTGATTTAATGGAACATGCTGATCAAACAAAAGATAAAGATTTAATTGAAGTAGAATACATTTTTGTTTAAAAAAAACGAAAACGAAAACAATAATAACAATAATGAGAGTTTATTTTAGACTATAAAAAAATTTCGTGATGATGAAACCAATCATCACGACACTGGCCTAGCGAATAATGCCGAACAAGTAGAGATTTAAAGGGCATTTTTTCGATTAAATATCAATGAATCGATATTTTAGGCGCCGTTTTATCGTGGTCTAACATCAGTGATCAAAGCCGGCTGTCGATTGGGTATTTACGTAGCCGAACGTGTTTAGCATGAAAAAAAAGGATTTGCATAAAAGAAAAATGTTTATTCAATTAAAGAAAATAGACGATAAAAAAACTTCTTCAAATTGTTTTTCTTCTTCGTTTAATTCGAACTATTGAATACTTCTCGATAAATCGGTGGCATTGGCTCGTACATATTCATAGTTGTATAGGACTTCGGTGGAATTTTCGGTTGATACTGTTGAGGCCATTGAAATGACGAATGTTGTTCACTATCGCCAATGATTCGTTTACCTCCGTAGAATTTTTCATGTTCATTAATAAGTTCGTGAAAATATTGACTACGTGTCATAAGTTCCTTTTTCGCTTGAGTATAAGATGGTACATTAGGTTGAGCTGAAATATGCGGTGGAACGAGATCTTTCTTTGAAACATAAGTTGAATAATTAGGAAAACGTTCTTGATATTCAGTATCTTTTAAGAATGTTGGAGAACGAGTAGATAGTCGAGGATTGGTCGTAGACGCAGGTGTATAATCAAAGACTTGACTTGGTTGAGCATGAAAGACAAACGGTCGTTTAGGATGATGATTAGGAAATCGAAGACGATATTCCGATGAACTTCCCATCGAATTTGGATCGACATCAAANGAGAGAAATGATCGACTGCGTGTCAATGGTCGAGCCGAACCGATCTTAGGTAGAACAACAGGCGGAATGTAATCTTCGCGTCTCGGAGACATGTAACGTGTTTGATATTCCGTTGTTGAATCTGAGTAATTAGTAATCGATAAAGAAATTCGAATTAATTCTATCTAATCTTACTTGTTGATTGATTTGCATCATGAGCAAAGATATGTTCTTTATAGAAAGGCATCGATTTGACTTCTGCTAAATATTTTTTTTTCTTTTCGTTTATTGAATTTTGTTGAAACAAGAAAACTGTTGACAAAAAGAAACAAATCGAAGAAGAAAAAGTTCGAGATGACGAGAGAAAGAAAGAAAGAAGAGAAGCAAAAATGTGTTTTTTTTTATTTGTTTGTTAGCATGTTGTAATGGATGTTTCGATTGCTGCTTCGAGTTTATTGTTTCGAGTCTTTCTCAGTAATCATCACGGGTAATGAGACACAAGCAAGCTCACGTCCTTTACCATCGATTAAATAGTATCGCATTTGATTGACTTTAACCTATTGAGACAGAAGAAGAAAAAAAATCGAAATGAAAATAAAATATTTTTGAAACTGAATTTTATTTAAAACGATAAAAATAAATCGTAATTTTAATACATACCGATGGATAAGTGGGACTAACGAACATACTGTTGTGATATGAATAGGGTACATTAGGTTTTATTGGACAATTGAGTTGTTTACAAACATCGTGATTCGGTAGAACGAAATCATGATCAACTGAACCAATTGTTGCCATGACTTTTGCGCGAACTTTATGTGCTGGTTTCCCTAGAAAAAAAGACAAACTTATTTTTTTTGTGTTTTTTCAAATTATTTTCTTACGAGTTCTAAATGTAAATTCTAAACGAGCATCAAGACCCTTGTAAAATGTACAATATTCTTTTCCGCATGGTGCATTGACAGATGCCTTAAGAACTTGTCCAGCACTTCGTCCTAAAAACCGTAATCAACTTTTCAAAATCAGTTCGAATAAAACAATCATACGTGAACATTGTTTAAACGGATGTTGTAATTGTGCTAAACATGTTGTTAAGGACAAAACAAAAACGAATGCAAAATGCACTGAATTCAATGCCATTTTGTTTGTCTTGTACTTTGCAAATACTCGTCTTTATATATGTTGTACGTACATAGTCTTATCTTTGGCATTCTTTTGATGATAGATATAAGATATATTATTAAGATATGTATTTCTTTCTTCACCTTCCACGAAAAAGAGAAGAAAAAAGAACCGTCGCTATTTTCTTGTTCTAGATGAATGACTCAGTTGTTTTTACGACTAAATATCAAGTGCCTTTGAGTCATTTAAATGTGAAATATATTGAACAATGTACAGATGGAAATGAATTGGAACAAATCTATCAACAATTAACGTAATTTCAGACTGACATACGAATATTTATTGATTGATTAATTTTTTTCCTTGCAGAAACGAATCAGAAGGTTCATATAAAAGTTTAGAACAATTGACACTCAATCAGTTAGAAAAATTTCATCCAAATAGTCGATTAATTCGAAATAGAACTGTGATAAATAATCAAACTTCACTGAAATCTGCTGATGAATGGCAACAGTATGAGAAAAAAACGAATAGCCAAAGATTGTTCTCTTTCTTTTTTAATCTAATAAATAGATTTGAAGATGAAGTTCATGGTGAATTCGACAGTGATACAGATGTGAATGATCATTCTCAACTTGCCGAACAATATCGATTGAATGCTGATCAATTTCTTACAGACAAAAACTACCAACAAGCTGTTATTCTCTATACAAAAAGTCTAAAAAATCAAAAGAATCCAATGGTTTATATGAACCGAGCAATAGCATGTTAGACAAATAGATTTTCTATTCCGAACGTTTTTTCTTCTTCTTCGTTTAATCTAGATTGTGCTTTATCGAAATTCGATGAAGCTATCGCAGATTGTACAGCAATTTTATCATCAGATTCAAATAATATCGATGGTAAATGTCTACCGAAATTGAAATTAAATCTAAACCTTTCTGATTTTAGTATTACTACTTCGAGCTCGATGTTACTTTTCGAAACAAGATTATAACCGAACAAAAAAAGATCTAAGCACTGTTCTTTCATTAGATTCCGAGAATAACGAAGCACAAGTAGAATATTTATTTTTATATTCTCAGTTCGAAACAAAACGAAACTGTTTTTTAGGATTTAATGAATACATTGATAAGTCACGAAAGATCTACTGATAACAATGAACTTGAAATAGATATTCAACCGTCAACTGTATGTAAAATAGAAACGAAAATCGAACTAATTTCGAATTCATAATCTAGACAATGGATACCGACACATTTTCGAATGACAATCGCGAATCACCACCACCGTATGATCAACATAATTTCAATTGTGCTCAAATCTCATCAAACGATGAAGATGACGATGAAATGCCACTTGGCGGTGAAGCTGACAGTGGTCACGTATCACGTAGTATTCACGTATCACCAACGAATATCGATGATATTGATTCATCGAAACCGATCGATAAAGAAGTAATCTTCGATTTCAATAAACAAACGGTTAAAACACATTTACTAACGATATCCGACGATGAAAATGATCTTTACGATCATCATACTCATCAAAAGTATCCATCATCGAATACGAACGAATTCGATTCAATAGCGAATTCAAATTTCGGTTTTCTTATTCAAACGTGGCTTCGAGATCTCGTCAAGCCACATTCGAGTCGACCATGGTCGAAATCACCTCAACCATATATACTCGATAAAATTCAACGTGATATGGACCGATTCGTACGATTCAATGACTATCAAAACGCAATCGATGTTTCGAAAAAAATGCTACAAAATAATCAACTCGATTATCATTATCATGCCGAATACATCGGCGAAACATTGAACGTTTGTGGTCAATGCTATTGGAAATCTCAAGATTATTTTCATGCAATTGAATACACTTCCGAAGCTTTAGAATACAACCGGAAAGATGATAATGCACTGTTTTTTCGAGCAAGAGCGTTTGAAGATGAGAAACTGTATGTGATTNGAAAGAATTGATTTTCGTNGAACNAAAGTTTTTTTTTTCTTTTGATAGATTAATCCTGAGTTATTTGGATTATTCACGCATATCACCATCGTTTTTTAAATACTACGAAGCGAAAACAGCTTGTGAAAGGTAGATTTTGTTTTTGAAATCCATCGGGGAGACGTACTTGTTTGCTTTTCATATTTCAGATTAACAAAGGAACTGAATTCACTCGAAGGTGAATCATGGAAAGAGAAATTATCATCGTCGAATTCCGAACCATTTCTAACTTATTTGAAATTGAAAACGAACTATTCCGATGAGGATACGTTTCAATGGTTTGTAACTCATGCTGATAAATTATATTCAGATGGTTGTTTTGTTTTGGCAATTCAATTCTATAACTATGCTGTAGAAATTCAAACAGAAGATAACGATGAAATTTATGTAGAACGAGCAGCGTGCTATTTGAAAGTTTTCGAAGTAGGAAAACTATATAAAAAAAAGCACAATTAATTTTGTTCTTCTTTAGCCACAAAAAGCGATGAACGATTGTGAGCATATTCTAAAATCCGACCCAAGTAATCATCTTGCTTTGTATTATAAAGCATCAGCTTATAAAATGTCTCATGATTATCGTTCGTACGAGTCCACATTGAGAGAATATATTAAATATCAACCGAATAATCAAATTGTCTTGGCAGAATATTACGGCTCTCGACGTGAACAAGTACCTCGAACAAAACGACGTCTACGAATACACTCGAAAGATGAACTTGTTCTTACCTATGATGAACTAGAAGATATTCGTTTAGAGAGAGATTTTCAAACGAATGAAATCAAAGACAAATGTTCATCGATTCTGCATTTACAATCGATTGAACCGATAAATACACAATTTATNGAAACTTTAATTTATGTCACACGAATAATGATACAAGCTGAAGAAGAATATCAATTGTCTTCTCAGTCATTTTCATATATTCAATATTGCCTTAAGATTTGGCTTGAGTTGAGTACGGATTCGCAGATCGATTTGATTCTACGGATGATCGATGATGAATATCGAACTCAACTCGATGAAATACTTTCGTATTATCTTTTGAAATGTCCTGATGTGGACAAATTAAATCGATTGAAACAATTGTGAACTTTATTTATATGTTTCCGTTTTTGCTGCTTTTATTTTCTAATAAAAAAAAACAGAAATTTTATTTTTTAAACCGGAAAAATAGTTAAACTTGTTTTTTTTAGTAGTAACCTTTAATTATCAATTGGTAAATGTTTTTAAACACCATTTAAAATACACGATTGTAAACATAAATGTCTTAATCATGATGACTCATAGCATTCAATGAGTAAGACGCTATGAGGAACTACGGAGAGCATTTACAAATATCGTTTATTCATCGATAAAAAAATAGAAAAACAAAACAAAATCGAGTGGAAATCAATCAATTTCACCATGTTCATCTGACATGAAAACAAGTTAAAAAAA
>JGI26540J51217_10001424_pt1 | contig 17313 bp, 22 predicted proteins | sample ThiBio_1000_plan_2_FD_51217 | JGI IMG/M metagenome (IMG submission 51217)
GGAATTTATTGGCGCTGATGAAGCTCCGTGAACTGGCTACGCTATTCCAGCCCCTTCCCAATATAATCAAGGCACTATTTCTGTTATAATTTCTCGATTTTNGTCCGCNCTTGTGTCATCTTGCAGCCATTCCGCATCGTTGGCGGAAAGTTGGCGTAAGCCNGAGCATATTCCTCTGAAACGTTTTGTACCGGGATATCCGAAAGCGCCGATGCCCGGGCTTTCGNTTTGAACGCATCGGACGAGCTGGATGTATTGGGCGTTCTCGCCTTGGATAAAGGCTCTCCGGGTGTATTGCAATTTCCCTGTCATTCATGGAAATGAGGCGCAAAGGACAACTGCCGAAATAAGAAGCCTTGTGCGGGATATGCGGATTTTTTTGCGGCGGCTTGTTTCTCAATCTGCCAAATTGATGGGCGCAACCGTTGTAAATCACATGCAACATATACTGGAAAAAGCCAGGAATATCCGGGCAATCATATTTGATGTCGATGGCGTCCTGACGGACGGAAGCCTTTATCTTACGGACACCGGAGAAGAGATCAAGGCATTCAATAGCCAGGATGGCCATGGCATAAAGATGCTCAAATCGACCGGAATAGGCATCGCTATTCTTACCGGCCGGCAATCTACCTGCGTGGATTTGAAAGCCAAGGATTGGGGGGTTACCCTGGTGTATCAAGGAGCAAAACAAAAACTCCCGGCGTTTGAAGCATTATTGGAAAAGCTCCATCTGGATGGCGCGGCTTGCGCATACATGGGTGACGACTTGATCGATTTGCCGGTCCTGCTACGCTGCGGCCTTGCCATTACCGTTCCTGCCGCGCCCCCGCTGGTAAAAAAGCATGCGCATTATATTACCCGCTCTGAGGGCGGACGTGGAGCAGTGCGCGAGGTTTGCGAAATAATAATGCAGGCACAAAATACGCTGGAGGCTCATCTGGAGACGTATCTCAGGTGAAAGGCCGGTTGTTTTCGCGTTTNCCCCTCATTTTGCTTGCTTCTCTGCTGGCATTGCCTTTCTGGCTGAGTGAGTCCGCAAGGCCGCCTTCTTCATCGCAAAATGACGGCACACATCTGCCCGATTACATGATCGAAGACCTCTCGATCATCCGTATGAGCGCTGATGGCCTGGTGCGCCACCAGCTCTTTGCAAAAAGCATGATGCATTTTCCGGATGATAATAGCATAAGCATGGAAAACCCCCGTTTCATTGATGTTGCATCCGACAAGCCGGCGATACAGATAAATGCGGACCATGCGAAGATGTCCAGCAAGGGTGAGGACGTTTACCTGACGGGCAATGTGATGGTGCTGCGAAATGGGGGCAAGGGTCGGGGAGAGACTACCATGACCACCAGCCTGCTGCATCTTGTTCCGGAGAAGGATATTGCAAAAACCGATAAGCCGGTAGTCATAACGGAGAAGAATGCCGTGATTAATGCGGTTGGAATGGAAATGAACAACCGCACGCAGACTACCCAGCTGTTGTCTCAGGTAAAAGTCGTGCAGAAGCAAGGGCGCTAGATTCGCTATTGGNATCACATGATGCCGGCTATAATATCCATATTGATATCATGGTTTTTGATCTCATCCATGGGGATCGCCTGGGCGGAAAGAGCCGACCGCGACAAGCCAGTACATCTCGAAGCCGATAAGGCCACGGTGCAGGATGCCAACAAGCTTGCGACTTTCATGGGAAACGTCGTTCTCGTTCAGGGAACGCTCACCATCCGGGCTGACAAGATGATCGTCAAGGAAGACGCCAATGGTTTTCAATATGCTACCGCATTTGGAAATCTTGCCAGTTTTCGGCAGAAGCGCGATGGAATGGACGAATATGTCGAAGGTTGGAGCGAGCGCATGGAATATGATGGCAAGGCTGACAAGGTGCAGCTTTTCAAGAAGGCGAGATTAAGGCGAGGCCACGACGAGGTGCATGGGGAGTATATTTCCTACGACGCGGTCAGCGAATTCTTTCAGGTAAATGGTCGCGGCGAAGCAAGCGCAAGCACCCCGGTTCAATCGGAGGGGAGGGTAAGGGCCGTCATTCAACCTAAAAGAAAGGAACAGAAATCAAACACCGAAGACCAATAAAATCAGTCTGGCCGCATTGATTCAGGCAGAGATGAGCGAGCTCAGGGCTGATGGTTTGAAGAAACGCTACAAATCCCGCACTGTTGTGCGGGATGCGTCCCTGTCAGTGACGAGCGGCGAAGTGGTCGGCCTGCTCGGCCCTAATGGCGCAGGCAAGACGACGTGCTTCTACATGATTGTAGGGTTGGTGCCGGTGGATGGCGGCAGCATTTTTCTGGATGGGCGCGATTTAAGCCAGATGCCGATGCACGAGCGCGCTCACCTGGGCTTGAGTTATCTGCCGCAGGAAGCATCGATTTTCCGGCGGCTTTCGGTGGCCGATAATATACGGGCAGTGCTCGAACTGAAGAGTTATTCCGCCGATGAAATACAGCAGCATCTTGAAGAGCTCCTGCATGATCTGCATATCAGCCATATAAGGAACAACCCTGGCATCAGCTTGTCGGGAGGGGAGCGCCGACGCGTCGAAATTGCGCGGGCACTGGCGACCAGTCCGCGTTTCATTCTGCTGGATGAGCCTTTTGCGGGTGTCGATCCTATCGCGGTCCTGGATATCCAGAAAATTATACAGTTCCTCAGGGAGCGGGAGATCGGGGTGCTCATNACCGACCATAACGTTCGGGAAACATTGGGTATCTGTGACCGGGCATACATCATCAGCGACGGCACGGTACTGGCAAGCGGCAGGCCTGATGAAATTATTTATAATGAAAATGTGAGAAAAGTATATCTGGGGGAACATTTCCGGCTTTGAAAGAAGTCGATTCGCAGGGATCTGGTCAGAACATTGTTTTTCCATGCTTATGAAACCTACTCTCCAGTTTAAGCTGACGCAGCACTTGACGCTTACTCCGCAGCTGCAAGAGTCGATCCGGTTGCTGCAACTCTCGACGGTCGAGCTGGGCCAGGAAATCGAGCGGATAGTCCAGGAAAATCCGCTTTTGGAGCTGGAGGATGTTTCCGGTGGGGAGAGCGCCGAATATCGGAGCTCGCCGCTCGACGATCAGACCGAGTCGCTTTCCTCTGCATTACCTGAAATCCAGGATGATGCCGAGGCAAAGATGCTTGCTGGTGGCGTTGATGCAGAAGCCAAGAATAGCCTGACAGATGAGCAGGACTGGTTCAACGACGAAGGGGCCGCGCGCAACTACCGGGATGATGATGAGGAGCGTGAGTATCCGCAGCAGGCGGCGGAACCGCCTAATTTGCGCGAACACCTTCTCTCGCAACTCAGTCTCAGCCAGATTCCGGAACGAGATCGCAGAATAGTCGGATTGCTGATCGACAGCCTGAATGACGACGGATACCTCGTGCAGGATCTGGAAGAGCTCGCGGGCCTGCTGCCGCCAGAGCTCGGAATAGGCATCGACGACTTGCGCATCGCGCTCGAATACCTGCAACATCTGGATCCGCCCGGTATAGGAGCCCGCAACCTGAAGGAATGCCTGATCATGCAGCTGCGTGTTCTGCCGGAAGACACGCCCTATCGGGATCAGGCGCTGCTTCTGGTGAACAAACATCTCGAAAGCCTGGCATCCAGGGATTTCTGCACCATCAAGAAGTTGCTGCATTGCGATGATGAGTGCCTGCGTTCCATCCAGCAGATGATCGTCCGGCTGAATCCGCGGCCGGGCACGGCCTTCAGTTCTGCGGTGGCGCGCTACATCATCCCGGACGTGATTGTCACGAAGGTCAGCGGTAACTGGACAGCGAGCCTCAATCCGGAAGCCATGCCGCGGCTGAAGATCAACCGGCTTTATGCTGATATCCTGAAACGGAGCCACGATGACTCGGCCCGCAGGCTATCCGGGCAATTGCACGAGGCGAAATGGCTGATCAAGAATGTGCATCAGCGCTTCTCCACTATCCTCAAGGTTTCTGCAGCGGTGGTTGAGCGCCAGCGGCAATTCTTTGATCACGGAGCAGTGGCGATGCGTCCCATGGTGCTGCGGGAAATCGCGGACTCTCTTGATCTGCATGAATCCACAATATCGCGTGTGACGACGCAGAAATTCATGCACACGCCGCGCGGCATATTCGAATTGAAGTATTTTTTCAGCAGCCATGTGGGGACGGATACCGGCGGCGCGTGTTCCGCCACGGCAATCAGAGCCCTGATCAAGCAGATGATCAGTTCGGAGAATTCCAAAAAACCGCTGAGCGATACCAAGATCTCTGAAATTCTGGCGCAGCAGGGCATTGTGGTTGCCCGCAGGACTGTCGCAAAATACCGGGAATCCATTCAGATTCCTCCCGTCAATCTTCGTAAATCTTTTTAATCCAAGCCAGGAGGCATAATGAATCTTAACCTTACCGGTCATCACGTGGAAATAACTCCGGCCATGCGTGACTACGTCACTTCAAAGCTGAGCAAGATCACCCGTCATTTTGATCATGTTATTGATGTCACCGTGATTCTCTCGGTGGAAAAGCTCAAGCAAAAGGCCGAGGCAAATGTGCATGTGCGCGGGAAGGATATTTTTGTCGAAACCGATGGCGCTGATATGTATGCTTCCATCGATAGCCTGGTGGACAAGCTGGATCGGCAAATACTGAAGCATAAGGAAAAGAACGCGAGTTATCGCAACGGTGCGCTGAAGAACCAGGATGTGAATACGCCCGAATAATCCTTGTTGCGGGCAGGCGAGCAGAGGAGATACGTTGATTCGTGGATCGCACGCATGCTCCATTGCTGTTATCTGTTCGCTTCGCCCCGTTTCTTGAACCGGATTGCTTTTCCTGACGGATATTGAATGTCGCAAATCAAAATTTCGCAGTTCTTCGAGGATAAGCGGCAGAAGCTGGGATTGATCTGGCTTGCGGGCCAGGACGGCGGAGAGAAGTATCTCGACGATGAGGATATCGCGAAATCCACGCAGGGCGTAATCGGACATCTTAATTTCATTCATCCGAACTGGATACAGGTATTGGGTGATACGGAAGTCAATTATCTCAACGGCCTTGCTCCCGCTTCTCTGGAACAGCACATGCAGCGCCTTGCTGGGAGCCGGTTATGGTGTTTCATCATCACCGGCGGAGCCGCCATGCCAGCTTCCATAGAGACGCTGGCGAATTCGGCTGCCATTCCTCTTTTCTGTTCCCCTCTTTCCAGCCTGGAAGTAATCTGGCTGCTGCGCCCCTATTTGGGGCGCGTCCTCGCCCCCTCCACCAATCGGCATGGCGTCCTGCTGGACGTACTGGGATTGGGGGTGATGATTACCGGCGATAGTGGCGTAGGCAAAAGCGAATTGGCCCTTGAACTGGTGAGCCGCGGGCACGGCCTGGTGGCGGACGATGTGGTCGAGCTCTACCGGATCGCGCCGGAAACCCTGGAAGGATGTTGCCCGCCCATGCTGCGCGATTTCCTTGAGGTGCGTGGATTGGGCATGCTGAATATTCGCACCATCTTTGGCGAGACCGCAGTGCGCCGCAAGAAGAACATGAAGCTCATCGTCCATCTTCAAAAACCGAGCAGCGCTGATTTGAGCTCCCTGGAACGATTACCGATCAATGATGTCAGCGAAAGTATTCTCGATGTCAATGTCCGTAAAGTCATCATTCCCGTAGCTGCCGGCCGCAATCTGGCCGTGTTGGTGGAAGCCGCGGTTCGTAATTATGTGCTGCAGTTGCGAGGCATCGATAGCGCCCAGGAATTTCTTACCCGGCATCAGGATGAGATGGAGAATGGGAAACTGGAATAGCACTGGAAAGAGAAAATCTCTGAGCGGGTTCAGCGCAAGCGGGAAGCTTCGCTGCATGATCGTGCAAGGCAAGAACGTGAACCGTTCGTTGCAACCCCCCTCACCCCCGAGCCGATAGCATGCGATTGATTGTCATCAGCGGCCTGGCAGGATCCGGTAAAAGCATCGCGCTTACCGTTCTTGAGGATAGCGGCTATTATTGCGTGGACAATCTTCCCGCCAGCCTGCTGAGCGAGGTTACCCTTTACTTGAAGGAGTCCGGCCATCAGCGAACGGCCGTCAGCATCGATGCCCGCAGCCGCGAGACACTGCCGTTGTTGCCGCAGCAATTGGCTGATTTGAAACACCAGGGTATGGATGTGCATCTGCTATTCCTTGAGGCCAAAACCGAGACGCTGGTAAAGCGGTTTTCCGAAACCCGCCGCCGCCATCCGCTCAGCGACGCGCATTCAACTTTGCCTGAATGCATACAGGCGGAACGGGAAATGCTGGTCGAAATACACGATCTCGCCAACCGTATCGATACCAGCGACCTGAGTCCGAGCACTCTGCGGGCGTGGGTCAGGGATTTCGTCGGTCTCGATCACGCGTGCCTCACGCTTTTTTTTCAGTCTTTCGGTTTCAAGCATGGCATTCCGCTGGATTCGGACATGGTATTCGATGTCCGATGCCTGCCTAATCCCCATTATGAGGCCGCGTTGCGGCCGCTCACCGGAAAAGACCACGCTGTAGTCCAGTTTCTCGATGCCGTGCCCGATGCGAATCGAATGTACGGGGACATCAGGCGCTTTGTCGACGACTGGCTGCCGTGCTTCATCCGTGATAACCGGAATTATCTGACCGTGGCTATTGGCTGTACCGGGGGAAGGCACCGCTCGGTCTATTTCGCGGAACGCCTGGCGCGCCATTTCGGCGGGAGTAACCAGGTGCTGGTGCGCCATCGGGAGCTCAATCAATAGCTGCAAGTCGAGCGGGCTACAGTTCTTCCTTAAAGAGGCGCCAGCAGGAATTTTAATGACGATGTGACGGAATGACTACTATGCGATCGGCTTGTTGAATGGAGGCGCGTAAAACTATCACATTGGCTTATACCGGCGCATCAGGCATGCTTTATGGCCTGCGTTTGCTGGAACTGCTGCTGGCGGGCGGACATCGCGTTTACCTGCTTTATTCGCAGGCGGCGCAGATTGTCGCCCACCAGGAATTGCAGCTGGCGCTGCCGTCCCGTCCCCGCGAGGCGGAACAACTGTTTCGCGAGCGGTTCAATGCTGCGGAAGGACAGCTTCGGGTTTTCGGGCGGGAGGAGTGGTTTGCTCCCGTTGCCTCGGGTTCTAATCCACCGGATGCGATGGTGGTTTGCCCCTGTACCATGGGTACGCTTGCCGCCATTGCCGCCGGATTGAGCCAAAGATTGATAGAGCGCGCGGCGGACGTCACGCTGAAGGAAAACCGCAAGCTGATCCTGGTCCCCCGCGAGACGCCGTTTTCCGCAATCCACCTTGAAAACATGTTGCGGCTTGCGCGTAATGGGGCGGTGATCCTGCCGGCAAACCCGGGGTTTTATAACCAGCCGGCAACCGTGCAGGATATAGTCGATTTTATAGTGGCGCGGATACTGGATCATCTCGGGGTAAGCCATTCCCTTGCACCCCGGTGGGGCGAGGACAATCAGGCAAGCCGAATCGGAAAGGATTGATTCCGTACCGGTGGGATGGTGGCTGCTTCTAATTCCGGTAATTCGCCGCGGCGCATTCCTCGGCGGAAACCGGGGCAAGGCTGTTTCCTGCGGTCCGATATATGCCGGCTTCAGTCACGACAAAGTCCATTGGAATATCGTGCGGCTGTGGATGCAAGTCCGCCAGCCGTGCTATTTCGAATGCTACGCCGATCGCCACCGGCCGCGGTACGCTGGAAGCCAGCGTACGGTCAAAATAACCGCTCCCATAGCCCAGGCGGAAGCCCCTTTGATCGAACCCGACCATCGGTATGACCATTGCTCCCACGGAAACCAGGGGAGTAGCATCGGGAACAGGGATGCCATAAGCACCCGTTTTCATCGGTGCGTCGCCCCACCACTGGCGAAATTTCAATGGTTCATGCTTCCCGGCCACTTCCGGCAACGCAGCGATAGCACCATGCCGAAGGATAAAATCCATCATCGGACGGGGATCATATTCTCCGCGATGGGGCCAGCAAAATCCTACCGCAACGCTTCGTAGCCATGGAAAGCCGCATCTCAGCGATTCCGTGATGGCAGTGTTCCAGCGATAATAGTCATCCTCCGGCACGGCTTCTCTCAGCGCCATCAACTCGGCGCGGCGCTGCTTTCTCCACTCCCGCCAGTTATCCATTACCTTGCCGAACCGCTCCATCCGTTCCAATATAAAATGACTGACCGCTATTTCGCATGTTCCAAAGAGTACGAAGAGTGCCACAACACGCGGGATACCGTCCTGGAGTCATCGATTCTTGCAAACAGCTTTCTTACCGGCGCAGGAATTGCGGCGCCGAGNGCCTCATCCGGCGTGAACCATTTTACTCCCGCATCCCCTTCCGCGATCTCTGGCGAGAGGGAGACGACCTGAAGCGGCAAGGGCCGGATTTTCAGCCTGAAGTGAGTGAAGGTATGATGAAATTCGTCCATGGGTGGTAGAAGTCCGACTTCCATATTGAAACNGCGGTTGCAATACGCATGCGTATCTTCGTCACCCGGCATTTCCGGAAAGCACCACAAGCTTGCCCAGACTCCGGCAGGCAAGCGCTTTTCAAGCAGGATTTTTCCTTGCCTGATCAATATCAGCAAGGAAGTTTTCCTTTCCGGAAGCCTCTTTCCCGGTCTGCGCATGGGGAGTTCCCGTACACGGGATTCGCGGAAAGCCAGGCAACCCTCCCGCAGGGGACATACCGCGCACTTCGGCCGGGCGCGCGTGCAGANGGTGGCGCCCAGATCCATCAACGCCTGCGTATAAACCTCGATATGATTGCCCATTCCCGNGCCTCCCGGGTCCGGCAGAAGTTCCTCTGCCTTTTCCCACAGGCGCCGCTCGTTCGTTTTCACCCCGGGGTAACCGTCCATCCCGAAGTATCGCGCCAGGATGCGCTTGACGTTCCCATCGAGTATCGCATGGCGTTTTCCGTAAGCAAATACGGCAATGGCCGCGGCGGTGGAACGTCCCACGCCCGGAAGCCCCTGTATAGCATCGGCTTTATCTGGAAACTTCCCTCCGTGATCTTCGNCGATCCGGCGCGCAGCCTTGTGCAGATTCCTTCCACGGGAGTAATAACCAAGACCGCTCCACTGCGCCAGCACATCGTCGAGAGACGCGGCCGCCAGTGCGCCGATATCCGGGTAGCGTTGCAGGAACCGCGCGTAATAAGGAATGACTGTCGACACCTGCGTCTGCTGCAGCATGATTTCAGAAATCCAGATAGCGTAGGGGTCGCGCGTATTCTGCCATGGCAGGTTTTTGCGGCCATGGAGTCCGTGCCAATCTATCAGTTTGGCAGCGAACTCAGGCATATTCTTATCAGGCATTCTTTAGCGGATACGTGTCAATTGCACGCAGATAGATATTTGGGTCAAAAACAGGGTTTGATAGAAAGTTCGGAGACGGCGACCAACTACCGGGCAAATAGCAACGAAGCTGCCCGAAGATTAGCTTACAGCATATAGGTGATTAATTGTCGGGTGCGCGCGAGATACCGATGATCATGTTCAATTCCAGCAGCATTGCGGCCGGCGGCTACGACGCGCGCAGCAGAACGTTGCGGCTGCGCTATATCGATGGAGACACTTACGACTANAGAAATGTGCCGGGCGCTGTATTTGATGACCTTCTGGATGCCCCATCCAAGGGGCGGTTCGTGAACTGGTACATCAGCCGTACTATTCCTATGTTCGCGTAATCTGAATCAAGGCGAGGCGCCGGGTGACTTGTCCGTGGCCAGCAGCTGAGTGCCCGCCTGGTTGCGCACCTTCGGCATGATAGGCGAGCATGAGAGGAGGCCCGCTACGCTGTCTGGCAACCTGTCTAAAAAGAATGCTGCAAATACACTGTGCCCAGCATGCACCAAGCACGGTGGCGATTGGAGCGGGTGCTTACAATCCAGTTGTCGCGGCGGATCATGCTCCAGTCATCATTGCGCGGTAAAGCCGCCATCGATGGCCAATGCTTGCCNAGTCACGAATGTCGAGCCCGGGCTGCACAGCCAGAGCACCGCATCGGCGATTTCTTCGCCGCGCCCCAGGCGCTTCATGGGGAGATCACGCAAGANGTCGTCTATTGCAAGCATGCCTGTTTCCAGCATCCTCGATACCATCGGCGTGTCGATCGTGCCGGGGCAAACGGCATTGACGCGTATGCCGCGCGCGGCGTATTCGAGCGCCGCGCTACGCGTCAAGCCAATCACGCCATGCTTGGAGCCGTGATAAGCCGCAAGCAGCGCTCGCCCGACCAGCCCACCGATCGACGAGCAGTTGACGATCGCTCCGCTGCCTTGCTTTCGCATCTGTTGGAGTTCGTGCTTCATGCATGCCCAGACGCCGCGCAGGTTGACGCCGTTCACCCGATCATAATCCGCCGCAGATTGGTCTGCCACCTCCGAGGAAGGAACCTGGATGCCGGCATTATTGAAAGCGGCGTCAAGACGGCCAAAAGTAGCGACCGTGCGTTCTACCATTGCCGCTACCTGGGCCTCGTCGGATACGTCGCAGAGCACGCCAATAGCATTGACACCCAGCGACTTGATCTCTTCCACGGCTTTCTGCAGGGCATCCTCGCTAATGTCCGCCAAAGTGACAGCAGCCCCTGCGTGAGCGAAAGCCCTTGCCGTAGCGAATCCCATGCCTGACGCTGCGCCGGTAACCAATGCAACTTGTCCCTTGAAGTTGTAGGTAATATTCATGAGTGGCTCCTTATAGATTCAGACCGCGAACGATCCGCGGGTCGACTCCAGCTTTCCGCTGGGTGCGGAATCGCCCATAAGATGACTGGTGTCCTTTATTTTCTGGATATCACCCGTATTACCCAACCCGTTGTCGATACGCTATGCTTCATCGGGGCCAGGCCATCGGTAATTTGAAGCAACGCTGATATGGCGATCACGGCCAATCCACCACAAGGACTTACAAGCTCCCTGGATTTCCTTGGAAGTCCCTGAATTGTTGAACTGGAGCGGGTGAACGAAACAGAACGCCGCACCCAACCCATTGATTAAAAACAGCTTCTTGCTGTTCGTCCAATGGGACAAGACCGTATTATGTACCGCCCCGTCCTTCTTCGGCAAGTAAAGCTGTCTGCTGGCGTCTTCTGACGGCCACCCACTGCCACCAAGGATAGGTCGCCATTCGACTTCCCCACGATGCTCGACTGTGCCCGATAGGCAATCGGCGCTCCGATTCAGCGACGCAACCAACCCGCAGCAATTGGTCGAGCCAGAAGCGTGCGGTAGAGCATTTCGGCGAGGTTCGTGCATGCTGTAGCCACCTTTCGCCAGATCGGCGACACGGCCGCATAGACGGAACCGGCCACGGCGACTGCACCGGCCATGTCCAATGGAAAGTGCACGCCCAGAAACACCCGCGCCCAAGCCACGCATAGCCCGATCAGCAAGGTGGCTACTCCCCACCCGGCGGCCCCATCGAAAAGCAGGGTCAATCCGATTCCCGCGAACACGGTCATGTGATCGCTCGGGAACGACGCGTCGGCTACATGTGTCATCCAGGCGTGCCCCAGCCCGATCATGAACGGCCTTGGGTGGGGCCAGAGTGCACAGATGGCCTGGTTGGCGGCTAAGCTGACCAGGGTTACCAAAGACGCCTTTAACGCGATACTGCGGCGGGTGTGGCTTCCACACAACCAGAAACCCAGTAGCAGTAGCGGAATCAGGTAGATCAGGTCGTCAGCGATGCCCATGGCGACGTGTACCAACCATGTCGGAGTGTCATTCCCGCCGTTGATTTGAAGGAACAGGGTGCGGTTGAGTGTTTCGATTTCGTTCATCGTTTTGCGTATCCGTAAATTTCTTAGTGAAGCTTACCAGCCAGCCTGCCATACCGCACCCCACCACTAGCCAAGGCGGTAATTTCCAGAACATCAGGGCGACGAAGGCGGCGACCGCGATGCCAAAGTCTCGTGGCGTACGGCGCTAAGGTGAGCTCTATCGCGGCATATCCTTCGAGAGAGGGGGAGAACGTCTCTGTCGCCGCCTATTCGCTGTTCTCTTCGAAAGCGGCCGGGTAAGACCAAAGCCGACGCGCGGTGCAACACAGGCCGGCTTGACCGCTCCAATTGGGTTCCATCGTATGGGCTGACCATTATCAGGATTCGACGTGCACCACTTGCTCGCAACATTAGGCGCCCATCCACTACTGAGCCTCTGTCTGGTATATGTCGTCGCTATGGGAGAGTCGCTCGCGCTGGTCGGTACGTTCGTGCCAGCCGCGGTGGTGATGTTTGGTGCCGGCGCGCTGGTGGGCGCAGGGGAGTTGCCGTTGTGGCCGACACTTGGTATCGCTGCCCTAGGCGCCATCTGCGGCGATGCATTCAGCTACGAATTGGGCGCCCACGCCTACCCGAGGATGCGCAACCTGGCGTGGTTCCGCCGGCAAGCCAGCAAACTCGAAGACGCCGAACGCTCCATCCGCGAGTGGGGTGGAACCAGCATTCTGCTTGCGCGCTTCCTGGGGCCGGTGCGGGCGGTCGTGCCACTGCTCGCGGGTGCAGGCGGGATGTCACGTCGCCTGTTCTACACCGTCAATATTGGCTCGGCGCTACTCTGGGCTCCGGCTCATATCCTCCCCGGGGTGCTGTTTGGCGCGTCGCTTCAATTGGCTGAGGCGGTCAGCGCTCGACTCGCCGTATTGATCGCCGTGATCGCGGGTCTGCTATGGGGCGCATACCAGCTCACGCGCCTGGTCGTCGGCGTTGGCATGCGTCGCGTTCGGGTCTGGCAAGGCAAGGCCATCGCCTGGGCATCGACGCGGCAACACCTGCTGGCGCGTCTTGTGACCCGGTTGCTCGACCCGACCCAAGCCGATGCGCCGCAGCTATTGCTGCTGGCTGTCCTGCTGCTTGCGGGTAGCTGGCTGTTCCTGGGCGTGCTTGAGGATCTGCTCTCGGGCGATCCACTGATGCAGGCTGATATCGCCGTGCTGCATCTGCTTCAGGGACTGCGGACCGACCTCGCAGACCAGATCATGGTGGGCGTGACAGAACTGGGCAGTACGGCGGTCCTCCTGCCCCTCGTGGTCGTAGTCGCGGGCTGGCTAGCAATGCAGCGTAGTTGGCGCACACTCGGTTACTGGCTGTTCGGCGCGGCAGTGGGGGAATGCCTGATCTATCTACTGAAATTCGTACTGGAGCGGCATCGCCCGATTGCCTGGCCACCGGGTATCGAGCAGTACAGCTTTCCGAGTGGCCATGCGACGGCGAGCGTGGTGATCTATGGGCTGCTCGCCTCCCTGCTCCTGCGTGGCGCGTGGCCCATATTGCGCTGGGCGATCGTCACGACGACGGTTGTGTTGGTCAGCCTGATCGGATTTTCACGTCTCTACCTAGGCGCCCACTGGTTGTCTGACGTTCTGGCCGGTACGGCGTTCGGCGTGCTGTGGGTCGCCCTGGTAGCGGGGGCCTACACCCTGCACGGAATCCGCGAATCCTTTCGGGAGCGCTGGCTCACGCTGATCACAGCAATCTACCTGTTGGTTGTCGCGCCGGCTTATAGCGCGTTTCGGGCGCCGGACGCAGTGGGTCGGTATAAACTCCCATCCTCAGTTGCGCTCGTTCAGCCACGGGACGTGGATGGACGGTTGCCGCAGCAACGGCGGGAATTGGCTGGCGAACCCGAAGAGGCCTTGCCACTGCACTGGGCCGGGCATACCGACGATCTCCGTCGTGCCCTCGCCAGTGCCGGATGGAACCCGGCCCCCCAATGGTCAGCCGCCTCCGCCTTACGATGGCTGACTCCCGCGAAACCCCTGAACCTTCCGGTATTGCCTCGCTATGATCTGGGAAACCGATCCGCCCTGATCCTTTTACGGGAAGTCACTGGCCACCCCATGCAACGACAGGTGATCCGGCTGTGGCGGTCGCCGTATGTGATCGAGCGGCAAGCGGAGCAGATCCCCGTGTGGTACGGCGCGATTTACCTGGAGGAATTCCGGAGCGAATGGGGCGTCACGCTGGGAATCACCACTGCTTATCCGTCGGAGGAAAAAGTCTTGCCTGCTTCGTTGCGGGCTCGTCTCACCCCATTCGAGGAGCGATCTCATTGAGTGGAAATGGCTAAACCAAGCCAATCGCCTGGATTCTTCGCCTTGAGCTGAATGCGCGACTGACCGCCGCACATTCTGTTTGACTCTGGAGTTAGCTCCAAGGTTTATCCTTATATCGTGATGGGGCGGCGCGCAGCCGCGTGAATGTGCCCGTCACGGATATCGAAAGGAGCCTTGAGATGACTGCCAAACGTAAAGTCGAAGTGTTCAGCGCCGGCTGCCCGGCTTGCGCTGATGTAGTAGCCCTGGTGCAGGGTCTGGCCTGCCCGTCGTGCGAAGTCGATGTGCTCGACATGCGCGACATCGCGGTCGCCCAGCGTGCAAAGGCGTTGGGCGTGCGCTCAGTACCGGCCGTGTCAATCAACGGCCAGCTTGCCGGCTGCTGTGCTGGGCGCGGGGTCGATGAAGCCAGCCTGCGCGCCGCCGGTCTCGGCCAGGCGTGAGGCGATGCTGACCATCGGCAAGCTCGCGCAAGCGGGCGACATCAGTCCCGACGCGCTGCGCTGCTAAGAGCGTGAGGAGCTGATTGCGCCTACCACCAAGACCGACAGCGGCTACCGCCTCTACGACGAGAATGCGTTGCGCCGCGTCCGCCTCATCCAGCACGCCCAGGCGTGCGGCTTCACGCTGACGGAAATCCGCGAGTTGCTGCACCTGCGCCAGAGCGACCGCGCATGCTGTAACGATGTGCGCGGCCGCGCCGTCGAGAAAAAACTCCAGCTCGCCGCCAAGATTCGCGCCATGCAGGCCATGTCCGCCGCGCTCGACCGGCTGATCGACGACTGCGCTGGAGGCAGTCTGCCCCTCGATGACTGCCCGATCCTGGCCGCGCTGGAACAGGTCGGCGGCAATGGGGAGCGCGCACCATGAGGATCGAGCTGTTCCAGGTACCGGGCTGCGCCCGATGCGATTCGGCAAAGGCAGAACTGCAAGCCGTCGCCACCGCCGCCAGCGTGGAATGGTGCGAAGTCAACGCACTCGATGCGCTCGACCGGGCCGTCGATCTCGGCGTGTTGACGCTGCCCGCGCTCGCCATCGACGGCGAACTGGTGTTCACGGCGCTGCCGACGCCCGCGCAGCTCGCGGCCGAATTGCGGCGTCGCCGGGGATGTCAGGGCGATGGAGCTTGAGACCTTACGTCAGGCCGTGTCGCACGGCGCGCTCGGTGCGAGCGGCATCAGCCTGCTGGCAGGCTTGTTCTTCAGTCTCAATCCCTTGGTGATCGCCGCGCTGCCGGTGCCGCTCGCCTACGTGACCCGCGCCCGCGCGCCGCAGGAAGCGGCTCGCTATGGCCTGATGTTCGTCGCCGGCATGATCGCGGCCCATGCGCTGCTCGGCCTGCTGGCAGGCTCTAGCGGCCAGTGGGTGCAGGTGCTGGTCGGCCGTTACTGGGGACTGGTCCTCGGGCCTTGGCTGATCGGGCTCGGCCTGCTGTGGACCGGGTGGGTCAAGCTGCCGCTGCCGACTCTGGGATTCAAGGCCAAGCGCGCCAGCACCGCCTGGGGTGCCTTTGCCTTGGGCCTACCGTTCTCGGTCGCCGTGTGCCCGGCATGCACGCCCGCGCTGGTCGTGCTGTTGGGCGCTTCGGCCGCCAGCGGCTCGCCCCTGCTGGGCGTGGCGATGCTGGCCAGTTTTGCCGTGGGCCGCGCCATTCCGCTGGCGGTAGCGGCGGTGGCGGTGGAATGGGTGGAACAACTGAAGCCGTTGGCCCGATTCCGGCGGGCATTCGAGCTGGCTGGCAGCATCCTGCTGATGCTCACCGGGCTGTATCTGCTCGATGGCTATTTCGCCTTTTTCCCTTGGCTGACCTGGTAGGAGCACGCGATGAAGAGCGACCCTTGGCAACTTCGGCAAAACAGCGTCAGTTGGCTGACGTTGTTCACCTCGACCGGCACGCTGATCTGCTGTGCATTGCCAATCCTGTTCGTCATGTTGGGCCTGGGCGCTACCGTGGCGGCAGTCACCAGCGCCGTGCCGTTCCTGGTCACACTGGCTCTGCACAAGGTCTGGGTGTTCGCGGGCTCCGGGCTGATGCTGCTTATCTCCGAATGGCTGCTGAACCGGCCGGGGCGCGCCTGCCCGAGCGACCCGGAACTGGGACGCTTGTGCGACCGCGCCCAGCACTGGAACCGGCGGATTCATGGGTTCTCGGCAGCCATCTGGGGCGTCGGCCTGTTCGCCGCCTATCTGGCGCTGCCGCTCCGCATCTGGCTCGGTTACTGAGCCACCCACCTTGAAGGAGATCATGATGAAAAAGCTTCATCTGAAACACGTGGCGGCAGCTTTGGCGCTCTTCCTGCCGCTCCTGGCATTCAGTGCCGAGCGCCAGATCGTGGACATCGCGGTCAAGGGCATGACCTGCCCTGCCCGTTCTGCGCCTACGGGCTGGAGAAAAGCCTCGGCAAGGCGGGCGATGTCGATCATGTCAGCGCCAGCCTGAAGGATCAGAACGTCCACATCGTGCTCAAACCCGGCGCGCAGCCCGATGTTGGCCGCTACAAACAACTCATCGATGATGCCGGTTTCAAGCCCGGCGAGGCGAAGGTGTCCAAGGAGAATGCCAAATGAAACGCTTCCCACCCCTGTATCGCCATGGGCCTGCCGTGCTGGCAGCCTGGGCGGGCGCGGTTTCAGCCGCGCCGCTCACCTTCAATACCGCCTACCCATTTCCAAGGACGAATGGATTCTGCGTGAGCAGTTCATGTTCATGAAGAGCACCGACGATCCGACCCCGATGAACCGCCGTATGGAGGTTTCCGGGCTCGTGTCCATGCTGGGTTACGGCGTCACGCGCGTTCTCGCCGTCTTTGCTGTGTTGCCCTACTTTGATAAGCGGCTGTCGATGAACATGGGCGGGTCGGACGTGACGCGCAGCCAGGCAGGTTTCGGCGATGCGATGTTCATGGGCCGCTACACCGTCTACGAGAAGAACGCGACCGGACACACCTTCCGCATCGCACCGTTCCTGGGCATCAAGGCACCCACTGGCGGCAACCATGCCTCGGACGCCCTCGGACGGCTACCGCCGATTCTCCAGTCGGGCTCCGGCTCGTGGGACTGGCAAGGTGGCGCGGTGGCCTCGTTTCAATCGCTGGATTGGGGCGGCGATGTGCAGCTTGCCTATCAATCCAATGGCGAAGCCAACGGCTTCCGCGCGGGTGCAATCAGCCGTCTCGATCTATCGGTCCAGCGCCGCTTGTGGCCGGGAACCTTGGGTTCAGGCGTTCCCAGCTTTCTAAA
>JGI26540J51217_10001428_pt1 | contig 17282 bp, 21 predicted proteins | sample ThiBio_1000_plan_2_FD_51217 | JGI IMG/M metagenome (IMG submission 51217)
CAACAACAACAACAGAATAACAACAATCAATCGTATGGTCGACCATCGAATCATATGGGCATGGGCAACAGTGGCTTTGGCATGAATCCAATGCAGCAAAATCAATCTTATGGAGGTATGAAACGACCATCAAACCAGATGAACGATGGTAATATGTCAAAACGATCTCGCCTTGATATGGGCTCGTGGGGAGTCATGGGCGGAGATGGTAATGATATATCCAATAATGGTCCACAACAGCAAACGAATATGACTGGAAATTGGTATCAAGATCCGAGCTATCCGAGCTCTCAGCAACAGTCCAGCTATAGCTGGAACTGACCTTTGTCCACAGAGATCATCCAGTCCGTGTGAGAGGTGAACTTTTCGAAAGAGACAGTGGGTGAAAAAACGCATATTATCTCTCTCTCTACATTTGCTTTCTCGTCTGATCCCCCTAATTTACGAACGAAAATCAAACAATGATGACTCGAGACAATCGGAATTTTTTTACGTATATACATAGACTTCTTCGTTTTTTCGTGTTTTCTTTTTGTTTTCTCATGAATGTTTTTTAAAACGACACTATTAACCAAAAAAATCCAACCAACAAAGACGGAACTAAAAAAAAATCGAAATAGACAAAATTCTTCAGCTTTTTTTGTATAGTAAAATCCGAAAAAAAAACACAACAACTGCTACAAAGACTTTTTATTAATTGATTTGTTAATGTCTGTGTCATTCATTCTGTTCTGTGCTTTTTGCTTTTTGGACCAAAAATTGTTTAACGTCGTTTCTCTTTCTCTCGATGAAAAAAAAAACAATAAGAAAAACATNTTTTGGCACTAAAAATATTCAAATATCACTAGTGTTCCGTTTTTTTTCTTTTCAATTTCATACAAAAATAAAAATTTAGAGAGAGAGATATGATCTAAATTTGACTGGTTACTCTGGATTCTATGATTTGGTAAGAACAGATTGACTTCCAGTTGTTTTCGTTTGTTTAGTTTCTTTTTTTGAGTTTGATTAGCAAAATTTCAAAATTTGATTTTAATTCCGTCATCATTCTGTTTCAGGGTTTATTCTTCTTCATCATTCGCCGTATGCAATCGGTCCAGTTTTGGCTTGTTATCCAGCGAGTATTCCATCATCGTACGTTCAGAAAACGATTCATCATGATCAGGACAGTAGACAACTAATGATCTGCAATGGTGAACCAATGTAGTCGATACTTATATGTACATAGAACAAATAACTCGGTGATTTTAACTGTTTTCGTTTTGTTCGTGTTGATTGATACAACACAAGCGTAGTCGAGTGTGTCAGATACTTTTGTATCGATATTTTACTGATACAGTCAGATGTTGTTGTTGTTTTTTTTTTATAAACTTTGTTTTGTTTTATGAGACTTTTTATGTCTTAAATATATGCAACTGAACTTGTTTTTATCCACTTATTTTATTTATTTCTGTTTTTTTTATTCGTACGCATTGGTTACGAACGAACTTTTGTACTGAAAATTGAAAAAAAAAACTTAAACAAAAGACAGATTTATTTCGTCTATAACTTAATTGAAATAAAATCAATATGTGAGAGCACTTCGAATTGAAATGAAGCAGAAAACCTATTAAACTACTTGACGTTATACGTACGATTAACTTTTTTTTCTTTCGTTTCGAGCCCAGTAAAACAATGTGAACGAAGATGAATTTTCTTTTTCGATTATTCAGAAGCCCATGTTTACCTTTCATTCTTCTTCTTTTCTTTCTTTATTAACAATTTGATTCTATATTTAAATTTATTTTTGTATTGTCAATGAACAAAAAAATCAAATATGGGAGTGCATTCGATGACTATTCTGTTCTCACATGAAAAGGGAGTTGAGATATATGGAAAGAAGAAGAAAGAGAATGTGAGAATTATTCATTGTTGATGAAAGGGACTCAAAAGAAATTTTTTTAAAAAAGAAAAAAAAACGAGAGAAAACGATAGAATTGCATTTTCAATGTCGTTGAATGTGAAATAGAAACATTAAATATAAACAAAGTATTGTCGATTGGTTACTATTTCGAGAATACTGACTGTGTCGACTGATGGTGAACTCGAAGAAGAAAGATATTTTAGAACGATATCGAACATTATTAGAAAGTAATCTGGTTCTTACTGATGAGCTCATACAATGGTTGAAGGAGAAAAAAGCGGTGCCGGACTTTGTTTTTGAAGATGTTAAAGTAGGCGAAAAAAAAAGAAAAACTTTCTTTTTTGTTCTTTTGATTTTGAAACAAAAAAAGAGAATTATTTTTCAAATAGGCTTTACCTACACGAATCGAAAGAAATAGAAAATTTATTACAAGTATCATTGATAATGGAGATGTAGCATTTACTAAATTAGTCGAAGGATTAATATCCAATGGACAGCCATTTCTTGGCGAACTTCTCGAGAGCGAAGGTAAGTACATTGAAAAAAAGAAACATAAAATTCAATAAGACGAACAAAAAATTGTCTCGTTAGATAAAAAAGGATCAGATCCGACAGCTGATGCATCAGCACGAGTGGTCATCGATGATGATTTATTAAGAAAATGTCCGGGCATCGACAAATTACGTGCCGATACTCGAGATAAACTAAAAACGTACCTTCAAGAGCAGGTAAAAATCAAAGAAAAGAAAAAAAGACGCAACAAGGTCAAGTATTTCCCATTGGATTTAGTTGTTAAAAGCACATTTAAACGATACATGGAAAGCACAAAATCAAGGCAAATCTGTTGAAGTTATCAATTTAAAACGACAACATTACGAAACACAACAACGATTAACCGAAACATTAGAATCGTAAGACCTTATTTCTCATTGAATTGATATTAGATTAAAAAAAAAACGACGAAGTATCTTTTAGTGAAAAACAGAGTGTAATTACTTTAAAAGATGCCCTTCGAAGTGAACAAGTAGCTCGTCAGCAGAAAGTAATCGTCATTATTACTATGAAATAGAACTATCTGTTTTTATTATTATTCTTCAGGAAGAAGAAATGAAAGAACTTCGAAATGAAGTTTCACGATTACGATCCGATTTTGAACAGAAATGGTCCAGTCAGATTAAAATGGTAAATATTATCTACATAATGAAAGCAAATATTTGTTTCCGTGGATGTCTAGGTTGATGCAAACAATCGAAGTGTATTTAAAATGCATGATAAAATGGTTATGTTAACCGAATGGCTTCGTTCCCTAGATAAAATGTTAAAAACAAATATTCTTCAAAGTGGAATTGAATCGGATTCAATTGATCAATTACAAAATAAACTCAAACGATATACAACTGAAATCGAATCACTTCGTGGTAAAGGTATTGGCACAGATAAATTAAAAGAAGAATTATATGAAGCGATTTATACAAGTCGTTATTTACCGATTGAAGATCGTAAGAATAAACCATTTCATGAACTCATATTACGTCTCTATGGTTCGAATCAAGTCGCTGAACTTGCATCGATATGTACAAAAGATGTTCTACAATCGAAACAAGAACGTGATCATGCCAGTGAATTGAAAACACGTGATGAAAAGATTGCGGAATTAACTCGTAAAAATCAAGATCTTGAGGCTGAAATCGAACGATTAAAAGCACAAATAGCTGAATTATCGAAACAACCTGTTAAACCACTTTGGCGACCTGTGCCAGCATCACAACCGATGACTCCAAAAGAACCAACAAATACTACGAATAAAGCACGACAAACATTAAAACCTTCTAGTGTTCAATTCGGAACAAAACCTGGAGCTAGTTAATTATCTCGAGGCCGGTGTGTTAGCAAAAACATTTTGAATTTCCTTTCATTCATTCATTCATTCATTCATTTATACGTTCTTTTTTTAAATAAAAAAAGTATTACTCGTCTCATTCTCATACTAATTGCTTGTCCTGTGTAGGCTGATCAGTTGACGTATGAAATATTTATTACTAAATAAGCAAACTCTCGTACATTATTGTAAAGTATTAAATAATAGATGCATGAATGATTTCTATCCGAATGGAAGAAAAAGAAATATTCATTACAAATTCTCTATACTCAATCGATCAAATTTGATGATGATTAGTTCAGTCAAAATAAACTCGTTAACAGCGAACGAACGTGGGTAGAGAGAGAGAGAGCGCGCGCACGAGCAAGAGAGAACCTAGGAATAACATTTGTATATATGTATGTGTGTCATTGAACAATAGGGAGAAGAGACCACAACCCTATAATTCAAGTATATTTCTTCATTGCTGCCGTCGACAACTAGGTAACATGATCAATGACAAGTTTTTTTTTCTTGAGAGAAAAAAGAAAATACACATTTATTTAGATAAGTCATGCATACAACTAGCATATTCACCGGTGTACTCAGCTGTCTTTTACTTCTAGTAAAATAATTTGAAAATCATCTCTTTTGTTTTGTTTGATTATTTCGAATTGATTTTGTCTTAGTTTACACTAACACATTCATATATGATCTCGAACAAAAATATCGAAGATGCTTTAGTTGCCCATTCATCGAATATTTTACCACAGAAATATTTTTCGATCTACGAAGATAATGGTTTAAATCTTGACAATTCGGATGAACACGAATTAGAAAAACGTCGATTCAATGCTTGGGCTGGTAAACGCAGTGTCTTAGCCAAACGACGATTTAATGCCTGGGCTGGACGACGATGAATCTAACCTACACATTTGTCCCTCACATTTATTCTTAATTTTCATCAATAAATTCTTCATCTTACAAATTTACATCTTCTATTTTGTTTTATTAATTAGTTTTTTACATTGTCTTTCTGTTTTTGTTTCTTTTCTTAGAAGGTTAAAAGAGATTGAATACAAAGCAAGCACAAAGGCACAAGTACACACACACAAAAACTGCTAATGAATAGTTCGAATTATTAGAAAAGAAAAACGGATATCTTTGTACAAAAAAAAAATAGTCATAAGTTGTAGTGAGATAAAAGGAACAAACAGGTCACCGTTGTTGAGCAGAGCGTAGCGTGAGATATATGAATTTAATAGCATCCTTCGTTCCACGATGATGTTGGCGAGAGAGTATCGGGAATTTGCGGACGAGTTATAGCCGATGGTTGTGCTCGAATATTTCGAGTGACCATCATGTTATCCGATGATTGAGATGTTGGAATTGTATTGGATGTTGTCGATCTAAAATCGAACGAAGAATTAACGAAGGGGAAAATAATTCGAAAAAAAACAGCGATGATAATAATTGAGCCATGCAAATTAGTTAAGTTTGTTTGTTTTTTTTTGTCTGCGAAATGGTTAGTAAATCTAATTTATACTCGTGTCTCTTTAGAAGCCATTGATAGTTGTACGTCTTGATGACAGAGAATGATGACTGAAAACATTCCATCAATCAAGCGAAGCACAAAAGAAAATGCAATACAAACTCAAAATTATTCTACGTACCGTGTTGCTGTGGGAATACTCGTACGAGGAGTTTGTTTGCCTATTGTCGGTATACCACTTTTTCTTCCTTGACTTAACGTTGATGAACTACGTGGAATCGACGTTTGAGTTGTCGACATATTTCCCGTTGAATTCGATGGCGGTATTTGTTCGACTGATGATTGCGTTGGTGTTCGACGTTGTAGACCAAATTGTGTACGAACTGGCGGTGTTGTCAATGGTTTATTACTGACATCATTCAAAAGATTATTTTCGGTTGATGTAAATTGTTTAGCCGTAAAAGTCGAACCGAGATCATTTGTTGATTTTTTCGGTACTTTTTGATATACAGGCGTAGGTGTTGCTTGCTGAGTTGTTTTCGATGCGTTGTTATACGTTGTTTGCGAGCCTCGATACGATTGTAATGGTCGAGCAACAGGTGGTCGTGTTCGATTTGTATTGGTTGTATTAGAAACAGCTGGAACGACACTTGTTCGACTAGGTGTCGATGGTTTAACTTCGGTTGCATCGGGCAGATCATAACTATTGTTGAGATTAGTCGTTATTGTTTGTGTATTCGATCGACGATGATTATTTGGTTTAACACCATTTCTAAACACAATCGAGATTTGAATAAAAAAACAAATGTATTTGTTCAATCTACCTTGCTGTTATTGTTGTGGATTTAGGAACAACAGGAGGCTTTGTACCTTGTGGTTGATCTATTGGGATTAAAAACAAGATGGATTAGAGAAGATTTTTAAGTGCAAATAAATAAAATGTTTCAATAGCAAGCAATGATGGTGATGATAAGAAAATAGAATTCTTGATAATAAAAAAAACACGTGAAAAAGTTTAAATGTCAGTCGAAGTTTTATCATGAAGAAAGACACACCGATAAAGTCTTTCTCGTTAATCAAAAGAAAAAAGAGTAAATTTTGATAGAAATAAATAACCTTTCGTTAACTTTTGTTCGTCTATGTAGATCAATCGAAAACTTCTTCGGATTCTGATGCAATAAAAACACCTCCCTGTCTACAACAATCGATTAAATGTGTCTACGCATTCGATAATCTAGCCTATGGTTCATTGGTCAATACAAAACCATGTTGATTCTTTTTGTTCTACTATTTGAATAAACTCACTTGTTGAATTCAGACTTGTTGTACTATGATTTGAAGCAAGTGAAGCATTAGAACCGCCTAAAACAAGCACACAAAAGCGTGAGAATAAGCGACAAACATTAAGAAATAAAGATGACTAGCAACACAAAGGCAATTAGGTGCAAATTAGTAATAGACAACAACAAAAAAAACAACGCTGTTAGTAATAGAGAGATGCCGCAGTGGACCTGTTTGTGCACACTCGAGAAAAGGATCATCATCAGTATAAGTAGAAGGCAAGAAGAGATTTTGTTGAGGACTAATTGTTGAGATAAATGATGTTTCCATACAAGTTTCAAGTGCAGATGGTGTCACACGTCCACTCCATTGACCTGTTCGAACAGCAGGAGATTGCGATCGTGGTGAGACCGATGGGAGAACATGTGAATATTGAGATTCAGTGACAACAAATGAATTCTTTCGTATTGGTATACGTCCTGCAGCAGCTGGACTTGGCGAATAACTTCGTCGAGGTGTGACATGACCAGTCATGCCAACTGGACTCGTATTTCTTGTTGCACCAAAAACAGACGATGGTGAAACATCACGTGAATCAACATTTATTAAATTATTCGAACTGCCGCCTGAAAATGTATAGATGAACAACAAGGACAAAACAACAACAGCGTTGAATGTACGAAAATATATTCTCAAATCATATGTGCTTGTATATATATATATACGAAATCACCAGACAACATGCATGATTTTCGTGAGATTAACCTACCGAAACGTTTTGAAAGTGGACCTTGTTTTTCTGCTTGACGAAGATCTAAACAAAAGAAAAAGTTTGATTTGAGAACGAAAAGAATTCAGGTAGAAAAATCTTACTTTCAAGTTGAACTTTTGCCATGACTAGATGATAGAAAAAAGAATCAATTCATCGTGTTCATTCAAGTTGAAATGATTACCTTCAAGATCGGTATAATCCAGTGGTTCTCTTTCTCGATCTCTTGAACCGTCTCTCGACCGTATACCACCAATTGCGACTGTATGTCGAAGTGGTGATGTACCTGCTGGCGATGTTGGTCGCGTATCACTGTTAGTTCGAGTGTAGACAGGTGTTGTCGAACGTATCGGAGACGTTAATCGACCGTTTGATGATAATAGTTCTATTTTAAACAGAAAAACGACAATTTAATTTTCAAATCGAAATAAAAGAAAAAAAAAATGTGTCGTTTTTCATTCCAATGCAGTCAAATCAAGTCAATCCATGCTGTACACGTCATCCTACTAGAATCGAAATTCTCCAGACTATCTAACGACGAACATCGTCGTGTCAATTGTTCGATGTATCGACGTTCATTGGCTATTGTTTGTAGTAAATTTGTATCATTCGTACAATCAAAAAATTCGTCAGCATTATTATTATCCGATTCATCGTCATCATTCAATGAATCATAAAAAAATAGATCTCGTTGATCTTTTTCAATACTATCAAGACTTAGAGTTGACGATTGAAGTTTGTTTGTTGGATGTGTATGAAGATTTAAATATTCAGTTAGATAGAGAGTATTTTCAAGTAAATCAGTGGATTGTACGAGTAATCTCGTTTCTTCAAGTGTTATACCTTGATGAACTTGCTGTTCGGTTGAACTACGTTTGACACTGTCCGATCGTTGATTACCAGCAAAATTGTGACAAGAAACGCTTCGAATCGTGCGAGCTAAACAAAAATATCAATTTAACTTGTCGAAATTCGTCCGACAATCGATTACCATTTGACATATCATCGAGTTTGCACAGAAGTCTATGTTTAGTTGCGTTAATATCATTTTCTTTGAATTCTTTATGTACCCATGAGAAGATATTATCCGAATTCGTTTTCTTTTCACTTCCAGGAAGTTGAAATAACCTTCAAAGACAAAATAAACAAACAAAATAATCGTTTTGTTATCTCACCAAGCATCGTCAGATTCATTAAATTCATCATTAAGATTTACAGTATCAATTTTATCCAATGAAACTCCATCGACAACAGCATCGTATTGTGCTTTACGTGATCGACGTTTTTTCTGAGCTGCATTCGAATCTTTTTTGCTGAGACTCTTGAAACTAGTTGTCATTGAATTGTCCGTATGAAGGCCATTTGTATTCGTATTAATTAAATTCACATCATCGTGAGTTGATGCTTCACAAAAACTTTCAGTCATTATCGAATCACACATGCCAACACCTTCTAAATTCAAACTAATGCCTTTTCCACCACCACCACCAGCATCGGAAATGCCCGATGTTGTTAGGTCAGGAAAATGCAAAGCATTAATTGTTGATGTTGTCAATAATGCCGCTGGATCAATCGATATACTTTGTGTCATATCACCCATTGTTGCAAGATGTTTGTCAGTCATTATTTTGAAATTTACGCAAAAGAAAAAAAAATGCAAACGAAATATTCTCTGATCAATCACTTGAGGGAGGGGAATACTAATCCTTCCTCCGTTCGTTCGTTTGCTTCGCCTTCTGTCTGCCAGAATTTGATTGACCAATGAAATATTGATTGAATACATCAACTGACATCTAGATGTATTTAAACAAGGTCATCTATCAACCAATCTCATTGGTGTAGACGATGAATCACGTTACCATTACTAGTATATCAGTCAAAAGTACAGAAGAAATAAATTGATTTTCTATTAGTATTATAAAAGAAAGCAACAACTAACAATGCAAACAGCTGAGAGTGTATGTCTATGGAATTATCAATTCAAAAATGGTAGTCCACCATCACCGAATAGTACAACACAATCGAATAAGAAATGTTCGATTGATTTAACATGTACAGAACGATTAGCTTGTCAAAATGAAATGTCATCAAAAGCGTCGATTTTTTGTCTTCAATGTAATTCGTTACAATGTTATTCATGTGACAAAGATATTCATGAAAATATCGATAGTGAACAACATGAACGATTGAATTTAGATGAAATTGATGATGAATTTTGTTCGATCGATCGACGACATTCAGCTGTCTTTTTTTGTCCAACTTGTTCGTCGATGTTTTGTTATTCATGTTACGAAAATCAACATCAACATTCAGATGGTCGTGAACATAAACCACAAAAATTTCGAACTGGTCAACAAACAAAACCGATTAAAATTCAATCATCGTCTTCCAAACCATCGCCATCGTCGTTCGAAGATGTTCACATTGATGAACAACAGCCAACAAATAAAAGATCTCATCAAACACCGAAACGACATAATTTCAATCAACAAATGCTACTCGAATCGATGCTCGACGATGGTACACAAGATTCTCCATTTTCCAATTCTCAACAAGTTCATTCCGATCTGGATAAAGGCTTTCTATTACTCGATAATAACGAACGTTTAACTGTCAATGAAACAGAATTTCTACGTCGTTTACAAGCTGAACAAGATCTCAACGTCAAAACAGTTTCAATTCTCGGCAATACAGGTGATGGCAAATCCTATACACTCAATCAAATATTTTTCAATGGACAAGAAGTATTTCATACATCGCCAACGGCTGAATCATGTACGATGGGCGTTTGGGCTGCATTGGACGATAATCATCGAACATTAGTGCTCGATACCGAAGGACGATTAGGTCTAACGGAAAATGATAATCAACGTAATCGATTATTATTGAAAATTCTTTGTATAAGTGATGTTGTCATCTATCGAACACGTGCATCGAAATTGCCCAATGATATGTTTCAATTTTTGTCCGATGCATCGAATGCTTTTTTGAAATATTTTCGAAAAGAATTAGAAAATGTTATGAAAAATTGTAAAGCTGATGGGCCAATGTCAACTATGGGACCAACATTGGTCATTTTTCATGAAACACAACATACAGGAGTTTTAAAAGGTTCGAATTTCGATTTCTTTTTCGAAAATCAACAATCGAGATTGCATTTTTAGATCATTTTCAATCTCAAAAAACAGCAGTTGAACAATTGAAAGAACGTTTTCAAGTCATGAACCTCTCCTACGATGCTTATAGGTTTGTTGAATTCAATTTTTTCTTTATCAATTCTCACGAGAATATGTACGTACATCTAGTTCAATCGAATATGTTGGCATTCAAACACTTGGAAATCAACCATCGAATTTCAATGAACTTAAATCCACTATTGATAATATATTAAATAATAATAATATTCGTTCACGAAGACGTCTACCAGTTATTTTCAAAGCTTTGAAAGTAAATTTCATTACAAGTCGAAATTGAATAATCTTGTTTTTTTTTCTTCTACTAGGCATTAAATGAAAAATTTAATCATGCTATTCCACCGTCGATACCATCGATTCTACCCGATGACTTCTTCGCTTGTTGTGCAAAATGTCTCTCATGCGGGTAGAAAAATATAAACTTTCTCCTATTCTTAATTCATATGACTTTGTTTTTTTTTGTCTTCAGTGGTAAATGTATCAACCCAGCAAATCATCATCGTGATAATATTCCACATAAATGCGAACAATTATGTTTCTACAATAAAGAACTTGACAATGAAGTTTGGAAATGTTTACAATGTCATCTCGATGGTCGAGATACGACTGTCTACGGCAAATTAATCACGAAAAACGATGGACTCGTTCAAGGTCTATTGAAATATGTTTGGTCAGGTTGCGTTATTGAATGTCCATTTCATCGAGAAATCTATCGTTCACGAAAACATTGGTATGGAAATAATGAACCAAAAGATGTGACACGAGTTGAAATCGTTCATGTCTGGTCAGGAGAAGATAATCGACGATTAGCTAGTGATGTAACACCGAGAAAATTTGTTGAGTTAATTGTCTATGCAAGCAGGTGAGTTGATTGATGAGAAAATGAAATTGATTTAAATGTGTGTTTGGAATTAGTTATTTGTCAGCACCGACGAAAATGATCTCGGAAATGATGGCAGATCAAGTTGCACCATCCTATTGGATACCCAATAAAGATGTTATTGTAAGAAACGATGATCTTTTTAAAAGAAAGTAAAATCAAATGATTTTTAGGCATGTACATCATGTAAACTTCATTTCGGTTCGGAATTTTCGAAACATCATTGTCGAGGTATGCTGATTTTTATTTGAAGTTCTTATTGAATTTGTAATTATTTTTGTCTAGCATGTGGACATGTATTTTGTGATACATGTACAACCAATCGTCGAGTTGTGCCATGGATTGATACTGAAAACGAAGTTCGTGTATGCAACACTTGCTATGAAAATCCCAAAGCTCGTGCACCGACCATACCCATGGATATTCATCGGCCAATAAGTCAGAAATCGTATGAAAATGGTGGCAGCAGTGGAGAATCAGCAAGTACAGTTTCATCCGGTGAACAAGTCAATGATCTTTGTTTATCACCAACGGATATTTTCGATATCGATCAACCAGGAGCAGGTAGAGAGATATTTTCATTAGGATTTTATGATTTGCATATTTGAACATTTTTTTCAAGGGCCTATTATTGTGGATATTCCAACGACTCGACGTGTTTATGAGACTGTTAAAAGTGGTTTAGAAAAAATCGGTGTCAATTATCCGATCGGTAAATAGTACTAATCAGAAAAACTATTCAATCGATACAGTTTTATTTCGTAGAATTAATCAAAGAAAGTACACGACCAAGTTATTGGAAACCGGATAATGAATGTCAAGCTTGTCACATCTGCAATCGAGCTTTTAACAGTACAACAAATCGTTTACATCATTGGTAGGATTAGTGTTTAATTTTTGTTTTGAATTAATTGATAAATTTGAAATTCTAGTCGAAGATGTGGCGATGGTGTATGTGAAAGTTGTTCGCCAAATCAACGTTCTGTGCCCGAACGTGATTGGTTAACACCCGTTCGTGTTTGTAAAACATGCGAGCAAATATTGAATCAACCGAAAACAAGCAAAACATAATCATGGGAATCTTCCTTTTTTTCTATCTATTTTTTATTTTGTACATATATGAGCTTCTTTTTATATTATCTTATACATATTATACTTATAATTCTGCAATAATTATCTGAACATTTTTTTCTTCTTCTTCTGCACACAGATTTGTATTCTCTCTCTCTTTCTTTTTAGTTGTGTGTAGTGTATTTATTGTGTTTATAAATCTCCAGAGTAAACGATTACTTACATATATATATATATATATCCATACATCCTTGGAAATAGATGTTGTTGTTGTTGTTGTTCTATATATACGAAACTCTCTTGATAGTCTCTCTTTACGAAGAAAAGTCATTTCTTTCTAGATGTTCATGTACAATGGATACTCATCGTATGATAATGAAATTCAACGACATATTATTTGTAATTCGTCATTATCATCAGGCATGCCATTGTCAGTGGCCGAAAAAATAGCTATGCCATATTTAGCACATATACATGAATTAATATTAACTAATCGACCATTTTCAATAACGATTGATAAAGATTTTAAATGGGCTTTGGAAATATTCGCATTTGGTTTTACATGTGAAGAAAGTGCGATTTATCAATTATGTGCAAATATTTATGTTGAATGGTTGAAAGTTTTAGAAGGCACAACAGTAACAAATTCATTGGCAATACCACCAATTCTACGTGAAAAATCTGAATTCTATTGGTCACAAATGTTCTGGCATTTGTACCATTTATTTGTGATACATGATGAAAAGAATGCTGACCTATTAACCAAACGAATGTATACACATAAAGTTCTTCGACAATTACAAATTATGATTAGTCAAACAGAATTAAGTATCGATCTTTGGCATATTCTTTTACAAGTTTTTATTGCCATTGGTGATACGGTTTTGTCACCACCCTACCGAACAAATGAAGAGAGCAGTGCAGTAATGAGCCATCGACTTGTACCTTCGATTTATCAAGTATTTATGGTTGCTGTTGATAAAGTTCACATTCCGCCTGGCCTTTGGCGAACATTTCGTGATTATGCTGTAACGTGGCGTCATCGGCCAGCTGTTATCTATGGTTGGCATTTTATTAGATTTTTCTTTTTCGAATCTTTCTTTCATTTATCTTAGATTGGGCACAATTAACGTCAGTTTTAACTTCAACTGTTGTTCGAAAATTTTGTTGGCCTGATTTACAATCATTACAATATGCTTGTACTGAAACTGATCAAGGAGATTATATTCAAAAGATAATTGATTCACTTTCATTGAAAACACTTGTTATAACATGGATACAATTTCTTACAATTCTACAAAATCCATCCGAATGTGGTGATTTAGATGTATTTCTTCGTCTACCGAAATATGTCGGTTTTTCACATGTGAAAGATTTAACATCATTACAAGAATTACCACGTATATTCGTCAATGTGACGAAAGCGATCGGTATGTTTGTTGATATTTGGTTAGGCAAAGATGTTGATCCGAATTGTTTGTACAATCCTAAACCATTGAATGATAACGCACTGCATCAAAATCGACCATTTGCACAATCGGTTCGAGGAACACCATCGAATGTACAACCAACTGGTACGATTCGAACAACTAAAACACAAGCTGATATACGAAAAGGTAAATAATCGATTGCAATCATTCGTTTGAATTCTTCATATTTCCGATTATTTTTTCAGTTAATCTGAAAAAAACAGGTAGACCGAAGAAGACATACGTATTATATACACTTAACACTTCCATTATTGCTTTTTTTTCTCTCGGACAATGGATATCTATTTTTCTTCCTATTGATTGAATAATTTATTTGTTGTTATTTTTTTTTGTAGTTAGCGTACCAACCAGTCAAACTGTGCCATCGATGATACCAATTGTTCAACAAAAATCGAAAATTTTAAAAGCTAATCGACCAACTGTGAATAGTCTTATGCATCTCTACGGTCCCTGGATACTCGATGCTTGTTTATTGCAAATTAAAGATCGATATTCACGATCGACGAATACAAATGATCGTAAGAGACGTACTAAGATTTGATTTCATTGAATGACATCTATATTTTAGCTTCGAGAATGACAGAACTCAATATTCAGGTAACCAAAATAGCTATTTGTCATTTTAATTTTTAATTTTATTAAATAGAATGAACGATTAATGGACGAAGCATTTGCTAAATCTTTTGCAACACTTTGTACAATATTTAGTAGTGCACACTGTGATGAATTTATCCATCCGGAATATCTCAGTCGATTTTATTATGTTCTACAGCAAGGTCTTCGATTTTATCCAGGCGAAGAGGTAAATTCGATTAGTATAACTATCTGTGTATATATTTGACTTCTAATATTTTAGCAACGTTCTCAAGCAATAATTGAATCGATTTTATTGAATAGTGCTGATTTATTTCGAATAAATTTACCTGGAATCAATGTTCTTTTAACACTTTATCTTGATGCTATTGATTCATATTTAAAAATTGATTTTCAAACTTATGCTAACAGTCGTTCGACTAATAAACTAGCAGCTCAAGAAACAGCTCTACTCGATCGTTTTACACGTATACGTTCAAAATCGATATATATTCTTATGTCGATTGTTAGTTTACCATTTCATTATGAGAATTTATCACAAAATCTATTCGAAAATTATTTGGAAAAATCACAAGATATTCAATTATCGAATAAAACATTTTCACAATACCGGTTTAAAATCTTTCCATTGTTAATCAAAGGTTTAATGACCGAACAAGATTCGACTAATGTTCAATTATTATTTGGTAAGATAATTGAATTTATAAAAAGAAAAGAGCAAAACATAAAATCTATTTTAGGTACTATTCGTTTGGCGTGCTCATTGGCCGTGCAGTATGAAAAACAACTCGAACATTCGGACGAAAAACATCATAAAGGTACATCAAAAAGAGATGTATAGTCAGTTTCTCATTCTCTCTATATCTATAGATCCAACAACAGAATATTTGAGTCATGCAGTTCTACTCATTTGTGAGAAAGGTACGGAAGATTCTCAATTATTTTTGGCTGCACTTGATACACTTATATCATTTGTTACCGATCCAACTTGTCAATTACGTATGTATTTTCATTTACAAACAGAATAATTCAAATTGAATCATTGTAATCTAGCTACGGAAATCTGGAAGAAAGTACTCAAACGTTTGTGCACATTTATTGATACACAACTGCATCTTAGTCCAAGAAATCATACACGTGAAATGCATTCGACCATTGTAGCTACTTACAATACATTAATCACGTTGATTATTGAACGACCAACGTTACTAGAAGATCCAGACAATCTTTACGAACTTTGTGAAATTATTGAACTAGGCATTTCAGGTTCCAAGGCTCAGGTATAGGGAAAATTTTATCAATAAAAAACGATATATCTATTCCATCGAATTTAGTCCACGGAAAAAATTGTCTATAAAAAATACAAAGAACTTCATCCTGCCTCTCAACGTGTTGCTGAAGCTGCTGAATATTTAATGTTCGTTCTCTTCGAACATAAAGTACGATTGTCTTTTTCTCTTATCTATTTTTTTTTCTCTTCAACAAAAAACAAAATCGATTCCCCATCCAGACTATAGATCGTATTCAGCATCCTCTCACAGGAGCATGTCTGCATGCTGAATTGAATGGTGATATAATAAACGAAGAGGTTAATTGCCGCTGTAGTTATACATTTTTTTTACAATTCACATTGATTCAATTGATTATGCTTTTTTTTAAAAATATAAACATAAACTTGATTTTCATGCGTTCTAATCAATGATTTATTTTTCAGGCTGTTTTGCATTTAAAAAATGATATCTGTCGAAATGGTCTCGATGAAAGTACGTTCGCCAGTTCGATGACTTCGTCTCGTTTTAAATATTTTGCTCTCAATGATAATACTCTATTTGCAATCAATGAATTACCAATGAAGATTAACAGTGGTATGCCAGCAATTATTCTTCTTTGTCGAGGATTATTCGGCAAAAATGTTTGGACACTCAATTTTCGATATAATCCTCTATCGAACTCAACAATTCAGATCAATAAAGTATCCGATGACGTCTCTTTCTTTGTTTTTGTTATTAAATATGAAAATTGAATATTTGTTCATAGTCACAAGAACGACTGTCGAACGAAAATGATAAGAGCTCATTATCTTCGACTCTCAGTCAATCAAATGATCAAAAAGACAAAACTTCTTCGTCGCATAGTAATCGAAGTGAACGAACAAAAAGGTATAGATATATATTCTTATTTCGAGTTCGAATTCATAAATCTAAATAAAACGAGGAAATTCTAGCGATACTTCTCGACATAGCAGGTTGGTACATAGCTAAACTTCGTACTAATCCTCACATTGAATCTCTAAAAACCAAATCTATTTCTCTCTCTAATTCCTTTCAGTTTTTATCATCCACCGTAAGTATATTTATATACGTATATTTTCTGAAAAACATCTGCTTTCGTTGTTGTATGACATGGGTCTCTTGAATAACCGAACTAATATGCTTTTCTTTTCTTATTAATCCATGTAATTATGTTATGAACCAACTTCTTTTTTTTTCTTTAAATTAGTGAATTGAGTATTCCAACATTGAGTTCAATAATGAAACATGATGAAGAAAAATTAAATCTCTTTCGAACATTGAAAACAAAACAAATTCGAATCGAAGATAATGCCATTCAACGTGCACACTTAGCCGATGAAAAACCACTTACAGAATGCAAACCTCAAGAGTAAATTCAAACGAATAAAATTCAATCGAAACGTTCTTTTATTTCTAGACGACAAAAACATTTCGAAAGCATTCGATTGTTTTTATCCCATT
>JGI26540J51217_10001432_pt1 | contig 17247 bp, 16 predicted proteins | sample ThiBio_1000_plan_2_FD_51217 | JGI IMG/M metagenome (IMG submission 51217)
AATAATATCTTATTGAAGATTAATACAAAACTAAAGGGAACTAATTCAGTTTTGCAAGTAGAGTGAGTTTCATTCATGTTCCAACCAATTATCAGAAAATAACTACGACCTCACTTGAACTTTTTAGTGGAAAAATTGAACGATTCTTTTCATCTGGCCATCGTATAATGTATGTTGGGGTAGATCTCAGTCATCCACCTCCAGGAGCTGGTAATCAACCATCAGTAGTTGCAGCCGTTGCATCAGCTGATGATATTCCGAATCGATATTTCAAAGAAATCTATAAACAAGATCGACCATCACAAAATCCAAGTGAAAGTCGAGAATTGATTGTTTGCATGAAACCGATCATGAAATCATTAATTCAACAATATGCTAAATTAAGAAACTTTCCGCCTCATGCTATTGTCATCTATCGGGATGGAATATCTGAAGGAGAATTTTTAACTGTTTTCGAAAAAGAATTAACAGCTATACGTGAAGCGTGTGTTGAACTATCACCAGCTTATCGACCTTATCTCACTTATATCGTAGTTAATAAACGACATCGAACACGATTCTTTCCTACTGATCCCAATCAAAAGAATGTTTCAGCTGGAACAGTCGTCGATTCACATGATATTACGAATCCAACGACATATGATTTCTTTTTGAATAGTCATCATGGAGCTCTAGTAAGATCGTTCGAGAAAAGTTTTGTTGTTTGAGAAGATGGATTTAATTTAGGGAACAAGTCGTCCAACTCATTATCATGTATTGTATGATGATAATAATTTGAAACCCGATGAAGTTCAAATGTTGACCTATGCATTATGTTATACTTATGCTCGGTGTACTCGTTCAGTATCAATTCCAGCACCTGTAAAATATGCTGATTTATTAGCATATCGTGGAACATGTTATTTGGATTCTGATATGTAGGAGAATATTGTCAAAATATTCGTTTAATTTATTTTCTGTTTTAGAGGATCAATCGAATCTCTATCGGACTTGAGTCTTAAAGAAGATAAAACAATAAAAAGTGAACGAATTGTTCTAAATTCAAATCTTGAATTGGATTGTCCTTTTTTTGTATAGTATAACATAATAATACTTTCATGTCGGATAAATTTATTGTTGTATCGTTGACAAATATAAATAAAATAAAAACAAAACGCCTCTTATTGACAACCTACGGCCTCTTTCGCCTAAAAAGAAAGAAAAGATTTTGCTTCGACAAAAAAATCTAACCTATCAATAATATCGAACGGTGAATTTACGAAAGAGAACAATTCATTTTCACTTTACTATAGTGAACTTTTGTCGCTGACTCAAACTCATCATGTGATAAAACTTATGATTTTAGATATCATTTCATGACTAGTCTAATTTCAAAATTTGAACATCTTCCTAATGAAATTCTGCTCGATGTATTTACCTATTGTCGTCCACGTGATTTATTCGTTTCATTATACAATCTAAATAAACGTTTCAATTCTCTGATATTAATTCAAAAATTGAATATTGATCTTGGTAATGCACTGCCAAAATATCTTCTCGATTTGTACTATAAATCAATTCTACCTAATGCACATCAACAAATCGAAAGTCTACGTTTGTCCGACACTTACGGACGTTTAAATCGATTTGTTTTCAATTTGAATTCGGTTGATATCGATTTATCAACTCGAATATGTCTTTTCAATCGTATTAAATATTTAATTCTTTGGGATCCGCTCATGGCAAGTTTACATGAAATTTTAAAATTTGTTCCCAATCTCGAATATTTTCAAATGACATCAATCGGCCGTGCACGACATACACCGAATTATTCCGAAAATCTTCTTAAAACACTCTTTGAAATGAACAAATTGAAACGAGTCTATCTCGCTCTACACGATTCGATTATCTTCACAGATGATATCGGTAAATCAAATCAACTTTTGACTTCTTGATCAAGTTTTGATTTCATTTTCCTTAGAAATCAATCAAACAATAACACATATGAATTTAAACGGTTGTCATATGCAACATCTTTCGCCTCTACTTCAGCGATTACCAAATCTTCAACGATTGAATATCATGTGCTACAATCGACCGAATATATTCTCGATAAATCAGAACAATTTCGATGCAAGTCTATATGATGGTCTCACTGAATATCTACCTCATTTAACACATTTATCTTTACACGTTACGCATACACCTTTCTATGAAATCGAATATGTTCTTCGTCAATTAAAAAATCTAATTAAATTCTCATTTTCATCTCTTCTCATCGAAGATTATTCGAACGGTCAAAATTGGGAACGTCTAATCATTGACTATCTTCCTAAATTGCAAAAATTCAGTTTATTTATTAATGAAACACATATTCCAGCACGTACGCAAATCGATACCAAACGAATCATCGAAACATTCTCGAGTTCATTCTGGCAACGATGGCCAGTCGTTGTGGATTATTACGTTGAATCAATGACAAAAAAACATGTCATGCTGTACACATTGCCCAGTCAACGAGATAGTCTACGAACGTATTTATACGGCGTTGAAAGTCGATCGTCTCGAGATTCGAAGTAAGCAGTCCAAAAGTAGACAAGAAAAGATTTCGAAAATTATTCATTTAGTATTGATAATGATCGAATGAAATGCGATTATAAGCACGTGTCTGAATTACATTTAACACTTCATACGAATCCACCATCGAAAACGATCTCAACNAATCGTATTTATACGAATTTAAAATCACTTGCATTCTCATCCGATTTGACAGATACAAATGTACTCGATTCAAATAGTCTCTTGAATGATTTACAAAAGATGTGCCCAACAGATGTGTTAGCAAATATCAAACGAATTTATTTGTACAATGAAGTCTATCCGACTGATTTCTGTAAATTAAATTCATTTTTAAAAATAATTATTTTCATTTCTTTTGTTGTTTAGTTTCGAATTTCATAAATCTTCTCCCCAATATCCAAAGTCTTCGTTTACCTGCATGCATCCTTCATCTTTCAACTGTTCTTACACGTGTAACAAGTTTAACAATCGATTTCAATATCAGTCAACCATATGAACTCATCGATATTCTCAAACAAATCAGTCAATATTTGCCTAATGTTCGTTATCTTTATTATGATTTAAAAACAACTCAAGACATCTATATTCTATTGATATATTCTCTTCGAAAATTGACGCATCTATTAGATATTCATGTAACACTTCCTCAAACCAATGGTGACAGTATTGATCAAATGAATTTCATTCTCTGGTTTACTGATTTTATATCATTAAATGGATTGAATCAACGTGTACAAGTCGAATTTGGTGATGACGATAAACGTTTGCACATATCTTTGTGATAAATCAATTTAAATTGTTTGTTTTTTTTTGTATTTAAATCTTAATAAATTTCAATGATAAATCTGTTTTGGAAGAGGCAACTGATGCCTTTAGTATTCACCATATTTTTTTTCAAATAAGAAGATATTAAATTCATTTTAAATACATAGATACTCTCAGTTTGTTCTTATAATTGATTGTATTTCATGAATGAACATGGTGAGTTATTCTATTTTCTATTCATTCATTGTTGTATAATAAAAAAAGAAAAACAGAAAAAGCCTTTTGTACTGAATGAACAAATAGTTCATTTTAAATTCAACTAATGCGAATATAAAATAAAATAAAATATGAGCACATGCTCTATTTTGTTTTCAAGGACGTTTATTCTATTTGACACATGTCATAATTGAGAACATATTCGAATGTGGAATATTTTTCATCAGAATTTAACAACGGAAGTAATATTTTAATTGTATTGAAATTCATGAATGCACTTCATGTCCGTATCCACAAGGGGATGTCTGCAGTTGAGTATTTAATAACCGATACTGTGCTCGACGGGCAGAGATTAGAAATCGTTAATTAGGTGTTTTTTTTTTTGCATTTGAGAATGTTCTAGATGAGGAGTAGGACCCCGCCTCCTTATTGTATCGACGTAACCTATAGCAAAAAGTAACGCATTTTAATATTATAGATCAGACATGAATGCTCAGGCAATTCTTGATGCATCAAAAATTTATACATTATCAGTTTATTTTCTTATATTATTCAGTGGTCTCATTGGAAATCTATGTTTAATTATTGTTTTTCGTACTTTAAAGCTTTTTCGACACACTCATTTTCCATTTTATTTAATCACTGCAGCAATTGCTGATATATTTCTCTTGATTATTGTTCTACCATTACGTATTGTTGAATATGTTTTTTCTTACGATGTTCTACGTCTGTCACTTGCCTGGTGTAAAATTCGACAAACAATCGTTCCAATATTTTCTCTCATGTCATTTTCAGCGATATGTTTCGTTTCAATCGATCAATATTTTTCAACACACTATAGCCCACGCTTACGGCAATTGAGTTCTCAAAAATTAGCTCATTATTTAATTTATATTGCGTGTATTGTTTGGACATTGCATGGCATTCCATTTCTAATCTTTTTTGAAATTCAACCAACGACTGGATGTGGAATTGTTAATGTTGGATTTTCACATTATTATTCGTTTGTACACTTTTGTGTATTAAGTGGAATATTACCGATCACCGTTTCGGGCATTTCAGCCGCTCTAGCTTATGTAAATGTTCGTCGAATAATTCGACATCAAGTTGTTGTTGTTCGAAGACGGTTAGATCAACAATTGACAGCAATGGTTCTAATGAAAGTAGCATTTCTTGTTTGTACAACATCGCCATTTGTTCTATTTCGAATCTATATTCTAAATCGAACGATTGATTCCAATAATCAATTACAAATTGCTATTGAACAAATGGCATCAACAATAACTTCGTCATTATTTTATCTTAATTCAGCTGTATGTCTATTATTTAAATATAAATCGATTTGATTGGTTTGTTGTTGTTTTTGTGTTCGATTGTAGGGAACATATTTTGTATTTATCATTGTATCAAGGCGATTTCGTCAACAAGTGAAACATGTATTCATCAAAAGTTTCTGGAGAAAATTAAGAATTACTCATCACAATCAAGTTGCTCCGGGATCCGAAGGAAATGACCTCGAAATCGACGAATAAGTAACCTTTTCAAATTGTCATCATATATTTCAATACTTGTTTTTGTATAGAAAACGTGACGTTTTCAATTAAATTCAAATGTGCATAAATTTCTCGTTAATTTAATTCCGTTTTCGCCGAAAATTTCTTCAGCGAATTAGCATTTCGGCAAAAACGGACTAAATTCATTTGAGTATGATATAGAAAGATCCTTATTATTGGTCTATGTATATGAAATTTAATTNTCAAGTCACACGGTTTAATGTATAAATATTAATATGTAAAACAAATTAAACCCCTCAGTGTTTTTTTCATCAATTAATAATATTTTTTACGCAAATCTTTTCATTAAAAACATTGAACATTTCGTATAGAAACAGAGCTTTGATCACGTACAAAAGACCCTTGTTGTTTATATGTTAACTATTCTCATACAAACTCATTGAACTGCAAGAACTTTTGATGTGAACATAAAATCAAAATATCTGCAGCGATGTTATATTTTTATTGAAATATTTTCTAGAATTCTAGTTTTCAAGACTCTCTTTCTCTGACTTACAAATGGAATAGACGCATTTAATGTCATCATTTGACAGTTTACGGCCATGAAAGAAATAAAATCTTACATTTTTTTTTCTAGAATAATCTAATTATTGAAAAAGCAAAAAAATGTCAACAGTTGCAGCAACAATTCTACTGATTTCGAAACAATTTGCAATTTACACATATTTTTTTATATTAATCGGTGGATTGATTGGTAATTTTTGTAATGTTCTCGTCTTTACTTATGTAAAAGTTTTTCGACATCATCAATGTGCATTTTATCTTGTTGTTGGTTCGATTATTGATTACGGTTTATTATTAACAGGATTACCATTTCGTTTGACTGAACTCGCTTTTTCTTATGATACAACACGTCAATCAGTTATTTGGTGCAAATTAAGACCAATGATGAATCATACAATGGCTTTGATTTCATTTTCGATCATATGTTTTGCTGCTATCGATCAATATTTATCAACAAATCATCAACATCGACTGAAACAAATGAGTACTCTCAAACTCGCCTATCGATTAGTGTTCAGTTCGATTATTATTTGGACATTTTATGATTGCATATTTTTCTATTATTTCGATCTTCGAGCAACATCTGGCTGTACGATCTCTGATCCGGGTTTTTCAATTTATTATTCATTTGGTCATTATATTACATTGAACGGAATCATTCCATTGTGTGTCTCGTCTCTGTTTAGCATTCTCGCTTATCTCAACGTGCGTCGAATAGTTCAATTACGAATCCCTATTTTTCGACGTAAACTCGATAAGCAACTAACTGCTCTTGTTCTAGCAAAAGTTGTTTTCGTTGTTGTAACTATTTCACCATCGATTATCTTTCGAATTTATATTCTTAATGTTACTGTCAGTCCAACTGACTTCAATCGAATAGCTATTCATCAATTTTTATCAAATATCGCATTTGCTTTATTTTATATTAATTCAGCAGTAAGATGGCGTTTTTTTTTGTTATTGTAACATTAAATAAATNCTTATGTTGCGTGTCTTTTAGTGTAACTTCTATTTATTTCTGTGCNTTTCACCACGGTTCCGTCGACAATTTAAATACAGTCTAGGAGTTTTGAAGAACTTGAAGCGTCTATGCCAAGTGACACAACATCATAATCAAATTGGTCCTGAGCCTCCTCAATCAAGTGAATTTGAATAGCGAACGGCATTGTTGTCTCGTTGTTTTTTTTTCTTTAATATGTGAATATTAAATTGACACATAGAATTCCGTAATAAACACAATTCAAAAGTGGTTAACTGGAATAATTGATCATATACATTGTTTTTCTGATTGTTGTTTCTTTTATATTACCAAATAGATGAATATGATCTTAGTTCATTTGGCTTATAGTGAGGGTGGAAATGATCTGCATGAAATTAGTTTTGAAATCGAATATGTTTTGAGCATGTTATTCTCTTTTAATTAGATCTCATATGAAAATGAACAAGAAAAATATTTAAATCTTTTGAGATCATTTTAGAACGAGTTGAAACAAGCATGAGCAGGGAATCGATTGCCGATGAAATTCTTTTTGCATCTCAACAATTTACTCTCTACATAAGTTTTATTATACTTTTTGGTGGAATCATAGGTCATACGATTGATATTCTTGTTTTTACAAGTTCAAAACCATTTCGAAATACACAATCAGCATTCTATCTCACAATTGAATCGATTGTTAATTCAATTCATTTACTTTTGTCATTTTCATCTCGTATTGCAATTAATGGTTTTAATAATGATTTAACACGAACATCACTTGCTTGGTGTAAAATACGAAGTTTCGTCGGTTCCACTTGTACATTCCTATCATTAATAATCGTTTGTTTAGCAGCTATTGATCAATATCTAGCAACAAGTTATAACCATCATTTAAAACAATTCAGTACATTAAAATTAGCGCAACGTGTAGCAAGTTTAGCTATTGTTCTTGTGAGTTTACATGGTATACCGTTTTTGATTCTAATAAGAATCGATCCAATACGAGGCTGTGTACCATTTAATGAATACTTTGTTTCCTATATAACTTATATTTATTATTTAATTCTAACTGGATTTTTGCCTATTTGTATAACATCATTATTTGCAACATTAGCTTATACAAATGTTCGACGAATTATTCGAAGTCAAATACCGATTGTTCGACGTCGACTTGACAAACAATTGACAGCAATGATACTTGTTCGTGTTGTGTTTCTNGTCACAACAACTTTACCTTATATNATGTACCGAATTTATTCATTGAAAACAAAAATCAATTCAAATAATCAAATTCAGTTTGCAATCATTCAATTAGTTGGATCAGTAACCTATTCGTTATTTTATTTAAATTATTCCGTATGATGTTTGAATTAAGATTTTTGTTTTCTATTGAACGATGTTGATTTTCTTTTCAGGGTTCATTTTATTTATTTTTAATTTCATCTGCACGTTTTCGCCGACAAGTTAAATATGTTCTTATGAAAAAATATTGGAGAATGTTTTGTAGAAACACGCATGCTAATCGTATTATTCCAATATCACATATATCAAGTGTGGCATTAGATTAAAATTATTCGTCTATTCATGACTTTATTTCAAAAGATAAATAATCATCTTTACGAACTTTCATAAGAATCCTGTTAATATAAAAAGATTAACGTCATCGAAATCGGAGTAATCCGATGAAGGCTTACGTGAAGCTTCTTGTTTATTTGCAATTAATAAAGCAGCCATGTATATATATATATATACATAAACATTATTTTAGTACTTTTAAATTTGAAATATGTCAGAAATAACTACAGCTCAGCGAATACTTTATATCTCACAACAATATACAATCTATGTCAGTTTTGTGATATTGATTTCGGGAGTAATTGGTAATATTTGCAAGATTATTGTTTTCTCTCAATTGAAAATTCTTCGTAAAACCCCATCAGCATTCTATATCATATCGGAAGATATTGTTAATCTTATAATTTTATTCATACCATTCGTATTCCGTATTGGTATCAATGCTTTCAATTATGATCCATCACAAACATCAATTGTCTGGTGTAAATTACGACAAGCTATCGGTTTAACATGTACATTAATTACTTTAACTATAGTTTGTTTTGCTTCAATTGATCAATATTTATCGACAAATCATCAACCGTATATAAGACGATTGAGTTCAATTCGATTAGCAAAGATTTTAACTATTAGTTCAATCATTTTCTGGTTATTTCACAGTATACCTCTTTTAGTTTTTCTCGAAATTCAACCATCTGCTGGTTGTTCAATTTATAATCGAGGTTTACTAACCTACATCACATTTTTCTATTATCCAATTCTTAGTGGTTTACTTCCGCTTTTATTATCGTCATTTTTCAGTTTATTAGCCTATCGAAATGTACGACGACTAGTTCGTCGACAAATACCTATCGAACAACGTCGACTCGATCGACAATTAACATCAATGATATTAACTCGTGTTTTTCTTCTATTTATTCTCGTTTTTCCTTATACAATTCAACGTATCTACAGTTTAATTTCACCTGCACCCAGAACTGAGTATGTACGAGCAGCAATCGAACAATTCGTTGGCGCAGTTACAATTTCATTTATATATTCAAGTCATATAGTACNTAGATACGAATTTTCAGTTGAAATCTATCTCATTGACTTCTATTTAGGTGCCTTTTTATGTGTATATTTTAATATCTCGACGATTTCGTCGGCAAATTAAATTTGTTTTTGTAAAAAAAATCTATCAATCTTATTGCAAACGACAACGAACTCGTATTGGTAATATATGCGAACCAATTTCACGTATTTCTAGTGTGGAATTAGATTAATTCAGTCAATGAACTTGAAGTGCATTTACAAAACGAGGTCGTTCTCTTCCTGGTAAATAGAATTGTAAAACCTTGAAATTCTTTCATTTATTTGCTTAATTAAAAATTATAATAAAACGAATGAAATTTAGTTTTGAAGTTCTTTTTTTGTTTTCCTGATGAATCTATTAGGTGTGTCGATTTGCCATATATGCACAAAACTAAAAAAAAAAGAAAAATATTTGAATAAAATTTCTTCGGAAAAAANCCGATTTGTTTGACCTACTTCATCAAATAAAATGTAACCGCCTTTNTTGGTATCGATTTTATTGAATTCTTTTCGTAGAAAGTTTTCATCCGATGTGTCCTCACCAATTAATTCAAAACCTTGTTTAAATTCACTGAATGATACACGTTGATCATTGTTTGAATCGAGTTCTTTGAATAGTTTACTTAAGTGATCATAATAAGTAAGAAAATCAAGAATTTTTTCGAATTCTCGTAATTCAACAAAACCATTCTTTTAAAAACAAAGATATTTTTAGTTTCTATAAAAACAAAACGATTCATTTCAACATACTCCACTTGTATCTGCAGCCTTATATGCTCGCATAATAGCCTTTTTATTTGTGCCAAGTTGAGGATAGAAATGCGTTACAGCTCGATCGATTTCTGCCAATGACAAATGTCCGTTGCCATTATCAAATTGTTTGAATAACTACGATAAACGAATTTTAACTTCTTCTATGTCAAGATAAAATTTTAAAAAACTGTTCGTACTTTTTTGACCTCTTCTTTGCTGTACTTTTTTGCCATAGTTCCCACGATAAAGAAAAAAACGAAGTAAACTAACAATTCACGCTCAACTCACTGACGACTATAAGATATAGAAATGCGGAATAGAGCAAAAAATTTTTTTTTTACTTCTTCATATGACACAGAGAAAAGAAAAAAATGCATCTCCTAGACAACGTGCGTGTAATCGAACCGATTTTCTTTCCTTCAAAGGACGAGCTAATCCCGGCAAGACGTAGTAAAATACTTATAACTAGAATCTTTTCACCATCGAAGTATGATAATTTTTTTTTGAAGACAAAAAAAAAGATCAATACATCAGCTAAAGAAAAATCACCAGAACCAGAAAAAAAAAGAAAACAAGAATCCACATCGGAACAACTAAAAATAATCATAGGGAAGAAATGTTTGATAGATGATAGATTGTCATATGTGTACGAAAATTGAATTTGCATTTGACTAGATTTACCAAAATTCTGGATGATAACGAAGAGCATCGATCAATGATTTGGGATCGGCTCGACGTTCGCAAATATCATGTACAGCAACGAATAATGGAAATCTGTTCAAACACGAAATTAGACTTGAATTGATAAAAACAAACGCTAGTTTTCTTTTACTTGTTTGCTTGTCCTTTGTCTTTTAACCATTTTTGAACTTCTGCAGCTGCATCAGGTCCTTGTAGTTTTTGTCCATTTAACATTTCTGCTTCCAATGTTTTGATATCTTTGCCTGATTTAACGAAAGCTGCAGCAACTTTACGATTTCGACCTCCGTAACAAGTTGTAACGAGATCGGCAACACCACATGATTCTAAAAATATTTGAGGATGATGTCCTAAAATGAAACATATCTCGTCGAAATCTTTTCTCTCGTATCGATTGATTTCTCAAACCAGGAAAGAATTCTTCGCAAAATTTCACCATTTCTTTCAAACCCAAACGAATAACTGCAGCTTTCGTATTATCACCGTAGCCTAAACCATCGGAGAAACCAGCAGCAACAGCAACAATATTTTTCAATGCACCGAGAACTTCAATAACTTCCGAATCGGGCTTAATCACAATTCGAAATTCATCGGTTTGAAGTAGACCTTTGACTAATTGGCCATGTTCGTAGTTTCGTGAGCCAACAGTTGCTTCACAAAATGTTCCTGCAGCAACTTCATTGGCAATATTAGCACCCATAAGAACATAACAAGGAACTTCCAATAAACGACTGATAACAGTCGAAAGAAGCTCAACAGTTCCTTCTTTTCCAACATAAAAACCCTTTTCAAAAAACAACAAAACATGTAGATTTTATGTAAATCTCGATTGAAATCGATCTACTTTCGAAAATGATACAGCAAATGCATTCTTTTTCACATGAGATTTAATTGCTAAACATGATCGTTCAACAAATTGATGTGGCAAGACAAAAAGTAAAATATCAGCATCTTTCACCGCTTCGACTATATCAGCATAGGCGACCTAAAGATCACTTGAAGTGCTCCTGTTTTTTTTGTTTTTATCTCGGATTACTCACAACATTCGGTGTAAATTTATGTCCGGGTAGATATTTAACATTTTCATGTTCTTGATTGATAATATCAGTTAATTTTCTTCCATCAACAAGTTCTTCATAGACATACATTCGAATTTCATTTTCGAATGTATTAAATTTATTGATATTATTTCCAACAATTTTAGCAATTGTCGAGCCCCTAAGAAGAAAAAATAAACCAACAATTATGACTTGTGATTCATAGGAAATTTGTCTTTTCTTTGTTATTACCAATTACCACTGCCAACAACTGCAACACGTTTGAGTGGATCCGTCATCTGAAACAAACGAAAAAAAATGAAATATTCAGCTGTGGTCGATGGACTTTAACTACTATTTAACGATTTCGATAAGAAACAGACTGTTGCCTATGTCGACTGGGTCGAAAAAAATGATAAGAACACGTGGAAATAGATAGATAGAAGAGAAAGCGAGAGAAAAAATCGATGATAAAAATTTCATCGACACGCGCACCCATTCAACTAAAAACACAAGTGTCAATCTCATCGAAATAATAATTGAAATCGAATATTATTTCTTTCCTTTTGTGAGAAAAAAATACATTCTTTGTTTTTAATCATTATTTTCTTATCGAATAAATTCCAAAAATACGAATCTGTCGCTATTTGTTTACTGAAATACACGCATGAGAAAGAAAAAGAGAGAGAGAGAAAACAAACTACNCGACGTCTATTTTTATTTTACTACAGTAACGGAAAGCGTATTTATGGGGGCCTGGTACCATATCGAGATGGAGCTATATAACAATGTCGATACATGAATAGAATAAAGAATAAGACGATGTCTTTTGTTTGAATAAATAGATCGATTTACTTACAGGAAAATTTTTTAATCGAACAGATTTTCCGTTGATAAAACATCGTTGCAAATATGAAAATGAAGATGTTGATTTCAATAGAAAATATGTTCGTAACATTTTCGTATTATTTCAATTTTCGATCGATCAATTGCTTTCAAACATACACACAGAATGGATTAATATAAAACCAATCAAAATATAAACTTGTCACTAATGTATTAAAAAAATTTGTTAGATTTAATTTTTTCTAAGCTCGAGATTTGAACTAAATTAAGCTTCATAATTGACGCTTAAAAGGGTAAATGTCCTTGTTACGGAAACATTTTTATTTCATCATCATCAGAAAAATGTGAAGTACTATCTGTTTGTTTTTTGTTTCTTAATATTATTCAAAATAAAAAAAAGCCATACGTGGTCGTATCATGATTTGTGAATAATATGATAGATCATGTTCGTAAACAAAACAAAATAACGAAAACAATCCCACTATTCACCTATAGATTGTTTACTTTTATAATACATCAAATAATTCCTTGTTGAGGTCCACTGAAATGTATATTCGATTATTTCTACAAAATATGTTTCATATTTATTGAAACCTCTTTATAAAATTCGTTTTTTTTAAATGAAGTTTGTTTTTTGCGATTGCTCATTCGAGATCTTAAAATTATTATGTAAGCGTCATCAAATATTTGCATAAATTATATATGTATGATTGAATAAATGAAATCTTATTTAAAATGATTTTTAATATCAATTCGGAAGAAAATTGTTGAAAATTTTGCCCTATCACTTAATTAACCTGTGATTGGTCGGAAGAAATATATTCAAGTTGGAAATTGGGGAAAAAACCGACTAAAATTAGGCAGATTGCAAGAGCATACTCTTTCAACTTGTTCTATGCCGAAGTTGGATATTTCTATCGGAAAAAGTAAGATTTTGCATATTTTCATACAATACTCGATCAATAGTTCAAATTAAGAGTCTGATTCGTTCGTAGGAAGGAATATTTTCTTGCAAATATAGTATAAAGTTAATTGATTTTGTNTACGTTGCGGAATAATAACAAAAACTCTTATTAGGTTTTTCCACGGGTATTTTCGTCTATTTCCGCCTTGTATGATGTAATGTTTGTTAATTATATTTAATATGCAATTTTTATTTGCTGATAGTTATTTTGTGTCAACAGAGAGCAGACATAAATTTAAATAGATGTCATATAATTGTTTTACGAGTCAATTTATCGATATTTTTACTCTTCGCAGACCTTTTATGTATAATTGTATGATAGATGCTCAGTCATGCATTAGTAATAAACTACGTATATATGAATNTATCACGATGTCTCACCATTGGTTGTAATCTTTAATATAGAGAATAGCATATGGCCCTGTCAAAAACGAAAATCGAGAACAATCAAGGAATACGAGCGCGTAANNTTCATCTTATTGATGCCATCTACCGTTGCGGATCATGTGAATCTTTACAACATCACCCAAAACAATTTTACTGTTGTGGCGCTCGTCTCTGCCGATTTTGCGCAACAATAACCTTACCAGATTCGTTAGTATCTATATTCATATGATTTGTTCATTATCTATACGATTTTCATATTTAGTGAACCATTCATTTGCCCTTTTTGTCACAAACAACAACCTCGCAAAGAAGTAAATCATTTAAAATATGATCACAATGAGAATAAACGATCGTTGTTTACCTAAAAATAGATATCGGATGATCGTGGTTTCCTTCAAGATTTGTATAAGGTGAAAGTTGAATGCTATGCATGTTCTTGGGTTGGTTCATACAAAGATTATCTGGTAATCGATTCACATAAAGATAGCTNTCGNATGAATGATTAATTTTCTATTTTACAGGAACATTTAGAAAACGAACATGCTGATTTCGAATGCTCTGATTGTCACGAACGATTCTACACTCTAAATATGCTTGAAGAACATCGACAATTAAACTGTAANTTTCGACCTATACAATGTCCAGTGCCAGACTGTAATACATCTGTACGTATTCAAAATTTTCATTCAAATTCACTTAAAAACAATTTTTCTTGTATTTAAGATTAGATCTATGGATGTCGATCAGCATTACTTGACGAGTGAACATCAAATTGGCATAGTGAAGATGATTGTTGAATATATTTATAAATTTCAACATAAATCTACNCGAAAAAAGCAAACGACATTTATTTTANAAAAACTGGACCTAATCCGACCTGGAATAGAAGTTTTATCAGATTTTTGTCATAAACTACGAGATGAATGCAATCAATCAAAGACAAAATCAACGAAACTCCTGTCCGATCTTGATGAGACACGAAAGCAAATTATTGAAACCAATGAAAAAACCGTACAACAAGAACAATTACAACATCAACTGTTAACTCATATTGAGCAAACAAAAATCTTATTTACACTTGCACGCATACGCTTATTAGATTCTGACGGAATGATTATTTTTTCATTCTGTAAAACGAATGAAGAAATAACTTCGTTGTTTTCAATTGATTCACCCAAATTTAAAACATCTCCATACGGATACATTTTCAAGATTCGTGTTTTCACAACTATTGGTTCCGAAGATGAAAACGAAGGATTTCTGTCTATTTCTCTTCGAATTTTCCGAAGTGATTACGATTCGATCTTAGTATATCCATTTCCTTATAATATTACTGTTTCATTATGTGATCAATCGAAAAATCANAACGATATCAGTAAAATTATTCAAGCTTNTCAACATGCAGCGCCATTTGCTCGTCCAAATGATGATGAAAATGACGAAATTATTCTTTTCAGATTTTNTCCTTTGAAATATTTAACCNAGACAGATAGTGCTTACTTCAAAGAGGGTNTTTTTTTTATTCGATTACAATTTAATTTCTTGGAAACANTGACATCTGCTCACATGTAAATCGAAGAAAATAGGTAAAATAGTATCTCTGCATTCTGTTTTTCTAGTAAACAAATCGAATTAAAAGAAAAACTTTTTTGAAAGACAATAAATTTGATTGCAATTAAATATTTTTCTGTCTTCTGAATNGACCAGTTAATTTCCATGATTGATATCGATTATCTGAATTAATATCGAATTCGAAATTAAACTTTTGAAAATCTTCATTAATCGTTCGAATAGCTTTATCATCGAATTCATCNAGATAAAATTCTAAATCAATATCAAGAATTCTCAAATGAGGTGTATAAGTATCGATCAATCGAGTCCATGTTTCACTTTGTAAAAATTTCAAATAACATTGAGTTGTTGGATCAACAGTCGACGTCAATTTTAATTGACGTAAAACAGGAGTTTGTGAAATTAAATTTCGAAGAAGTTCAGGTCGTAGTCCATCTAATCGAAAACGAAGTTGCCGTAGATGAGAAAATGGTAGAAATAATGTTTGTTTTTCTGAACTGATTATGCTCGATGAAAATTGTAAATAACGTAAATGAGGAGTATAGGAAAGAATTGACTGGAGAGTTTTCCAATTGGAATAAACAGTTAAAATTAATGATTGAAGATTTGACGATTGAAATTTCGATGGAAGAATCAATTGATCGGATAATTCGACCATTTTAAAACTTGATTTTGATTCATGTAACTCAAATGATTTCAAACGTGTCAATTGAAGAACTTGTTCAAGTACACGTGTGCCAACATTCGATGGTTTTGTATAAACATCGATATTTCGTATATGAAAAGAGAGATGTTCAAGATAATAAGGTGGCCAATCTTGACTTTTTTCGAGGAGTTTCAAGGGTTCATCAACATCACGTAGCACCAATGATCGAAGGCCAATAAATCGAAATAACGATGGATTATACGGTCGTTTAGGAAGGTCCAATGAAAATACTTGAGATAATTGAATATGTGGCAAAATCCAACGAATAAAATAGGCATTATTTGATCTGACATGAAGTCGAANATATCCATCGATTAATAATCGTGGTAAACGAGGTATTAACACNCAGAATGAATAGAATATTTCGTGAATATTAAAATAAGAAAATAGTTCGAAAACAATATCTGGATATAAATCATAGAAAGTTGTCACCATCTTGTCTTTAAAAAAAAAGTTTTCATATGAATGATTCTCGATGTTTTCTATTACTCGATAGAAATGCTATGTCACCCTTGCATTGTCATTTTGTACCGACGAATGCAACGCAATCGCCATTTTTCTTTCCGTTCTTTACTTTCACCGACCCACGAGTACNGAGAAAAAAAAACAACCAAAATAGATGCGTTTTTTTTTCGTTGATAAACAATCTATTCTATGTAGTTTTTTTTTTTACAATGAACTAATTTTAAAANAATGAATGTTCATAGTTTTGATTATTGAGCAGTAGTAGAATTTGCTGAAATAGATGATGATGAAGCTTGTAATGTTGTTACAGTGGCCATTTGTGCGTTGGAAATTGATGCCGAAGAATTGCCTAGAAAAATTTGTGTTTTTTCTTTCGCTCAAAAAGTAAAACGAAAATCAATTTCGACACTACTTTTAACTGTATTCGGAAACGGCCAATAGAGTGGTGATAAACCAGTTGCTATTGCAATAAGTGCAAGTACCGTTATGATACCGATTAGAAGAAGAAAACTCTGCTTGAATGTTAACATTTCTTTCTTCGCATTGCCTGTTCAACTGATCGTATTTTTTTT
>JGI26540J51217_10001450_pt1 | contig 17090 bp, 6 predicted proteins | sample ThiBio_1000_plan_2_FD_51217 | JGI IMG/M metagenome (IMG submission 51217)
AAAAAAAACAATCATTAGATTCGTTCTTCATCTATTGGACTCTTTTGCTCCAGTCCTATTTATGATAAATAAAGCTAATAAATGACTTTTTCGAAAGAAGAAGAAAAAAAAAGAAAGATAACTCTATCAAGAATAATAGATAAAAAAAACACAAAACAAAATGAAAATTCAGTTAGATTTATTTTATATTTTCATCGGATTAAGTTTTCAAATATGTACGATGTGATGATATGATGCCGATCGTTCTCTTTCCTTCGTCGTCTACTGTTATTTTTCTTCTTCTTTACTGTTTTCGTAATCATTAGACTGTTTCTTCGGTGCATTTATTTTTTCTTCAGTTGATCGAACAACAAAGTCCACATAACAAATACATCTCTNTCGCTCTCTCTGTCTTTATATATATATATATTATATTTCCCTGGTCGAACTAATGTTTTTCTTTGAATGACTCATCGAAACTCCTTTGTTTACTATGCATGAATCACTTTTATAAGCGAATGAAGTGGTGNATACGTTTCACTTTTATTTTTCTAGATCAAAGAAATGGACGATCCATCTGTGGATGCCAATTCTAATGCCTCAACAGGAAATAGTAATACACCGTCAACAGCGAATGTTTCGTTGGCTGATCTCGATACGTTTGTTAATTATTTGAAACGTGTTTGTGCGCCTATACTCGATTCATCACTTGAGAATACCAATGACATCGAACGATTGTTCGCCGATCGTTCAACGATCGATTCGATAAAGAAATTTATCAGCGATCCGCAATGTCAAACAATGTTGGTTTCAAAAACCATCACACCCAAGGAAGATCCATCATCGAATGAGCCCGATTCAACAACTGGCAATACATCTGGCGATTCATCATCAATCAATTCCACATCATCACCATTGCCAAATNGAATGTATGCATTGTCAACTGAAGTTCATTATATCAACCCGAAAATGCTTTCACTTGTCGTTCTCAAACGTGGACAAGTTATTGAAAGTGATAAGAAATTTCATACGCAATTACGAATCATTAATCTTGTCGATTCAAGTCCATATGAAACATTACATGCGTACATTTCGCATGTTATTGGACCGTATTTTAAATCCTATGTTCGAGAATCGGGTAAAAGCGAACGAGATGGTGATAAAATGGCACCGACTATGGAAAAGAAAATCACGGAATTAGAAATGGGTTTACTTCATNTACAGCAAAATATCGAAATTCCCGAAGTCAATCTTGCTATTCATCCGATTGTTAGTCAAGTTGCTCAAAAATGTGCCAATGAAAATCGTCGTCCTAAAGTCGATGATTTCAGTGAATATTTAGATAATACAGAATTTTTAAATTCACTTCAATCTCATGTTAATCGTTGGGTTAGAGAAATTCAACGTGTAACGAAGCTTGATCAAGATCCAATGAAAGGTTCAACACGACAAGAAATCTCGTTTTGGCTCAATCTTGAACGTGCATTGACACGTATACAAGAAAAACGTGAATCAATTGAAGTACAATTAACATTCGATATTTTAAAAACTGTCAAACGTTTTCATGCAACAGTCGGTTTCGATAATGATACAGGTCTTAAATCAGCTATGGACACTGTTAAAGATCATTCAGTTCTCATGAAAGATTTTCCTATCAATGATCTCCTATCAGCCAATGAATTAGATAAAATTCGTACGGCATTAACAACTATTTTTCAACATTTAAAAAAACTTCGTAATACACGTTATCCAGTTAGTCGTGCTGGACGATTGATGGAAGCTGTTTCACAAGATTTATTACAACAAATGCTCAAAGTATTGAATACCTATCGTCTTATGCATATTGGTTATACTGATTTCGAACGTATTGTTAAAGCCTGTGATGATATATTCACAACATGGGACGATGAATACGAACGTTTATCGACACAATTACGTGACACACGTCGAACTGCACGTTCGAGTGATGTTCGAATGGCGTGGCGTGTTTCATTGTCACATAAAAAACTACAACAACGTTTAGATCATATGAAACGTTTTCGTAAACAACATGAACAACTTCGTTCCGTCATCGATCGAGTTTTACTTCAACCAGTGCCAACATCACTTCAAAGTCAAACATCAGTGAATGATGAACAAGATAAAGAAAATACTCCAACATCAACCAATGGTCAAAGCAATGAAAATCGTCAAGCTATAACAGCTGCTAATGTTCTGAATGATGTCAATGCAATTGATGAAGTTAATTTAGCTTATGAAAGTGTCAAAGAAATCGATGCACTCGATGTTAGTAAAGAAGGTCAAGATGCTTGGGAATTCGCTATGAAACGGTACGATGCACGTATCGATCGTGTCGAAGCTCGTATCACATCTTTACTTCGTGATCAACTTGGTACGGCTAAAAATGCCAATGAAATGTTTCGTATATTTTCACGTTTTCATGAATTATTCGTTCGGCCACATATCGGTGGTGCCATACGTGAATATCAAACACAATTAATTCAACGTGTCAAAGATGATATTGAATCGTTACATGAAAAATTCAAACAACAATATGTTCATTCGAAAGCTAATCGAATAAGTCGTTCGATGGACTTGCCACCGACAAGTGGTTCAATTATTTGGGCGAAACAAATCGAAAAACAATTGAATACATATTTACGTCGTGTCGAACATGTTCTCGGCAAAAGTTGGGAACAACATGTCGAAGGACAACGTTTGAAACAAGATGGAGATAATTTTCGTAGTAAATTAAATACACAACCTTTGTTCGAAGAATGGACACGAACTGTTCAACAACGAAATCATGGTCTTACAGGACGAATCTTTGCTACTGAATCAACACGAACATTACACGGTCCTGTTACACGATTACGAGTCAATTTCTCGCCTGAAATTATTATGTTATCGAAAGAAGTTCGAAATATTCGTGCACTTGGCTTTCGTGTACCATTGCCAATTATTAATAAATCTCATCAAGCGAATGTTCTCTATCCATTTGCTGTTTCATTAATTGAAAGTGTTCGAACATATGATAATGCTATAACTAAACTTGCTGATCGACCATCATCACAACTTCTTGTTGCATCACTTAAACGTGATATTCAATCGCATATTAACGAAGGTGCTAGTTACGTTTGGGAATCCTATCGTTTAGAACCGTTTGTTCATAAATTTTCCGAAGCTATTTATACGTTTCAAGAACGTGTTGATGAATTAATTGCTGTAGAAAATTCGATTGATTTAGAATTGAAATCACTTGATTCATGTGCATATAAACAACAATCATTTCAAGATACGCTCGGCAAAATACAAAAATTTGTCGACGATCTCTCACTTCGACTCTATTCGAATTTAGCACAATGGGTACAACAATTAGATGAACAAATTGAAAAGAAATTAGCTATTCGTTTACAAACAGCTATTGTTATGTGGACAAATGCATTGAAACAAAATCAAAATGATGAAAATCAATTCGATGAACAACAACAACAACAAAAACGTCGACGAAGTACATTTGCTGATGAAGACGATCTACCATTGACAAATAAGAATGCCAATGATCAATTACCAACTATACGTACATTATTACATCAAATACGAACAAGTAATCAATTACTCTATGTTGCACCACCGATGAATGATGCACGTGAACAACTTATTCTTGAATTATATGAATACGAAGGTATTATAACAAATCAAAAACGTATTCAACATTCACGTTATCAACTTGGCATCGAATCCGAATCCGAATATAAAACAACATTCAAAGGTCTATTAAATAAATTACCAATGACTTCGAAACCATTAGAAGATGCCTATGAAACAGTCGAACAATTAATAACATCGGCTGATAATTATGTGAATACATGGTTAGATTTTCAATCATTATGGGATTTACAACCGGATCAATTATATGCACGTCTTGGTAAAGATATTTCGAATTGGATCGCTTGTTTAAATGAAATGAAAGACGCACGAAAAACATTCGATACACAGGAAACATTGAAACATTTCGGACCGATTACAATCGATTATAATAAAGTTCAAACGAAAGTCACAATGAAATATGATTCATGGCATAAAGAAGTTCTATCGAAATTTGGTACAATGCTTTCACAAGATATGCACGAATTTCATGCACATGTTAGTAAAGCACGAACAGATTTAGAATCTCAATCATTGGAAGCATCGACAACAGCTGAAGCTGTCGGAGTTATAACCTATGTTCAAGCATTGAAACGAAAAATGAAGAATTGGGAAAAACAAGTCGATGAATATAAAGATGCACAGAAGATTCTCGAACGGCAACGTTATCAATTTCCATCGAATTGGCTCTATGTTGATAATGTTGAAGGNGAATGGGGAGCATTTAATGAAATACTCGATCGAAAAAATCGTTCGATTCAAAGTCAAGTCGTTCAATTGCAAACGAAAATTACAGCCGAAGATAAAGTTGTCGAAACACGTACCAANGATCTTCTAACNGAATGGGAAAAAGATAAACCTGTTGCCGGACATTTAAATCCTGAAGATGCTCTCGCACAATTAGCAACCTACGATATTAAATTAATGAAATTGAAAGAAGAACGTGATAATATCATTAAAGCTAAAGAAGCTTTAGAAATACCTGAATCAAGTTCATCAACAAATCAATCAGCACAAAATCGTGTTCGTGTTCAAGTTGCTCTCGAAGAATTACTCGATTTGAAAGGTGTTTGGAATGAATTAATGTTAATTTGGAAACAAATCAATGAACTCAAAGAAAAACAATGGATTACTATTCAACCAAGAAAATTACGTCAATCATTAGAAGAATTAGTTCAACAATTGACTAATCTACCTCAACGTTTACGTCAATATGATTCCTATCAACATGTTAAAAATGTTCTTCAACAATATATTAAAGTGAATTTAATTGTAACGGAATTGAAATCTGAAGCATTGAAAGAACGACATTGGAAACAATTGATGAAACGTATGTCAATTATTTGGAATTTAAATGATATGACATTAGGACAAGTGTGGTCGATTGATTTACAACGACATGAAACAATTATTCGTGAAATTCTTACGATTGCACAAGGTGAAAAAGCTCTCGAAGAATTTTTGAAACAAGTCAGTGAAATATGGAAAACTTATCAATTAGAATTAATTAATTATCAACAAAAATGTAAAGTTATCAAAGGTTGGGATGATCTATTCAATAAAATAAAAGAACATATCAATTCCATATCAGCTATGAAATTATCACCATATTTCAAAGAATTCGAAGAAGAAGCCAATGTTTGGGAAGATCGTTTGAATCGTATAAATGCATTGTTCGATGTTTGGATTGATGTACAACGACGTTGGGTTTATCTCGATGGAATATTTGGTTCAAGTGTTGATATTAAACATTTATTACCAGTTGAAACAAGTCGATTTCAAAGTGTATCAACTGAATTTCTCGCTTTAATGAAACGTGTTAGTAAATCACCGTTGGTTATGGATGTTTTGAATATTCAAGGCGTACAAAAAACATTAGAACGTTTAGCTGAACTATTAGCCAAGATTCAGAAAGCGTTAGGTGAATATCTCGAACGTGAACGTGCTTCATTTCCACGTTTTTATTTCGTTGGCGATGAAGATCTATTAGAAATCATTGGTAATAGTAAAAATATGGCTCGATTACAAAAACATTTTAAAAAAATGTTTGCCGGTGTTCATACATTGTTAATGAATGAAGATAATACAATTGTTGAAGGTGTTGTTTCGAAAGAAGGTGAAGAAGTTCATTTCTACAATAAAATATCGATTATGGATTCATCGATTAATGAATGGTTAACTAAAGTTGAACGAGAAATAAGTTTAACATTAGCTAAATTATTATCACGAGCTATACCAGAATTAATTAAAATTCAAGAAAATCTCGAAGATACAAACGCATTTATTAAATGGTTGGATCAATATCAAGCACAATTAGTTGTTCTAGCTTTTCAAGTTTCATGGTCGGAAAATATCGAACGAATTTTAGAACAGAAAACAAAAACAAACAATGATCTTTTACCAAGTGCTTTACAACGAATTGAATCGACGTTAGGACTTCTAGCTAATATGGTTCTTGGTGATCAACCAACTGTACGACGAAGAAAATTAGAACATTTAATTATTGAACATGTACATAAACGTGATTGTACACGTGTTTTAATTGAAAAAAATATTGGTGATGCAAGAAATTTCGAATGGTTATCACAAATGCGTCTCTATTTCGATCCAACGAATACAAATGTTCTTGAACAATTGAAAATTCGTATGGCAAATGCAGAATTTCATTATGGTTTCGAATATCTCGGCATACAAGATCGTTTGGTTCAAACACCATTAACTGATCGATGCTTTTTAACAATGACACAAGCATTAAATGCTAAATTTGGTGGATCACCATTTGGTCCTGCTGGTAAAAATAATCGATTGATTCATTTTTTGTTTGATTGATAGATATTTCAAATGTAATTTTTAGGTACGGGTAAAACGGAATCAGTCAAAGCACTTGGTCATGCATTGGGTCGTTTTGTATTGGTTTTTAATTGTGATGAATCATTTGATTTTCAAGTAGATTTGATAGGGATAAAATATATATGTACATTGTTTTTTTTTTCTTCTTTTGAATGGTTATTTAGGCTATGGGACGTCTTTTTACTGGTCTATGTCAAGTTGGTATGTATTTAATTTGTCAAACGAATTTGAAAATGAAATGTTTTCTTTTCTTTAAGGTGCTTGGGGTTGTTTCGATGAATTTAATCGTTTGGAAGAACGTATGTTATCTGCTGTTTCTCAACAAATTCAAACAATTCAAGAAGCTCTACGAGAATTAACTCATACCGACAACAAGAGTCAGTTGAAATTCTTTTGCTTTGTCAATCAAAAATAAAAATCTATATTTATTAGGCGCATTAAAAATCGAACTTGTCGGCAAATCTGTATCTGTCAATCCAAATATGGCTATATTCATCACAATGAATCCTGGTTATGCTGGCCGTTCGAATCTTCCGGACAATCTTAAAATGCTTTTCCGTAGTTTAGCTATGACAGTTCCGGATAAAGTCTTAATTGCTCAAGTTATGCTGTATTCACAAGGTTTTCGTCATGCTGAATTGCTTGCATCGAAAATTGTACCATTGTTTACACTCTGCAGCGAACAATTATCTCAACAATCACACTATGATTTCGGTTTACGTGCATTGAAAAATGTTCTTGTCATGGCCGGTAATCTTAAACGTGATCGAATTAAATCTGATGAAGAGAAAAATGATAGCGAACAAGAAATTGTTATTCAAGCTATCATGGACAGTTTTGTACCTCGATTAGTTGCCGATGATTTAGTTCTTTTGAATAGTTTATTGAACGATGTCTTTCCACGTGCAGCTTATATTCGACCGGAAATGACGAAATTAAAAGAAGAAATACAGAAAGTGTCGAAAGAAATGTTCTTAGTTTGTGATGATCTTTGGATGGAAAAAGTCTTGCAACTTTATCAAATTATTAATTTAAATCACGGTTTAATGTTAGTCGGCCCATCGGGTTGTGGTAAAACAACGGCTTGGCGAGTTCTATTAACTGTTTTAAATCGTTTGGAAAATTCTGATGGACAAGCTCATGTCATCGATCCAAAAGCTATTTCCAAAGATGATTTATATGGTTTTCTCGATCAAAATACACGTGAATGGACCGATGGTTTATTTACGCATATTCTTCGTAAAATTATCGATAATGTTCGTGGTGAATTGAGCAAACGTCAATGGATTATATTCGATGGTGATGTCGATCCTGAATGGGTTGAAAATTTAAATTCCGTTCTCGATGATAACAAATTATTGACATTGCCCAATGGTGAACGTTTGAATTTACCATCGAATGTTCGTGTTATGTTCGAAGTTCAAGATCTACGTTATGCAACATTAGCTACAGTTTCACGTTGCGGTATGATTTGGTTCAGTGAAGATGTTCTTTCATTGTCAATGATCTTTGAAAATTATTTTCTTCGTACACAAAATGTACCTGTTAGTGATGACGAAGTTGAAACAATTAATTTTGGAAATAATCTATCAACAACAGGAAGAGAGACAACCAATGATAATGAAGCAACAGTATCAACAACAATTGCATTACAACGTATGATTGTTCAAATATTAAAACCACACTTTCAACATGAAAATAGTTTGGTTATCAAAGCACTTGATTATGCGTTAAATCAAGAACATATTATGGATTTTACACGTTTACGTCCATTGAATTCTCTTTTTTCAATGGTGAATCAAGGTATACGAAATATATTTAAATACAATCAATCACATTCAGATTTTCCAATGTCACAACAACAAATTGAACTCTACATAACACGTTGGTTAATCTATTCACTTCTATGGTCATTTGTCGGCGATTGTAAATCGAAAATTCGTCATGAATTTGGCGAATATATTCGAGCTATAACAACAATTCAAATGCCACCGAATCAATCCGTTCCATTGATTGATTATGAAGTTACAATGGACGGTGAATTTTCTCCATGGATATCGAAAGTTCCATCGATCGAAATCGAAACACATCGTGTTGCTGCAACTGATCTTGTTATTCCAACTATTGATACAATTCGTCATGAAACATTACTAAATACATGGTTAGCTGAACATAAACCATTGGTTCTCTGTGGTCCACCAGGCAGTGGTAAAACCATGACATTATTCAGTGCTCTACGTGCTCTACCTGATTTCGAAGTTGTTGGTCTTAATTTTTCATCGGCAACAACACCTGAATTAATGTTGAAAACATTCGATCACTATTGTGAATATCGAAAAACACCGAACGGTCTCGTTCTTTCGCCGATACAATTGAATTCGTGGATTATTATCTTTTGCGATGAAATCAATTTACCCGATGAAGATAAATACGGTACACAACGTGTTATATCATTCATTCGACAAATACTCGAACATGGCGGTTTCTATCGAACATCGGATCAACAATGGGTCAAACTCGAACGATTACAATTCGTTGGAGCTTGTAATCCACCGACGGATCCAGGACGAAAACCTCTTTCACATCGATTTCTTCGTCATGTACCAGTTATTTATGTTGATTATCCAGGTGAAACATCACTCAAACAAATCTACGGCACATTCAATCGTGCTATGCTTCGTATTATTCCTCCACTTAAACCATGGGCTGATTCATTGACAAATGCAATGGTCGAATTCTATCTTCTCTCACAAGAACGTTTTACTGTTGACATGCAACCACATTATATCTATTCACCACGTGAAATGACACGTTGGGTTCGTGGTATATTCGAAGCAATTCGTCCGTTGGAAAGTTTGACTGTCGAAGGACTCGTACGTTTATGGGCACATGAAGCATTACGTTTGTTTCAAGACCGGCTTGTTGGCGATGATGAACGTCAATGGACGGAAGAACATATCGATTCTATTGCTCGAAAATACTTTCCCAATATGGATCATTTAACAGCTCTACAACGGCCAATTTTATATTCGAATTGGTTATCGAAAGATTATCTTCCGATTGATCAAGAAAAATTACGTGAATATGTTCGTGCACGTTTGAAAATCTTCTATGAAGAAGAACTCGATGTACAATTAGTTCTTTTCAATGAAGTACTCGATCATGTTCTACGTATCGATCGAGTTTTTCGTCAACCACAAGGTCACGTTCTTTTGATTGGTGTTAGTGGTAGTGGTAAAACAACATTATCGAGATTTGTTGCTTGGATCAATGGTTTACATGTTTTTCAAATAAAAGTTCATAATAAATACACATCACAAGATTTCGATGAAGATCTACGAAATGTTCTTCGACGTAGTGGTTGTAAAGGTGAAAAAATCGCCTTCATCTTAGATGAATCGAATATGTTAGATTCATCATTTCTCGAACGTATGAATACATTATTAGCTAATGGTGAAGTGCCAGGTCTATTCGAAGGTGATGAATATTCAACGCTGATGACACAATGTAAAGAAGGTGCACAACGTGATGGTTTAATGTTAAATTCTCCTGAAGAATTATATAAATGGTTTACAAATGAAGTTATTAAAAATCTTCATGTTGTTTTCACAATGAATCCATCATCGGAAGGTTTGAAAGATCGTGCTGCAACATCGCCAGCTCTTTTCAATCGTTGTGTTCTCAATTGGATGGGCGATTGGTCATTACAAGCACTTCATCAAGTTGGCAAAGAATTTACGAATACAATCGATTTAGAATCGGCATCATCGCCAACAAGTGTACCCAATGATCGTGAAGCTGTTATTCAATCGTTTGTCTATGTTCATCAAACATTGCAACAAGTCAATCTTAAATTACAGAAGAAAGGTCAACGAACAGTTTTCATTACGCCACGACATTACATTGATTTTATTAATCATTTTGTTAAATTATATCATGAAAAACGTGCCGGTTTAGAAGATGAACAATTACATTTAAATAAAGGTCTCGATAAAATCAAAGAAACAATGAAAGATGTCGAAGAATTACAGAAAAGTTTAGCAATTAAACGAAATGAATTAGAACAGAAGAATACAGCTGCTAATTTGAAATTAAAAGAAATGATTAAAGATCAACAAGAAGCTGAAAAACAAAAGTTAACTAGTCAAGAATTGCAAATACGTTTACAAGAACAATTAAAAGAAATTGCTGTTAATAAACAAAAAGTCACAAGTCAATTGGAAAATGTCGAACCGGCAGTTATCGAAGCTCAACAAGCTGTCAAAGGCATTAAACGACAACATTTAGTTGAAATACGTAATCTACCAAATCCACCACCATTAGTTAAATTAGCTTTGGAAGCTATTTGTCTTCTTCTTGATCAAGAAACAACTGACTGGAAAATGATTCGTGGTGTTATTATGAAAGATGATTTCATTAATACAATTATTCAATTTAAAACTGAAAATGTTCAAGATGATGTTCGAGAAAAAATGCGACAACGTTACATATCCAATCCTGAATTTACCTATGAAAAAGTCAATCGAGCATCACAAGCTTGCGGTCCATTAGTTAAATGGGCATGTGCACAACTTGATTATGCTGATATGCTTCATCAAGTTGAACCATTACGTAATCAACTTCAAAAATTAGAAGATGACGCCAATGTCAATCGTGTTAAAGCCGATGAATTAATTAAATTAATTGATAATCTCGAAAAATCAATAACACAATACAAACTCGAGTACGCTGATTTAATTGCTCAAGCACAAGCAATTAAAACCGATTTAACAAATGTTGAATCGAAAGTTGGACGATCAGTTGCTCTACTTAAATCTCTATTTGCCGAACAACAACGTTGGGAACTAACAAGTCAATCGTTTTTAACACAAATTTCAACTATGGTCGGTGATGTTCTCTTGTGTTCAGCATTTATGGCCTATGCTGGTTATTATGATCAAATAACTCGACAACAACTATTCAATACATGGATACATCATTTAGATATTAAAAAAATCAATTTCCATCATCAATTAGCACGTGTTGAATATCTTTCGAATGCTGATGAACGTTTACGTTGGCAAGCAAATTCACTGCCAGTCGATGATTTATGTACAGAAAATGCGATTATGCTTAAACGTTTCAATCGTTTCCCATTGATCATCGATCCAAGTGGACAAGCAGCTGAATTTATTATGAACGCATATCAAGATAAGAAAATAACGAAAACAAGTTTTCTCGATGATTCATTTCGAAAAAATCTCGAATCAGCACTTCGTTTTGGTAATCCATTAGTTGTGCAAGATGTCGAACGTTACGATCCAATATTAAATCCTGTTCTCAATCGTGAAGTTCGTCGAACAGGCGGCCGAACACTGATTACAATTGGCGATCAAGATATCGATCTTTCGCCAGCATTCATTATTTTCTTGTTTACACGTGATCCATCGGTTGATTTTCCACCGGATATTTGTTCACGTGTAACATTCGTTAATTTTACTGTTACACGTGCATCGTTACAATCGCAATGTTTGTCTCAAGTATTGAAAGTTGAACGACCGGATGTCGATGAAAAACGTCGAGATCTTTTGAAATTACAAGGCGAATTTCAACAACGTTTGAGACATTTAGAAAAAGATCTTTTAGAATCATTGAATAATGTTAAAGGACGTATTCTTGATGATGATACGATTATTACACGTCTCGAAACATTGAAACGTGAAGCAGCTGATATAACGAAAAAAGTTCAAGAAACCGATCAAGTTATGAAAGAAATCGAAAATGTTTCGAAACAATACTATACACTATCTGTTGCTTGTTCATCGATTTATTTCACAATGGAATCATTGAATCAAGTTCATTTTCTCTATCAATATTCATTACAATTCTTCTTCGAAATGTTCAATGCTGTTTTTACCAATAACAATCATCTAGTGAATAAAACCGATGCATTAGAACGTTTACAAATTATTACCTATGATCTATTTCAAATGATCTATACACGTATTGCTTTAGGCATGTTACATGAAGATCGTATCGTTCTCGCTTTACTATTGGCAAGAATTTATTTGAAAACATTAAATAATGAACAAAACTATGATGATGAATATGAAATACTTGTACGTGGTAGTAGTGCAACATCAGGAACAACGAATAAACACGATCAAGTCACAATCGAAGGTCTAACACAACAACAAACCGATGCCATGGTTAAACTATCGAAATTATCGGCATTTAAAAATCTTCAATCACAAGTTCTATCGAATCCAGATTTTCCGAAATGGGTCGAAGAAATCAATCCAGAATTGAATGTTCCACATTTATGGTCTGAATTAACACCGTTAACAACAATTGGTAAAATGTTTCATCAATTATTAATGATTCAAGCTTTTCGTCCCGATCGTTTTCTTTCGGCAGCACGAATCTTTACTTCGACTGTATTCGGAGAAAATTTTCTTTCAGCTGCCGATCAAGTTCTTGATCTTGGTCCAATTGTTGAACATGAAATTGTTTCGAATAAACCAATTCTTATGTGTTCAGTGCCGGGATACGATGCTAGTTCACGTGTCGAAGATCTAGCTACACAAACAAATCAACAATTGAGTTCGATCGCTATCGGTTCGGCTGAAGGTTTCAATCAAGCTGAAAATGCCATTGCAGCAAGTGCACGACAAGGACGTTGGGTCTTATTGAAAAATGTTCATCTTGCACCACAATGGTTAGTTACATTAGAAAAACGTCTTCATGCCATGCCAGCACACAATCAATTTCGATTGTTCTTATCCATGGAAATTCATCCGAAATTACCATCGAATTTACTTCGTATGGGCAGAATATTTGTCTATGAACCAGCGCCAGGTATTAAAGCTAATCTATTACGAACATTCTCTACGATACCGTAAGTGATTCTTTTTTCTTTTCTTATTAAGATCGATAATTAGAATTACGCATTTTGTTTTCTCTCTACTAGTGCATTACGTATGAATAAAATTCCCAATGAACGATCACGTTTATATTTTCTTCTTGCTTGGTTTCATGCTGTTATTCAAGAACGTCTTCGTTATGTTCCACTTGGTTGGTCGAAACACTATGAATTCACTGAGGCTGATCTCAAATGTGCATTGGATACAATCGATATTTGGATTGATTTAATTGCTATGGGTCGTACGAATCTTCCAATTGATAAAATTCCATGGGAAGCTTTACGTACACTTCTTTCACAATGTATTTATGGCGGTCGAATTGATAATCCATTTGATCAACGTTTATTGAATGGTTTTCTTTCGAAATTATTTTCTTTAACATCATTAAATACCGATATGAAATTAATCGTCGAAGAACAAGATGATAAAACTCAAAAGCCAACTGTTGTCACCATGCCCGATGGTATTAAACGTGAACAATTTGTCAATTGGATTGAACAAACATTACGAACATTGATTCAACAACCATCATGGCTCGGCCTACCGAATAATGCTGAAGTCGTTCTTTTAACAACACGTGCACGAGAAACATTAGCTAAATTACTTAAAATGTCATCAGTTATGACTGTTGAAGATGACGATAATTCAGAAGATCTTCTCACGGCTACTGATTCAAACGTTCAATCAGGTAAACCACGTTCAGATACTGGCGATGGTCGACCAACTTGGATGAAACAATTGCATAATTCTTGTTTGACATGGCTTAAATTATTGCCAAATAAAGTGACAGTCATGAAACGAACAACAGAAAATATCAAAGATCCATTATTTCGATTCTTTGAACGAGAAGTTAATACCGGTTCGAAATTGTTAACCGTTGTTCAATCGGATCTACGCGATATTATTGCCGTTTGTGAAACGAAAAAGAAACAAACAAATTATCATCGACAATTAATTAGTGATCTAATCAAAGGTGTCATTCCACAATCATGGAAACGTTATACTGTTCCGAAAACATTAACTGTTATTCAATGGATAACAGATTTTAGTGATCGAGTTAAACAATTAGAATCAATTTCGAATTTAGTTGCTGATCAAGGTTATAAATCATTAAAAGTAAGATTCGATTTTTTGAACGCGAGAAAACGTATACATTCGATTGTATTTAGTCATGTCCAATTTGGCTTGGCGGTTTATTTACACCTGAAGCATATGTGACGGCATCACGTCAATGTGTTGCACAAACAAATCAATGGTCACTCGAAGAACTTGTTCTCGAAGTTCTTGTTCAAGATTCAACCGATCAACAACAACAACCAATTCAAGATGATTGTACATTTGCTATACGTGGTCTTCGTTTACAAGGTGCCAAATGTCGATCAAGTAAACTTCATTTATCATCGTCGATTTCAACTGAATTAAGTTTAACATTATTCAAATGGACACGTGCTACTGAAAAGAAACAAACGAATTCCATGATAACATTACCGGTTTATTTGAATGCTACACGAAGTGAATTATTATTTACTATTCAATTAGAAACAGCTGATAATTCATTAAATGAATTCGATTTTTATGAACGTGGTGTTGCCGTTTTAACATCGACGATTGCTTAAAGCAAACAAAAAGAAAATCAAACAATGGAAAATGTTTTTTTTTTATTTAGATTGTTTAATCCATAGATTTCATTTTGTTTTTGTTTTTGTTTGTTTGTTTTATGTATTAACACATACTCGCATTTTTATCTTATCTTTACCTATCTTATTCTTCTAACTATACATAAAAAAAACAATAAATAACTATATACAACAGAAAAAAAACACAAGATTTTTATCAACTCAATCGATTACTAATCCGTTGATTTGACTTTTAGATGTCGAATAGTGCATCAGCTATGTCCGATCCTTCAGTCTCACCAACGAACACTCCCAATCCGACAATATGTGAACATGAGAGCGAATGTACAAAGCCAGCACTTGTCAATTGTCATCATTGTCCGAAACGTTTATGTCTTAAACATGTTCTTGAACATAANGAATTTAATATTGTTCGAACGTATACACTTTGCGATGAAATCAATTCATTAACACATTTGTTATCGAAACTTGACTGTCAACAATCAGTTGATAATGCACGTAAACAACTCGATCAATGGAAAGAAAATTTTCTCGCTAANATCGAACAAACATACGAATTTTATTCGAATGAAATCGATCAATTGCAAAAAGAATTAACAAATCGTGTTGACATTTTTAAAGACAGTCAAAAAACGAAAATGTCTGTTCTACAAACACAATTGACAACGTTACAAAAAGTCGGAGAAATCTCTCAACAAGTAAAAANCGAATACTTGTGTCTATTCATTTTTCAATTGCTATTTTGATTTTCAGCAATTATCTCCCATCGAACGTGATTTAAGTCAACTACGACAATGTCTCGAATCGGTTCGATGTGAAATCTGTATTGAAACAAGTAATATCTCATCAAATGATTTGATCAGTGCACATAATGTCTTCTCATATGATCGTATTCTACCAAATAATACTCTCATGCAATCCTATCGAACATTATCTCTTGATAATTATAAACGATTTATATCGAGTAAACAAAATGGAACGATTCTTTGGTTAGACAATCGACGACAATTGCATTTCGTTGATCAAAAATTTCATAATCAGCTCTTGACACGTTCGAATTTGAATTCTTTTGTTTTTTTTTTATATTTTCTAATTTCTTGAATTGTTTTTGTTTTTAGTTCCAGCTGTGATATCAAATCCACCGGCAACTGCGTCAGCTTTATCACCCTATCAACAAAACGGTTTGAAAGACGCCGATATTGTTGATTTAAAATGGTGTTCAGCAGCTGATGCATTTCTTATTCTCTTTCAACGACATTTATTTACATTCGATTCTAAAACACAAAAATTCACTCAAATTCATCTCACTCGACATAAAGACTATCCGTAAATACACAACATACACAGAAAATTCATTCGTTTATTTTTCTCGAAATTTTGTTTAGTTTTCGATGTCTATCNTGTTTAGCTGATGGTTCACTTTACATATCCTATTGTGTTTTCGGTATCTGTATTGAATTATGGNAATATCCAACACCAAATAATAGTACGAATTTAACAGTTGCAATTAAACGTTGGGATCGTTTAGCTAATGACAAAACCGAATGGGTATCACATATGGACACGAATTTTGCTTCAAATATCGGTCTACTTATTCGTACAGCATCGTCAGCTCAAACACGATTTGAATTNCGTGATGAAAATTTAGTTTTATTAAAACAAGTATCTCTCAATGAAGATTTTGTTGATTCATTCTATCCATTTCGATTCAATCAATGGTATATTCGAAGTACAAACGGNAAGTATTTTGTCTATTCAACAGACACAAATACTTATGAGCCATCATCATTCGAGTTTCCATTTGGTTTACAAGAATTTGGCGTTAATTCAATGATTATTGGTAGTGGGCAAAATGAACTAACTTTATGTGACATTTGAAGACCAATGGGTCAATATAACGTTTCTTGTTTCTCTTTATATGTACATGCATACATGTTATTTGTCTTTTAGTATTCGCTTGTTTTCTTCTTCTTTTTTTTCCTTTTTATAAAATAAAACTTCAGTAATTAATAGTATCAAATGATATTGGTATGAACGTTTGTCAATAACTTTCAAGTGCATTTACTTGTTTATG
>JGI26540J51217_10001499_pt1 | contig 16684 bp, 10 predicted proteins | sample ThiBio_1000_plan_2_FD_51217 | JGI IMG/M metagenome (IMG submission 51217)
GCCTGGTTGTTGGTTGTTCCTGCCCCGCCGTTTTGAGAATTGGGCGTCGCAGCCTGGCTATTCGCCGTACCACTGGTCTGGGTGGTAGTAGCAGCCTGGCTATTCGCCGTGCCACTGGTCTGGGTGGTAGTAGTTGATTGGCTGCCGGGGGTGCCGGAACTAACCTGGACCCGGCGTTTTTGGGCTTGCTGTAGGCGAGGTAAAATTACTTTTAACACGCCCTGATCCATGGTTGCCTCGACCTGTTCTGTATTGATAGGTTCCGGTAGGGTAATGACCCGGCGAAAAGAACCGGCCTGACGTTCGCGATAAAGAAAATTACCCTCTTTACGCTCGGCGCTTTGTTGGGTTTTACCGGCGATAGCGAGGGTATCGCGGTTGATGGTAATCTCAATATCTTCCGGTTGTACGCCCGGCAAGGAAGCGGTTACTTCGTAACCTTTTTCGGTTTCGTTTAAATCTACCGCCACAGCCATATTCTGGTCCGGGCCGCTCAACCATGAAATGCCTTCCGGGGAGCGATCATCAAACAAGCGGTCCATCATCCTGCGCATTGTAACCAGTTCTCTGAAGGGGTTCCAGCGTTCCATACTCATCGGTGTTACCTCCATTCCACTAAGGTTTCCTGCTTACCGGGAATTTCTACACGGAAACTGAAACTAAATTAAACTTGTGACTATATTATTGTTTAGGGGCTAAATAAAGGTTATAAGTTACTTTCAGGAGCCGCAATTTTCTACAGACATATAGCCAAATTTGTCCTTGATACAAACTTACCAGCGATAAATAGCTGACAAACGCCGGTGCAACCGGGGCTTTTTGTCGTAATAATTATAATAAAGCTTAAAACCCTTGTATGTTCGATACCTTACATATACATGACTTTCGCTTTGAACCTGAAAATCTTCCGGATACGAGAAAACCAAACCCAATATGATTGTTTCATGCGAAACCCCTAATAAAGTAATTTGGATCCAAAGGTTTTGCCAGGTCTTAACTTGAGGCATTCCTTTGCATGACTGAAGCCTATCACTTTAGTCTATCACTTTAGTCTATTACTTTAGTCTATTACTTTAGTCTATTACTTTAGTCTATTGTAATCGGTAATGGGCTAGTGTACTCTTTCATACATAGGGAGTTAAAGCTTTGTAAAATTAGGAATTTTCAAAGCCTTAGGTCACAATAAGGACGCACTGAAGAAACCAGGGTTTCTTCAGTGGATTTAACCGGAAACAAAAAATAATCCTTGCCAGGGTATTTTTCGAGCATTTCATCATACTTACAATTTCCCAAAACTGCCAACTTATTAAACCTTTAATTGGGTTTCCATATTAGCCTTTAACCCCCTGAATCTCTCCTATTTGAAAAATATCTAAAGCTGACAAGCCAAGATTTCTACCCCAAAAGTTTGTTAAGGCTGACAAAAATAATAAAATAAATAAATGGTAGTAGCCAGGAGTATTCAAAATGGCTGATTCCTACGAACAACCTCCTTTACCAGGAATTGAAGATGTCTTTGCGGGCGGGGGTCAGATGGGTGAACTCATGCGGGCTTTCGACTGGTCAACCAGCCCGCTTGGTCCGGTATCGGAATGGCCGCAAAGTGTGCGGCTGGCCGTCAACATTTGTCTGAACTCGCGCTTTCCAATAATTATCTGGTGGGGACCGGACCTGATAATGCACTATAATGACGCCTGGCGGCCCAGCCTCGGCACCGTCAAACATCCCAAGGCGCTGGGTCACAAAGGTCAGGAGTGTTATTACGAAATCTGGCCCATTATTGGGCCGATGCTCCACGGTGTGCTTGCTACCGGGGAGGCCACCTGGTCGGACAACCAGGTATTTTTTATGGAACGCAACGGCTACAAAGAAGAATGTTATTTTACCTTCTCCTATAGCCCTATCCGTGATGAAAGCGGCAAGGTCAGCGGCGTTTTTACAGCGGTGGCCGAAACTACCGAACAGGTTTTGGGTGAACGGCGTTTGAACACCCTGCGCGATTTAGGCGCTAATTCCAATCAGGCTAAAACTGTTGAGGAGGCGTGTCGGATTGCCACCCGTATCCTGGAAGATAACCAGGCGGATATACCTTTTGCAATGCTGTATCTTCTCAGCGAAGACGACAAACAGGCCACGCTAGTCAGTTCGGCTGGGCTTGCCCCGGGCCGACCCTTTAGTCCCACCCGGCTTGATTTAGAGGGACACCTCGCCGGAAGTATAAAATGGCCGTTGGCGCGGGTAATTGCCAGCGGGGAAGCCCAGCTGGTGACCGCTCTTGAAGAGAGCGTTGGCGAGTTTGAAATTTTAGGAGAAATCGTTACGCCGGATTCAGCTTTAGTAATGCCCCTGCGCCGTTCCGGTGATCCTCGGTTGGCTGGTTTCCTGGTGGTAGGCCTTAGCCCTTTTAGAGAGTTGAACAGTACTTATGCAAGTTTTGTTCAGCTCGTTGCCGAAAGTATTGCTACCAGCATTGCTAACGCTCGCGCCTACGAGGCCGAGCGCAAACGGGCCGAGGCCCTGGCGGAATTGGACCGGGTTAAAACCGCCTTCTTCAATAATATTAGCCACGAATTTCGCACCCCTCTCACCTTAATGCTCGGCCCACTCGAAGATGCCCTGGCTAATGTTACTAAAGATAGCCCGGCTCAACAACACGAACGCCTGGAGCTGGTCCAGCGAAATAGCTTGCGGTTGTTGAAACTGGTCAATAATTTGTTGGACTTTTCGCGGATTGAAGCGGGCCGGATGCAAGCGGTATACAAACCCACCGACCTGACCGCTTTAACCGTGGAACTGGGCAGCGTTTTCCGGGCCGCCATCGAACGAGCCCGGCTAAATTATGTGGTGGACTGCCCGCCCCTGCGCCAGCCGGTTTACGTTGACCAGGATATGTGGGAAAAGATTGTCTTGAATCTGCTCTCAAATGCTTTCAAGTTCACTTTTGAAGGGCAGATTACCCTGCGGTTAGGGGATTTTGGAGATCATGTTGAACTTGAAGTAGAGGACAGTGGTACAGGTATTCCCGCCAAAGAATTGCCGTATCTTTTTAAACGTTTTCACCGGGTCCAGGGCGCAAAGGCCCGGACTTACGAAGGGTCAGGGATTGGCCTGGCTTTAGTAGAAGAACTCGTCAAGTTACACGGGGGTAAAATCCAGGTCAGGAGCATATACGGTCAGGGTACCACTTTCAAGGTTATTTTACCCAAGGGCAAAACTCATCTCCCGGCCGACCGCCTGGGTAATGAACCGGAGCTGCCTTCAACTGCCATTTCGGGTGTAGCCTACCTGGCCGAAGCTTTTCACTGGCTACCGGAAGAACTAATTGGGAATGAAGCGACCCAAGGCGGTTCCCCTCTACTTAGTGACAATGAAACTACCCGTGAAAAGCACCACCCCGATTCAGATAAATCTTCAACTCAGATAAATCAAGAAAGCAACGCTGGCGGCGTTTATATCCTGCTGGCCGACGATAATGCCGATTTGCGCCATTACATGCAGCGGCTCTTAAACGGGCAGGGGTATCGGGTGGTAGTAGCGGAAAATGGCGTTGAAGCCCTGGCGCTGGCCCGGCAAAAACTGCCCGACCTGTTACTTAGCGATGTAATGATGCCGGAAATGGACGGCTTTGAATTATTGCGGGAGTTGCGAAGCGACCCTAATACCACCCGGCTGCCGGTGATTTTACTTTCGGCACGGGCCGGAGAAGAAGCGATTGTCGAAGGGGTTGAGGCGGGAGCGGACGATTATCTGATCAAGCCATTCTCGGCTCGTGAACTGCTGGCAAGAGTAGCGAACCACCTCAAGCTAACTCGCATGCGCCAGGAAATTGCCGAAATGCAGCAAAGCCTGGGCCTGGCCCTGGAGGCGGCCCAATTAGGTAGCTGGGACTTGGATTTAATCACCGATGCGGCTCGCTATTCGGCTCGCTATGTTCAAATGTTCGGGTATACCGAGCCCCCGATGGGGGGGAGCTACCGCCTTTTAATGCAAAACGTGCTGGTCCAGGACCGACCGGTTGTAGAGGAGTGTTTTAATAAAGCACTCAGCGATGGGAGCGGCCAATTTCGGGTGGAGTACCGAGTAAAGTGGCCGGACAACTCAATCCACTGGCTTTATTCAATTGGACGGGTGGTTTTTAACCCTCAGAATCAACCAGTACGGATAGCCGGTGTCGTAATGGAGCTTACCGAACGCAAGCAAATAGAGGAAGAACTCAGGACAAATGAAGAACGTTTCCGGCGGGTCGCCCAGGTAAGTAGCGATGTGATCTGGGATTGGGACTTAAATAACAATACTGTATGGTGGAGCGAGAGTGTAACTTCCCTATTTGGCTATACAACCGAGCAACTTGGCCCTACTATTGACTGGTGGTACAACAATATTCACCCGCACGACCAGGAGCGGATCAGGCTAAGTATTCAGCAATTACAGGATAGTGGCGGCGATTTCTGGTCTGCTGAATATCGTTTCCGGCACGCTGACGGCTCTTATGTTTATGTAGCCGATGCCGGTTGTATGATCCGTTCTGAAACCGCCGCTGAAGCCAGCCCGGTGCGAATGGTAGGGTCGATGGTCAACATTACCAGTCGCAAGCAAGAAGAAGCCCGGACCCGGTTCCTAATTGATTTTGGCGAACAATTGCGGCCGTTAAGGGGTGAGGAGAGTGTATTTGAACAATCGGCTAAAATGCTTGGTAAGTATCTCAAAGTAAACAGTTGCTACTTTGCTGAAGTTAATTTTGCAACTAAACAACTGACGCATCACCAGGGTTATTATATGGATAGCGGTATAACCGCCGCCAGTTCAGCCGAAATTTACAACCTGCTTGATTACCAACAGATTGATGAGCTTGCCTGGCATGATCCGGTAATTATTAATGATAATTCGTTAGAGGAAATTCCTTATAAGTTTTACCGTGAGTTTTACCGGCCCAAAAATCTACGCTCAATTTTAATGGTGCCTTTGCGTGAGAATAAAGAAAATGGGTTGCAGCTAATCGTGGTAGCCGAGTACCACCATCAGCCCCACCAGTGGCAAAATGAAGAAATAAACCTGGTAACGATGATATTAGAGCGGGTCTGGCTGGCCGCCTTAAACGCCAGGCTCTATAAAAGGGCTCAATTGGCGGCTGTTCTGGAAGAAAGAAACCGGATTGCACGAGATTTGCACGACTCGCTGCAGCAGGATTTTTATTTTATTCAACTCCAGGCCAATATCATGCGGACTATTTTGAATCGAGAGTTTAAAACTCGTTCGACAGCGAGAATTAACACCCATTTAGGCGAAATTCTGTTACAGGCTGAAGGTGGCATAGCCGGGTTACGCACCCTTATTTTCGATTTACGTTCCGAGGCGATTGCCCGGCAGGGACTGGTGGCCGGATTGCTAAATTTTATCGAATTCCTAAAGGCCAAGTACCGGCTACAGGTCATTAGCTTTCTTGGTCCCGAACCTGACCTCAGCCTGGCAATAAAGGAAGCTTTGTACTGGATAGCCCGGGAAGCCTTCCACAACATTATAAAACATTCCGGGGCCAGCAAAGTGGAGCTAACTCTTTTCACAAAAACCCTGGTTACAGGTGAAATTGAGCTGAGTATCAAAGATAACGGGTTGGGGTTTGACCTGAATAAAGTTGCGCAAGAACATTTTGGGCTGCGCTCAATGCAGGAACGGGCCAACCAACATGATGGTAAGTTAAAAATTAGCAGCCAGGTCGGCCAGGGCACGCTGGTAGTGGCTACCTTTCCGATGTGAGCCTGACATCTTGTAGTTGAAAGGTTAAAATTGTATTGACTTTGGAAAATGCTTGAGGAATATCAGCCGGACTCAATAACCTTATAAACCAAAAGGAATTAAAATATGGCTGCTATACGTGTGGTGTTGGCTGAAGATCATGTTCTTGTACGTACTGCCCTTCGGTCGCTATTGCGAGAGTTGAAGTTAGAGGTAGTGGCGGAAGCGAGTGATGGGACCGAAGCTCTTGCTTTGATTAAACGCTTCAAACCGGATGTTGTGCTAATGGATATTGCAATGTCGGGTCTGGATGGTTTAGAAACGACAGCGCGGCTAAGGCAGGAAGATCCGTCAGTACGAGTTATTATTTTATCCATGCATGCCAGCGCCGAATTTGCCCGGCGGGCCTTACGGGCGGGGGTTTCGGGCTACCTTTTGAAAAATTCTAGCCTGGTTGAGCTTGATTTAGCTCTCAAAGCGGCCATACGCGGCGAAACTTATCTTAGCCCGCTGATAGCCAAATTCCTCATGGCCGATTATACCGGTCCCGTAAATATTGAGGCCAGTTCCCTGGAAAGATTGACACCGCGCCAGTTTGAAATCCTGCTATTGATCGCCAAAGGCTATAGCCGAAAACTGATTTCTGAGAAATTGACCATAAGTGTCAAAACTTTTGATACTTACCGCGCCCAGTTAATGGAACAACTTAATATTCACGATGTAGCCGGCCTGGTGGGTTATGCCACCCGGATGGGCCTGATAACCTCAGATTAGTGGTCCATCCAACTTGCCTGTCCCTATCCCATCCTACACCAATTGTAACCTTAACAGCTTCAAACCAGAACTTTTATTATCAAATATAGGTACTTTTCTGATTATCCTGTAATCGTTTTGAGCTGATACTACCTTAATAATATTTTTTTGTAGTGGACTTGCTGCAAGTTAACTCAAATCGTTTTTTGTGAGAGTAACAAGAGGGAAGGTATGTCTCACTTCACATTGCCTTATTATCCAACGGAAAATCATTTATTTGCGGCTCTGTCTAAAGAGGATTATCAGAAATTTCTACCTTACCTGGAACCGGTTATGCTCCCACTAGGTAAATTTCTTTATCAGCCCGGAATCAAGCCTGATTATGTTTATTTTCCTACTACAGCGGTAGTTTCGATACTTTACACTGCCGAAGAAGGTGTTTCTACAGGTGTCGGTATAATCGGTAATGAAGGAATGGTGGGCCTTTCTTTGTTTCTAGGCGGCCCTGGCCCTACCTGCCAGGCGTTAGTCCAAAATAGCGGCAGTGCGATCAGGCTTAAAGACCGGCTACTCCAGCAAGAACTCGACCTGGGTGGGGGTTTTCACCGGATTCTGCTCCGCTATACCCAGGCTTTCATCACCCAGATCACCCAGACAGCCGTCTGCAACCGATTTCATACGATTGAACAGCGGGTGTGTCGCTGGCTACTTTTAAGTCACGACCGGGTTAAAGGAGATCACCTGGAAATGACCCAACAGGTCATGGGTAATTTGGCCGGTGGACACCGGGAAGGAGTTGCCCTGGCGGCCGAGCGAATGCAAGCAGCGGGGCTAATCCATTATTGTCGCGGCCACCTGACCATCCTTGACCGCAAGGCCCTGGAAGCACGGGCATGCGAGTGTTATGCGGTCGTCAAAGCTGAATACGACCGCTTGCCTGGTAATTCTATAAATAGGGATTTATTACAATTAGGCTTAATTTCTCAATTTAATAATATATAATAGTATAGATAAGCTAAAAAAACTTGGTGGTATGCAATTAGAAAACGTCCCGCCAGGCTTACAGAGTAACTTTGTCGGGCTGGTAGACCCGTTATTCCAGGACCTTTAGTAGAATAGCAGGGCCTTTCAATGGCAGAGTCCAATTATCCCTCTGATCAGCCAGAACAGGTTGCCCCTTCTAGTTCTGAAGAAGAACCCGAACGGGTATTTTTGGATCGCCTCCTATCTGAAATTCGGTTTATACTGACTCACAACTACTCTCTGCAAGAAAACTTACAACGTTTTGCCGAAGCGGTGGTCCGCCACCTGGACGCAGCTTTTGCCCGGATCTGGTTGCTAGATGAAGCTTCCAAAGAGCTCGAACTGGTCGCCAGTGCCGGGATGTATACCCGGTTGAATGGTTTGTACAGCCACATTCCTTTTGGGGAATTAAAAATCGGAAACATTGCCAGAAGCCACCAACCCCATCTCACTAATTCTGTAATTGGCGATACCCAGGTTGAAAATCAGGAATGGGCGAAGCAGGAGGGTATGATTTCCTTCGCAGGTTATCCTCTCATAGCCCAGGATAGGACCGTTGGGGTGATAGGTTTATTTGCACGCCATCCTCTGAGCAAGGCTACCCTGACTACTTTATCTATTGTAGCAGATGGGATCGCCTGGAACATCGAAAGAGTTCAAAATACTCAACTACTCGAAATTAGGGTAGCCCAGCGTACCGAACAACTTGCCACTTTGCTGGAAATCTCGCGAAATATCGCCAGCACCATTGAATTGAAACCGCTTCTGAGCTTAATTGTGGAGCAGCTTAAAAAGATTGTTGATTACGATGGAGCTTGCTTCTATATTTTAGAGGGAGATAAATTGCAAATCCTGGAGAATCCTCCCTCGACCGAAGCCTTGGCGGTAATAAACCAGCCTTATACATGTTTCCCGGTGGAAACTATTGGAGCAATTTGGAATCGAATTACCGAAGGAGAGGTAGTAATAATTCATGACCTGCGGAAAGCTTCCAATTATTCACTATCCTTCCAAAACTATGCCAGCCCGGACCTTAAAGAAAAGCTGGAAAACACTCGCGCACTATTGGCTGTACCCCTCGAAGTAAAAGGGCGTCCTATCGGGATGCTCCTTCTCAGCCATTCTCAAGCGGGCTACTTTACCGAAAGGCAGGCCGATCTGGTTAGAGGTATTGCCCGGCAAGCCGCGCTGGCCCTCGTTAATGCCAGGCTATATGAGCAGGCCCAGGAAGCAGCGGCAATCCAAGAGCGCCAGCGTCTGGCCCGGAATTTGCACGATTCAGTAACACAATCGCTTTTCAGCTTGACCCTCCTAATTGAAGCCGGTCGCCGCCAACTACAAAATGATAAGCTTGCTCAATTTGAAGGTTTATTCGACCTTTTAGGTGAGACCGCTTATAAATCTCTGAAGGAAGTGCGGTTACTGGCCTATCAACTACGCCTGCCTTTACTGGAGCAGGAGGGTTTAGCTGGCGCTCTTAAATTACGACTTGATGCAGTCGAAAAACGGTCAGGGGTGGAACCCAGGTTGATACTTGAAGGTGATACATCAACCTTACCCCTAGAATGGGAAGAGAATCTTTATGGTATTGTGGTGGAAGCCCTTAATAATGTGCTTAAACACAGTCGCGCTAAAGCAGTGACAGTCCGGCTAAAGGTAACAAAAAGAATGGTGAGTTTAGAAATACGTGATAAAGGAGTGGGATTTAATCCAGCCCTTTTAAAAGATAGCGGTGGACTTGGAATGACCAGTATGCGGCAGCGGGCGGCCCTAATGGGCGGCTCCTTTACCATAAAATCTTTACCCACACAGGGCACCACTGTCAGGGTAAAAATTAACAGGGCTTGATCATTTTAAAAGAAAAGGTAAGCATGGCTGAATTGATACGTATTTATATTGTGGATGATCATGCTATCGTTCGAGAAGGATTAAAAGCTTTAATTGCTTCGGAACCGGGAATGACTTTTGTAGGCGAGGCAGCAGATGGAGTAGAGGCTGTTCCACAAATCAAAGAACTTAAACCGGATGTGCTTTTACTGGACTTAAAGATGCCTCAAAAAGATGGCCTGGCGGTTATTAGCGATATAATGGAAGATAATCCCCAGGCCAGGATTTTGGTATTGACCAGTTTTGGCGATGACGATAAGGTATTAGCTACCATTAAAGCGGGGGCTTTAGGCTATCTGCTAAAGGATACTTTACCGGGTGAATTACTAAAGGCTATCCGCGATGTAAATAACGGGGAATCTCATTTACATCCTGTCATTGCGCGTAAAATTCTCCGTGAATTAAATCAACAGAGCGTGAGCCAACCAAAGACGGACAAACAAAAATCCAATGATGCTGCCACCTTAACCGGTAGGGAGTCAGAAATATTAACCCTGATAGCTCAGGGATTATCTAACCATGATATTGCTAAACGCCTGGTAATCAGTGAACGGACGGTACGCACACACGTAAGCAACATTCTCAAAAAATTACAAGTGGCGAGTCGGACCCAGGCAATCGTTTATGCTCTTAGAAAAGGTGTTGTCAAAATTGACCCTCCCGAGACTCCGGTAAACCCTTTTAGTTAACCTCTACATCATTTGACGTAGCCTCTGCTACCTTTGACCTGGATTAATCACTCGAAAAATGGTTATTCTGGTGATACCCAGATCAGTCATTTTGCCCTTGTATAGTAATTAACCAGATCTTAAGATTAAACAAGAAGCTTGAAAGATACTACTAAAGCAAAATAGGCTTTAGGTTAAATTGGCTTGTAGCAAAAAGGTTTGTAGCAGTTCAAAAACCTACCTCCTTCTTGTAATATCTTCCTTTTAAGTTCATGCAATCGCTATTGAAAGATTTTAGAAAATATTACGGGTACTGCCCTCCCCGCCTAGCTTGAAACTATATGATAATGAATGAATCGAATTCTTCCAATTACGTACTTCAGACCGAAATCAACCGGTTAAAACAAAGAGAAGCGGAGTTACTGAATAAATGCCATGATTTGGAAGATGAGCTATCTTGCCATTTGGCCCAATTTCAACAACTTGCTGCCATCGTAGAATTTTCAACAGAAGCCATTTTTGTAGCTAATTTACAGGGCCAGATTCTTTTATGTAACCCGGCCGCTGAAAAATTGTTCGGTTATTCAAGTGCTGAGATGGTGGGAGAAACTATTGCAAGGCTGGTGCCAGAGGAACGTAAGCATGAAATAACCGTAATCGATCAATGGTTTCAGAGAGGGAAAGCCATAGAACAGCTTGAAACTGTTCGCTTGCACAAAGCGGGAACTCTCATTGATATTTCCCTGACCCTTTCACCGATCTTCGATAAAGACGGACAGGTGCTGGGTAAGGTTATGCTTGCCCATAATATAGGCGAGCAGAAGTTGGCAGAAGAAAAACTCCGGCAGAGCGAACAACGCTACCGGGAAATGTTTGAAAACAATCATATTATCAAGCTATTAATTGACCTTGAATCATTGCGAATCGTGGATGCTAATCAGGCCGCCTGCGATTTTTATGGTTACTGTTACTCCAAAATTATCTCACTTAAAATTACCGAAATTACTCACGACAGTGAAGCCGAAAACCGCGCCATCATAGACCGCTGCAGGCTCAACAATGATTGCCATTTTATAAAAACCCATTACCTGGCCTCTGGCGAAAGTAGGGTTGTTATGATTTATTCCGGGTTGATTGAAAGGACCGAGCCTCCTTTACTTTTCACCATTATTCGAGATATAACCTCCAGGTATGCAGCGGAAGAAACGCTCCAAAAATCCCATGAACAATTGGAAAACCGGGTGAAGGAGCGCACCGCTAAATTGCTGCGGGCAAATGCCGAATTGGAAAGGGCCTTGTCCGAGAAAACGGCCAGCCAGTTAGCCCTGGAGCAAGTGGAAAAAGCTCTCCAGGCCGAAAGAGACTTCGCGCTACAGGTGATGGACCATATGGGCCAGGGGCTGGTTGTTTTCAAGCCTGATTTCACAATTGAGTATGCAAATCCGGCCTTCGCTAAAATGAGTGGCTATTTGGTCGAAGAATTGGTTGGAAAGGCTTCTTTCGATCTCGTTGCCGCCTGCTTTTTTCAAAAGACTGGGAAAATAGACTGGGAACAAGTGCCTGAACAAAGCACAAACTTTGAAAGTGAATTGGTCCGTAAGGATGGAAGCATATTTCATGCTCAAATATCTACCCAATCGCTCCACCGGCATGGGGAACTGACCGGGATTGTAGTAGTTATTTCAGATTTAACCGACCAGAAAAAGAGTGAACAGCAATTGCGGCGGGCGCTGGAAAAAGAAAAAGAATTAGGTGAAATAAAAAATCGTCTTATTTCTACTATATCACACGAGTTCCGCACCCCTTTAAGCGCAATTATCAGTTCAACCGAACTACTGGAACATTATAGCCAACGGTGGAGTGAAGAAAAGAAAGGCGAAATTCTAAGCAGGATTAGCCATTCGGCTTCTAAACTTGCCAGTTTAATTGAAGACATCTTAACTTATAACCGGGCGGAAGCTGGGAAAATAGAATTTAGCAGGGCCAGAATAGATCTGCCTAATTTTTGCCGGGATTTAGTAAAAAGTTATCAGTTAAATGCCGGGGATAGTAAAACTGTCCGGTTCGTGGTACTTGGCAGTAAATCAGAAGCCTATCTGGATATAAAATTGTTAGGTCTTATTTTAAATAACTTACTTTCCAACGCCGTTAAATACTCCTATTCCGGTGGAACAGTAGAACTGGAGCTAACCTGGCAGAGTGAAAATGTAATCTTTAAAGTGAAAGACCAGGGTATCGGTATCCCGGCAAGCGATCAGCCGAACTTATTTGAGCCATTTCAGAGAGCAAGTAACGTTGGAACAATTAGTGGGACCGGGTTTGGCCTGGCGATTGTCAAGCGAAGTGTACTGGCGCATAAGGGCCTGATAAGTGTAGAGAGTAGCGAAGGTCAGGGCACTACTTTCACGGTAAGCCTGCCCTTAATAGACCCTGTTGCCAAAGATAATACTCTGGATAAAAACCCCTTGCACTCCTCAACCCGTCCGAGTATAGCTGCTAACAGTGGCCTGGAGTCTTTCTGGTTGCTGGAACAGGCGATTGACGCCAGCAGCAGCGGTGTTTTAATTACGGACGCCAACCAGGTAGATAATCCCATAATTTATGCCAATAAAGGATTTGAGAAAATAAGCGGTTTTCTAAGAGAAGAAGTTATTGGTAAAAACTGTCGGTTTCTGCAAGGTGATGACCGGCCTCAACCAGACCTGGAAGAGCTTCGTCAGGCCATCAAAGATGAGCGGGAATGCCTGGTAACATTACGAAACTACCGTAAGGACGGAAGCTTATTCTGGAATGAATTGCATATATCTCCGCTAAGGAACCGGCCGGGTAAGGTAGAATATTTTGTAGGTATTCTGAACGATGTAACCGATCAGGTTAAAGCCCGACTAGCTCTAACCCAGAGTAAGCAAAAATACAAAGCGCTGGTAGAAAATTCACCGGATATAGTGGCGAAGTTTGATCGGAACGGCCGGTTTCTTTATGTTAACCCTACCCTTGAAAAAAATACAGGCGGGCAGCTTACGGCTGAAACAGTAAAGGGTTACACCCTTTCAGAGTTAGGATTTTCAAATGAACTACTGGATGGCTTTGAGGGCCACTTAAAAAAAGTTATAGGGACAAGGGAACCGGCTAGTTTTGAAATAGCTCCCAAAATCTTAAACCAGGAAAAAGAATTTTACCAGGTGCAAATGATACCTGAATTTAGTTCGGATGGTAAAGAGGTTGTTTCAGTCCTCTCTATCGGCCGGGATATTACCGACCTTAAGCGGGCAAATAAAGCTTTAGAGGAGTCGCAGGCCCATTTATCACAAATACTTGAGAGTATAGTCGATGCTTTTATTTCGTTTGATGATAACTGGAAGTTTACTTATATAAATACCCAGGCAGAGAAATTACTCCAGCACAACCGGGAAGAACTTTTGGGGAAGGGTATCTGGGAGAAGTTTTCAGAGGAAGCAGGTTCTATTTCTTCACAGATGTATCAACTTGCCAGGAGAGAAGGCATAGCTGTTAATTTTGAGGAATATTATGCTCCTTTGAATAGCTGGTTTGAAGTCCATGCTTACCCCTCCGTTAAGGGCCTCTCGGTTTTTTTCAAGGATATAACTGAACGTAAAAGAGTTGAAGAAGCCTTAGAACGAGACCAGACAAAACAGTGGGAGGCAATTTAGAACACTCGTTTATTCTAAGTATTGGTGTTACTGGCCCAAATTCTGACGGAACCCATCACAGAGCTCCTGTTAGTGAGCTTCCAGCGGTTTCTGCTGAGTCCGGCCTAAACGGGGCGGGTGGGTTCGTTTATTCGGCGGGTAGTTTTAGCGATATTGGTACGGTTATTGAGGCAGATAAAAAGTTGTGTTTTTTTAATATAAGCAAGGGTGAACAAAGGTTGTTAATATGGACGGTAGAAAAGCGGTGACGCTTCTGCACAACTGCAAACCGTTAGCGAAAAAGGTTGCGGAGAGCGGGGGCTATGGCGTAGAACTAACCGATCAGGATAGAGCAGCGCTGGCCGGGTTTGAAAAGGTTGTAGAGGCCGGTTTCCTAAATAACTTCTACATCGTTATGACGGCCGGTTTAAATAGTGTTGAAGTACAGGTGCTGCAATTCCTATTGCTGAGGGAAACGACCAGGGGTATATTTAAAGATAATACTATATACTAAATGTTATTGTAATTTGGCTTATATATTGCGGATTAGAAGTTAATGCACAAGGTTGTACTGGTTATAGATGATGAAAATGCAATCAAAGACTTAATAGTTACTTTGATAAATGATGAACCTGATTACAAAGCAGTTGGGGTAGAAAGTGCCACTAAAGCCTTGGAGCTTATAGAAAGTGTTAATTTTGATCTTATAATTCTTGACCTTCAAATGCCCGCTATGGATGGTAACGAATTTCTAGAGGAGCTAACTAAGGTTAATCCGGCATTACCGGTGGTAGTGCTTAGCGCAAATCTCATTAAGCTAAAACCACACCACCAGGTTAAAGCAACCATTGCAAAGCCTTTTGATATTGACCAATTATTGACCGTTTTGGGAAAGCATACGGCATAAGCAGTTCTAAAACTGCCCTCAATGTTTCTTTTTAAGCGAGAATGTCAATATCCGTGTTGAAATAAATTGAGTGTCAGTAGCTTGCCATCCTTTTACTAAGCCACAAAACGTTCCTCAAAATATATCGCTAACTGGTTCAAAATTCCGGCCCAATTCGGCAATGGCATCGTCCACTTCTCCGTGATGTCACTTTGGGCCAGGAATAAAATCTTGGTCACCGCGTCATCCGTCGGAAAGGACCCTTTGGTCTTGGTTACCTTGCGTAATTGCCGGTTGTACCCGTGAGGTAGGCTTCCAGCGAGTTGCCTGTTTTCACAGGTACTTTTCTGTAAGCCCCCTCCCGAACCGAACTTACCCCGTTAAGGGTATTCGGCTCTCCAACTTTCCCTTAGTCTGCTTTTTCTTTTCTCTTAACCGGGCTGTATGTAATTCGACATGGCAGTTCTGGCATAGCACCATCGTTTTCCGCTTGCGCTCCTGCATCTGGCGTTCCCATCTGGTTTTACCTTTCAGGTCGGCCAGTTTTCGGATGTGGTGTACTTCCATTTGACCTTGCTCGGTTCCACACCATTCGCATTGGTTGGCTAATAGTCTTTTCCCTAGTTCGGTTCTGGTTCGGTACATTGCGGTATTTGGTTTTAGGTCAGGCTGATTGTAGTTTATTTCATCCTTTTTGAGTTGCCTGGTTGATGCTACCAGTTCGTATTCCCTGATGGCTTCTCCATCTTTTCCTCTCAGGCTGACTACATATTGGGCTGGCCCTCTTTTGAGACGGTGGCCTACCTTAGTAATTGAGCTTTTATACTTGCTTGCTAAGGTCGCCAGAAAACTTCCTGTTGTTAAATGTAGTAATTTACCTCCACTGGTCTTTAGATTGTCGGCCAGCGAGTAGTAGCCGGTAAATCCTCTGATCTCGGCATTATACGTTTTGAGGATTTCCAATTCGCTGAGATTAAGCAGTTCATTTCGGTGTTTGCCTTGCCAACAAGTTGTATCTCCGTATTCCTTGCCGAATTTAACCATTTTGTCGTAGGGCATTAACAGCTCTAGTTTTGCTTCGATTGTTCGCTGAGTTTTCACGCCTTGTTTGGTGTGAATCCTTAGAATACGTCTTTTAGGCCAGCGTCGAATGTCGTAACCAAGAAAGCGTACCCGGTCTTTAGCGTTTGTTATTAACGTTTTTGAGGGTGAGAGTTCTAAGTCAAGTTCTTCTTGCAAGTATTTACTCAGCCAATCTTTAAGTTGCTCGGCATCCTTTTTAGAACCTATTACTCCCAAAAGAAAGTCATCGCAATAACGTATGTAGGTTAGACGCCGGAAACCAGCGTCCTGGGGGTCAGTGGCGGGAGTATTTAGTTTCTTGTTTCTGAGCCGTTTGTATTCAGCCCAGTTATGGGTTGCCCTGGCTTTCTTCTTGGCTAAATAAACCTGGGTGTGTAACGTGGAGTAGTGAATTAGTAAGGTCCTCTTTTCTCCTTTATTGAACTCAGCTATCTTCAGGGTTACAGCCTGGTCTAATTCGTTGAGATACACGTTGGCAAGTACCGGACTAAGATTTCCTCCTTGAACGACTCCTGAATAAGTACGGTTGTATTTCCAATCTTCAACGTAACCTGCTTTTAGTAGTTGTTCAATTAGGTGCAGAAATCTTTGGTCGGTTATCCGTTTGCTCAGGATTGAGAGCAACGTAGTCTGCGAGACCGTATCGAAAAAGCTGGCGATATCGCCTTCTACCCACCATCTGATGCCGCTCATTTTCTTTATTTTATCCAAAGCCGTATGGCAACTGCGGTGTGGTCTAAAACCATGCGAGAAATTAGAAAATGTTGGCTCATAGATGGCTTCCAGGATTAGTTTAAGGACGGTCATTAACAATTTATCCTGAAAACTGGGTATACCTAGCGGGCGCTGCTTGCCGTTAGCTTTAGCTATGTAAACTCGGCGGACTGGTTTAGGTCTATAGCTAGTACTCAGTCACGTTAGATTTGATAGATAGATGACACAGTGGTAAAGTGTCATTATGAAAAAACAAACTATAACCTTGAATGATGCTGATAAAACTC
>JGI26540J51217_10001502_pt1 | contig 16676 bp, 5 predicted proteins | sample ThiBio_1000_plan_2_FD_51217 | JGI IMG/M metagenome (IMG submission 51217)
CGGTCACCGGCGCCACAACCTCGAACCTCGGCGCCTTGTCACTCGGCAGCGGAGTCACCTTCTCGGGAATCACGTTGTCGGTCTCGGGTCCGACGGCGCTCGCCTCTTCCACGACGCTCTCGCTAAAGAGCGGTGCGACGCTCTCGCTGCTCGGTGGCTACACGGCTGCCTCGTCGACCTCCGTCATCTCGATCACCGGCGCCTCGACCTCTCTGGCGTTCGGCAACGGCGGCACGGCGTCGATCGGTNCGCTCGTCGTCACCAACGGCGGCACGGTCACGTCCGACACGGCGACCACGGTCGCTCTCACGGGCTCGTCGGCGATCGACGTCGATTCGAACTCGGTCGTCGCGTTCTCGGGACCCGTGTCGGTCGCCAACACCGCAACTCTCAGCAACCCGTCGAGCGGCACGACCAGCATCACGGGCGCGAGTGGCACGCTCAATCTCAACTCGCACACGCTCAAGATTCCGAGCGGTACGATCGAGGTCTCGGGCGGAGCCACCGTCACCGGCTCGTCGGGTACCGTGTCGATCACCGGCGGCACGCTGGCACTCCTCAACACGCCAGCAGGGTGCACGATCCCGAACGCCGACCTCAATGGCGGTGTTCTCTCGATCGACTCGGCGTCGGCCGTCTCGATCGGCGCGCTGATTTGCAACAGCGGTGACAGCGGCAGCTTGTCGCTCGCCGGCAGCTCGACGCTCACACTCACCGGCACCTCGAACTGGGGAAGCGGCACCAACTGCCAGATCCAGGGCTCGAGCACCGGCGGCTCACCGACCTTTGCACTCGCGGGCTCGGGTCAACTGTCGCTCGGCGGCTCGAGCAGCATCTCGCTCTCGGGCGTCGTACTCGCCGGCGCCTCGGGCTCCAGATTCCGTGTGCAATCGTCGAGCGCCGGCGCGTCGTTCACGAGCACGACTGGAACCTTGTCGGGTGTGACGCTCGCATCGGCCTCGACGCCGGTGCTGTCGCTCAACAACTCGACCGTGACCTTCAACGGCCTCAAGTTCGATGGTTCGTTCTCGTGCACCGGCTCGGCGTCGACGCTCACCGTCTCCGGCTCGCTGTCGGTCACCGGCGGCAACGACATCAACATTCCGAACCTCGCCACCATGGTCTTCAGCGGCTCGCTCACCAACTGGGACGCGGGTTCCAATGCCGCGGTCTCGGTGGCGTCGGGCGGCACGGCCATCTACCTCGATCGCACCTACACGGTGAGCAGCGACGCACACTCGGTGCAGCTCTCACCGAGCAGTTCGTTCCTCGTCTCGGGCGCGTCGGGAGTCTTGTCGCTCAAAGGCAACTCGCGCACCTCGGATCTGCTGCAGCAATCGTGGAACAACCCCTCGTCGTCCGTCATCGCGGTCACTAACGGCGGCACGCTCTCGATCGCAAACATGGTGTCGCACGACGCCGGCACGCTCATGCTCGCCAACGGCGCCCAGTGTAACGCCGGCGGCGCCACGCTCTCGATCGGCGGGCCGCTGCTGCTCACCGACTCGGGCACCTCGATGACTCTCAAGACGCTGACGATCGGCAACAGCCAGACGGCCACCATCACCAATCATGCCACGATCTCGGCGCAACAGCTCGACGGTAAAGGTGGCTGGCCCGAATCGGCACTCGTCGTGTCGCACGGCGCCACGGCCACCTTCTCGAGCATCACCAACGGCCAGGTCGCGATCGAGGTGCAGGACGGTGGCACGTACTCGGTGGCCAGCAACGTCGATGCCAACGACGTCGACATTGTGATCAGCTCGAGCAACATTGGCAACCCGGGCGTCTTCGTCGTCGGCTCGGGCGGAACCATGTCGCTGCACCAGTCGGGCTCGCTCTCGATCGGCTCCGGCGGTGTCTTTAGCGTCGCCAACGGCGCCACGGGCGAGACCACCATCTCGGGCCCGATCTCGATCAACGCCGGCACGGTCACCGTCGACGCCAACGCGTTGCTGCGCTTCGATGCGGACCTCGACCATCTACGTACAGCCGCAGAGTACCTTCAACATCAACGGCAACCTGACGATCGGCGGCTACACCACGCTCAACATCGACAACTCGACCTTCTCGATCTCGCCGCCGGGCTACTTGATCGTCACCGACTCGGCGTCGCTCTACATCTCGGCCGACTCGACGCTCAGCGGCTTCCCCGATCGCCTGGTGTGGGAGAGTTCCGGCTCGCTCTCGCTGCCGCCCGGCATCACGTTCAACATCGCCAAGCCGACCACCTTCAGCTCCGGCACCATGTTGCTCAACGACACGACCTTGCAGGTGGTCTCGGGCGGCTCGTTGACCTTTGTAGGCACGGGTGCGCTCGAGGCCGTCTCGGCCTCCGAGCTCGAACTCACGGCCGGCCCGCTCGCNGGCCTCGGCAACTCGATGCTCAACTTCTCGTCATCGACCTTGTACGCCAGCGGAGGCAGCGTGACGCTCGACGACTCGGCCATTCTGCGACTCACCGCCGGCTCGTACGCTTACGTCGCCGATACGCTCACGGTCTCGTCGTTGGCCGTCNTGCAGCTCGGCTCGGCCTCGTCGCTCGAGATCCAGTCGGCGGTCGACTTTTACAACTCGTCGTCCGCCGTCTGGGATGCGAGCTACATCAACGCCACGGCACCGGCGGCCGCGCTCACGCTGCACGACAACTCGTCGCTGTCGCTCACCGGTGGCTCGACGCTCAACCTCATCCAGGGCTCGAACCTCGCGCTCTCGGGCACGGCGAGCCTCTCGGCCTCCGGCTCCGGCACGGCGATCGATCTCGGCAGTGGCATCTCGCTCACGCTGAGCGGCTCGGCGCAAGCNAACTTCACCAACTCGGCCACGCTGGTGCCGAGTGCCACGAGCGGCGTCTCGCTCTCGGGCTCGTCGTCGCTGGCGTTCTCGAGCGGCGTCACGTTCTCGCCAACCGTATCACCACTCTCGGTCTCGGGCTCGTCGGTGCTCTCGGTCTCGGCCGGCTCGTGCCTCACGATCGGTGCCGGCATCNAGCTCGCGCTCGACACCTCGTCGACCTTCACCGTCACGGGCTCGGGCTCGTGCGTGCGTGTCACCGGCGCCGCGAGCGAGTTGCTCGGTACCGGCGCCGTGTCGGTGGCGTTCAGCAACCAAGCCTCGGCACAGTTCGACACTGGCGCCACGCTCTCGCTCACGCAGGCCTCGAGCACGCTCTCGATCACCTCGGGCGCCACCATGACCGTCACGGCGAGTTCGGCCGCCACCGTCACCGGCAACCTGACGCTCGCCACCGGTGCGCAGCTGAGCGCCGACAGCAGCAGCACGTTCGCCGTCGGCTCGAGCTCGCTGGTGCAGCTCACCGACGCCTCGACACTGTTGCACTTTACCGGCACGCCGCTGTCGCTCACCGGCACCGCCGCCATGGTGCTCAACTCCACGGCCGCCATGCAGTTCTCGGGCACGAACGCCAACCTCGCACTCACCTCGACCGCCAAGCTCACGCTCGACGGCGCGAGCTCGGCCACCTTCGCCACCGGCACCGGCAACATGGCGCTCTCGGCCGACACGTCGGTCATCGTCAAGGTGCGCAACGGCGCGCAACTCACGCTCACGAGTGGCGAGGCGCTCTTTGCCGGCTCGTCGTCGCTCTCGATCAAGAGCGCATCGTCGTTCGCGAGCTCGGACCTCGTGCGCCTGCAGGACTTGGTACAGTCGGTGGTCGACGGCAGTGGAAGCACGCTCTCGAACACGGGTGGAGCGCTCGAGCTCCACAACACGGCCGCCATGGTGGCGAGCAACTCGGCCACACTCTCGGCCGCCAGCTCGGCCGCCGTGCACCTCTACGACTCGGCGACTATCTCGTGTCTCTCGGGCTCGTCGCTCTCGCTCGCCGGAAGCTCGAGCTTGACGCTCGAGAGCGGCAGCTCGCTCACGGTCGCCAACTCGTCGTCGTCCTTCTCGCTGCTGAGCGGCTCGAGCGTCACCACCTACCTCACGTCGTCGCTCACGCTCGCCTCGGGTGCCACGGCGCAGGCCACCGGCTCGAGCTTCGCCTTGCACGACACGTCGTCGCTCTCGCTCTCGGGCTCGTCGATCGCTACCTTGCAACACACCAGCGCGACTCTCGACGGCAGCGCGTCGCTGCAGGTGCTCTCGGGCTCGTCGGTGTACGTGTCGCCGCTCGGCGGCACGTCGTCGCTCGCGTTCTCGAGCTCGTCGTCATTGTTGGTCGATTCGTACTCGAACCTCACGCTCGCATCGGGAGGCGGAGTGACGTCGCTCGGTCTCGCGAACGCCGCCAACAGCACGATCTCCGGCAACTCGTTGCTTCTGACCGGCGTCGGCTCGGTGGTGACGCTCACCNACATGGCCGCCCTCACGCTCACCGNCACCAGTACGTGGAACTCGCTCGGTAGCTCGACGCTCTCGGTGTCGGCCGGTCTGTCGGTGCTCGCGGGCTCGACGGTCAACGTGCAAGCGGGCTCGACGCAGTTGCAGAACGCGGCACACCTCACGGTCGACTCGTCGATCGTCTCGGTCACGGGCTCGGGAGCGAGCTTGAGCATCAGCAGCACGGGCGCCATCACGCTCTCGAACTCGGCCACCATGCAGGCGCTCGGTAGCAGCACCTCGATCGTCATCAACGGCTCGCCGTCGCCGGTCTCGCTCACCGGCGGCTCGACCTTGAGTGCCAGCGGTGCCTCGTCGTCGTTCACGCTCTCGGGCTCGTCGACGCTCGGCGTCTCGTCGTCGTCGGGCCTCGTGGCCTCGTCGGGCGGTGCGTTGGTGTTTGGTGGCTCGTCGATGACGACGGTCGACACGCAGTCGAGCGTCATGCTCTCGAGCGGTGCCAGCATGCAGGTCGGCGGTTCGGCGAGCATCACGCTCTCGGGCGCCGCGTGGAGTTCGTCGGCGTCATCGATCACGACCTCGGGCTCGGCGCACGTGACCTTCACGTCGAGTTCGTTGCTCGATCAAAGCGGCTCGTCGTTCCTCTTCTCGGGCGGTTCGGTGGTGTCGATCTCGGGCGCCAACTCGACCGTCTCGCTGCAGAGCTCGACGATCGCGCTCGACACGACGGCGCATCTGACGGTGCTCGGCGTCGCGATCGCCGGTAACTCGACCACCATCTCGCTCGCCAACTCGGCCGTCGCCACGCTCACGTCGGTCAACGCCTTGTCGCTCACCGGCACCGGTAGCGCCATCACGCTGCACGATACGGCTCATCTGCAAGCGAGCGCGAGCTCGATCTCGATTCCGCAGGGCGACTTTACGCTCGCCGACTCGTCGAACGCCACCATGAGCGACTCGACGCTCTCGNTCTCGGGCACGCTCGCCGTCTACACCTCGAGCTCGCTCTCGGCCACCAACACCTCGATCTCGGTCACGGGTCTGGCGGCGTTCGCCAACTCGTCGACCGTCACGCTCACGACCGGCTCGCTCACGCTCGACGGCTCGCTGGTCATCAGCGGCACGACGCACGCGAGCCTCTCCAACCTCTCGTCGGTGTTGCTCGTCACCGGTGCCTCGTTGACGGCCACCGACAACTCGGTGACCGTGCTCTCGTCGACGCCAATCTCGACGCTGCCCGGAGCGTCGTTGTTCGTGTCGTCGGCGGCGCAGTGGAGCTACACCGCTGGCACGGCGCAAATCTTCGGAACGGCGACCTTCTCGGGCTCGTCGTCGTCGTCGTGGAACTCGGCCTCGTTGCAGCTCGGTACGGTCGGCAACTCGAGCTCGACCATCTTGTTCACCGGCTCGTCCAACAACACCTTCACGGCCTCGAGCGTACAGCTGCTCGCCGGTGGCGCACAACTGCTCGCCGACCAGAACACGATGCTCACGCTCGTGAGCGGCTCGAGTCTCGCAATCACCAACGGTCAGATGCTGACACAGGGCTCGACGCGCGTGACGGCCAGCAACTCGGCGCTCTCGGTCAGCGCCGGCTCGATGCTCTTCTCGGGTGCGACGCACCTCTCGGCCACGAGCTGCGCGCTCACGGTCAGCGGTGGCTCGATGGGCTTCTCGAACACGACGGCGGCGACGCTCAACGGCGGCTCGCTCGCCGTCAAGAGCACGGGCAACGCCGAGCTCTCGGTCTCGAACTCGGCCTCGCTGCTCGCCAGCGCGGTCGCCATCAGTGTCGGCGGTAATGTGCTGTTGTACGACATGGCCAACGTGACGTTCAACGGCGGCACGACGCTCAACGTCACCAACGGTGGCGTGAGTCTCTTGGGTGCCTCGAGCCTCAGCCTCACGAGCGGCAGTGCCACGATCCTCGGCGGTGCCGTGTCGGCCTCCAACGGCTCGCTCGTCAGCTTCTCGAGCACCAGCGTCACGATCGACGGCGGCAACCTCGTTCTCGACAACACGGCGCACGTGCTGGTCGACTCGATGACGACCGTGGCGCTCGTGTCGGGCTCGGTCGTCGGCCACGGCCACTCGGTCATGGTGGTGTCGGGCTCGTCGACCATGAGCATCAGCGGCAGCGTCATGTTCGATACATCGGCCTCGCTGTCGCTCACCGGCTCCTCGAGCGCCACCGTCTCGGGTTCGATGGTCTTTGGCGGTGCGGCGCTCTTTAACGTCTCGAGCACCTCGCACGTCAGCGTCTCGGGCGGCTCGGTCACGACCTCCGGCACCGTGATGGCGAAGCTCATCGGCGGTTCGACGCTCACGGTCACGATGGGCAACGTCGGCTTCTCGGGCTCGTCGTCGTTCGCCGTCTCGAGCGCCTCGCACATCACGGTCTCGGGCGGCTCGGTGACGGCCGACACGATGGCCGCCGTCTCGCTCTCGGGCTCGTCGACCATCACGGTCACGACCGGTAACGTCGGTTTCTCGGGCGCCGCAACGTTGGATCTCACGAGCGCCTCGTCGATCACGGTCTCGGGCGGCTCGGTCACGNCCTCGGGCACCGTCAACGCGACGCTCNCCGGCTCGTCGATTCTCGACGTCACGATGGGCAACGTCGGCTTCTCGGGCTNGTCGACGCTCGGCGTCTCGGGCTCGTCGTNGATCACGGTCTCGGGCGGNTCGGTGACGGCCGACACGATGGCCGCCGTCTCGCTCTCGGGCTCGTCGAATCTCGCCATCTCGAACGGCAACGTCGGTTTCTCGGGCTCGTCGACGCTCGGCGTCTCGGGCTCATCGAACGTCACGGTCTCGGGCGGTTCGGTGACGGCCGACACGATGGCCGGCGTCTCGCTCTCGGGCTCGTCGAATCTCGCCATCTCGAACGGCAACGTGGCGTTCTCGAACTCGGCATCACTCACGTCCGACATGTCGCACACGCACGTCTCGGGCGGTACGGTGTCGGCCGCCGACTTGGCGCCGCTGCAGTTCCTGGCGAGCTCGAGCCTGCTGATCTCGAACGGCTCGTTGACGCTCGACAACCACGCGTCACTCACGGTCTCGGGCTCGTCGTCGGCCTCGGTGACCGGCGGCTCGGTGGCGGCACACACCTCGAGCTCGATCGTCATCTCGGTCGCGTCGACGCTCTCGGTCTCGAACGGCAACGTGGCGCTCGACGGCTCGGCGTCGCTGTCGTCCACCGTCGGCTCGAGCGTACTCGTGTCGGGAGGCTCGATCGTCGCCTCGGCCACGAGCTCGATCTCGAGCACGAGCGGCGTGCTGTCGGTCACGACCGGCACGTTGCAGGTGCTCGGTGGCGCGAGCTTCACGGCATCCGCGAGCGCGTCGTCGGTCTCGGGCGGCTCGGTGACCTTTGGCGGCACGGGTGCCTCGTCGGTCTCGGGCGGCTCGTTCTCGGTCTCGGGCGGCTCGGTGCTGCTCACCGACTCGCGCACCACGACGCTCACGAGCACGACGCTCTCGGTCTCGGGCGGCGCGCTGACGGCCGACACGTCGGCCTCGCTCACGGCCACGCTCACGGCCGTCAAGGTCTCGGGCGGTACGGCGACCTTCACCGACTCGAGCAGCGAGAGCTTCACCGGCGGCTCGCTGTCGGTCAACGGCGGAGCGCTCGTGATCTCGGGCTTCTCGACGCTCACGGGCCAGATGCTCATGATGCTCGCGGTCTCGAGCGGCTCGTTGACGGTCGAGAACAACGCCACCATGGCACTGACCTCGTGCTCGGCCACCGTCTCGGGCGGTGCGGTGTTGTTCTCGGACTCGGCGTTCGTGCGCCTGCAGGGCACGCCGTTGACGGTGACCGGCGGATCGCTCACGGTGCAGCGCCTCGCGAAGCTCACGGTAACGAGTGCGGCGGTCGACGTGCAGCAGGGCAACGTGTATCTGTACGATGCCGCGAGTGTCACGGCCACCTCGAGCTCGTTCTCGGTCTCGGGCGGTTCGATGTATGCCGCCAACACGAGTTCGCTCGTCGGCACGCAGTTGAGTGTCAGCGTCAGCTCGGGCTCGGTCTACTTCTCCAACACGGCGCAGCTGTCGTTCCTCGACGCGAGCGGCTCGCTCACGGTCACGGGCGGCAACGTCGAGTTCCACAACGCGGCGCACCTCGCCACCGTGGCACAGAACACGATCTCGGTCTCGACCGGAAGCCTGTTGCTCACCGACATGGTGAACGAGGTCTTTGCCGCTCTCACGATCTCGATCGCGTCGGGCAACGTGCTCGTCAACCGACACGCGTCGATGGTCGCGTCGCAGAGCACGCGAATCACCGTCTCGGGCGGCACGTTCGCGGTCGCCAACGCCGCGGCCTTCGGCATGCAGGGCGCGGCGATTCTCTCGATCACCGGCGGTCTGGTGCAATTCGAGGACCAGAGTCAGGTGTCGATCTCGGCCTCGAGCGTGTCGGTCTCGAGCGGTTCGCTCGTGGTCGCGGGCTCGGCCGGCCAGTCGCTGCAGGTGAGCTCGTTGTCGAGCATCACCGTGTCGTCGGGCAACGTCGANGTCTCGTGCACCGACAACACGTGCGTCAACAGCTTCACGGCNTCGTCGCTCACGCTCTCGGCCGGTAGCGTGTTGTTCCACGGCACGGCGAATCCGTCCTTCACGTCGCAGAGTTCGATCTCGGTCTCGAACGGCGCGCTGACCTTCGACGACATGAGCGCCCTCACGACCGACCACTCGACGCTCACGGTCTCGGGCGGCACGGTGCGCTTCGAGAACGCCACCTCGTGGAGTGCATGGGCCACGACGGCGTCGGTCAGCGGCGGCGACTTTGTCGTCGATGCGACGGCGTCGGTCTCGCTACACTCGAGCTCGACGCTCACGGTCTCGGGCGGTGCCGTGTCGGCCTCGGGCACGACGCANATGGTGTTCGACACGCTGTCGAAGCTGCAGATATCGAACGGCTTGCTCGAGATGCGCGACAGCACGATNNTGACGATGGACACGGCCGATCTGACGGTGAACGGCGGCAACCTCGAGTGCCGCAACCACTCGAGTCTCTACAGCTCGAACTCACACGTCACGCTCTCGGCCGGTACGTTCGGCACCTACGACTCGTGCTACGCCTCGTTCACCGACGACACGCTCGTCATCACGCTCGGTGATCTGGCGGTCAACGGCGGCTCGATCGTCGATCTCTTCCGCACGCACCTGACGGTCGGCGGCGGTCTCGTGACGTTCGCCGACCAATCGCGCTTCCAGGTGCACGACGCCTCGAGCCCGGTCGTGGTCTCGGGCGGCAACCTGACGGTCGCCGACACGGCGCAGTTCGTCACGGTGGCCGGGCAGCACATTACGGTCTCGTCGGGCAAGCTCGAGATTCGCGACCAGGTGCACGTGATCTTCACGTCGGCACTCGTGCAGGTGCTCGGTTCGGCCGGCGTCGCCGGCGAGTTCGTCATCAACAGCGACACGGACGTCGAGCTCGTCGACTCGGTGGTGCAGGTGTCGGCCGGTAGCTTCATCGTCACCGACAACGCCGTGACGNCCTTCACGCGCACGTCGCTCTCGATCGACACGGGCGTCGCGCTCTTGGGCGGCTCGTCGCTCGCCAACGCGACCATGCTCAACTCGTCGGTCACCGTGACGCGCGGTTCGGCCGTCTTCTCGGGCGCACTCGTGTCGAGCTTCACCAACACGCCGGTGCTCGTGTCGAGCCTGGCCGGCAGCGCCGGTAACATGACNTTCTCGGACATGACGTCGTCGAGCTTCGTCAACTCGCCGGTGCAGGTCACGGGCGGCAATCTCTTTGTGCAGGACGCCGCCGCCTTCTCGATGAGCGACTCGTCGATCGTCGTGACGACCGGCTCGGCGCTCTTCACCGGCACGTCGCACCTCGTGTTCCGCGACGTGGCGTCGTCCATCTCGGTCACGGGCGGCTCGTTGACCTTTGACCAGTTGGCGGTCTTCTCGTTGACGCCGTTCTCGAGCGTCTCGGTCGCTGGCGGCTCGTTGGTCTTTGCCGGCTTCTCGAACAACTCGGTCACCGACGTGACGTTCACGGTCGATGCGTACGCCGGCGTACTCGGCAACGTGGTCGTCATCGAGCAAGCGAGGCTCTCGGTGACGCGTGGTACGATCGATCTCTCGCAGGGCTCGCTGAAACTCGCACAAAACGGTNTCCTGCACCTCGCCGGCACCAACGTGCACGTCTCGGGCACGATGGCTCTCTCGCAGAGTAGCACCTTGAGCGCCACCGACGGCGTGTCGCTCGCGGTCGACGGCTCGATGACGCTCGACGGCTCGCGCTCGATGACCGTCACCGACTCGAGCATCTCGATCAACTCGGGCTCGTTCGCCGTGCGCGGTGACCAGAGCAGTGTCACGTCGCTCGCGCGCTCGTCGCTCNCTGTCACCGGCGGCAACATGGCATTCTCCGAGCAGACGGCGAGCTCGTTCTCGATGGTGACCGTCGTNCTGCAGTCGGGCGGCAGCTCGATGACCGGCGGCATCATGTCGTTCACCGACCAAACCAACGCCACGTTCGCGTCGTCGTCGCTCACCATCATCGACGGCAGCTTCGTGGCCTCGAGCTCGGCGATCGTCACGCTCGCCAGCACGCCGGTCTCGATCTCGGGCGGTGGCGTCACGTTCTCGGGCTCGTCGTCGCTCGCCTTCACGACCGCCGGCTCGTCGATCGCCATCACGACCGGCTCGATGATCATCACCGATCAGGCGACGATCTCGACCGCTCCCGGTGCCTCGATCTCGATCACCGGCGGCGAGTTCTCGATCCAGGGCCCGACGACCTTCGCCATGGTGTCGGCCAACATCACGCTGAGCGCGAGTGCCATGGCCGCGACACGCTTCGCCATCTCGAGCTCGGCGCACCTGACGCTCTCGGGTGCGTCGCAACTGCAGGTGCTGAGCGGCTCGTTCTACGCCACGCANTCGGCGTCCACGAGCTTCACGCAACTCTCGCACCTCACGATCTCGGGCGGCTCGTTGTACTCGCTCGACTCGACGCACCTCTCGTTCACCGACTCGTTCGTCTCGCTCTCGAGCGGCTCGCTCGTGACCGCCAACTCGACCGTGGTCTCGTTCGCCAACACGCCACTGACGATCGGCGGCGGCGGCTCGGCGCTGCTCGGTGCCTCGGACGCCACCGCCTCGGTGTCGTTCACGGCCGGCTCGTCGCTCGCACTCTCGGGCGTCGGCTCGTCGCTCGCGTTCTCGGGCGTGCTGGCGGCCTCGTTCGCCGACAGCACGCTCACGGTGCAGGACGGCACGATGAGCGTGTCGAACTCGGCGTCGGCCACGTTCACCAACACGTACGCGCACATCTTTGGCGCCGGCAGCGTCGTGCTCTCGAACACTGCGCACCTGGCGCTCGAGAACGGCACGCACGTCGACATTGACACGCCGCTCGCATCGGTGAGCTTCAGCGACGCGAGCTCGATGGTGGTCGACACGGGCGCCACGTTCAACGTCACCGACGGCAGCGTGACCTTCACCGACCAATCGACCTTGCAGCTCTCGACGCTCTCGAACTTTTACGTGCTCGGTGGCAGCTTCGTCATGCGCGGCACCTCGAGCATGCTGGCGCTGCCGCACTCGAAGGGTCGCATCTCGGGCGGTGCGCTGGTCGTCATGGAGCAGGCGTCGTTGACGTTCGTGTCGTCGGACATTGTGATCGACGGCGCCATTCAGTACACGTCCTCGGTGCCGATTCGACTCTTGAACGGCACGGCGCTCGTCGTCAACATGGCACCGATCACGGTCGGCGGCGGAACGCTCAACATCAACCAATACTCGTCGCTCGAGATCAACGGCGGCTCGTTGAACTTTATCAACTCGGCACAACTCGCCGCCGACTCGGGCTTGATCACGGTCTCGAGCGGCTCGATCACCGTCTCCGACATGTCGGCCTTCACGGCCACCGACAACTCGACCGTCATCGTCTCGGGCGGCAACCTCGACGCCTCGGGCCAGGCGCAAGTGGCGCTCACCGGCGCGAGTCAACTCACTCTCTCGGCCGGTAGCGTCTCGCTCTCGGGCTCGTCGTCGCTCTCGGCCTCGAGCTCGTCGTCGATCTCGGTCTCGGGCGGACAGTTGCAACTCTCGGACTCGAGCTCGGCCTCGCTCTCGACCGACGCCACGCTCTCGATCGATAGCAACGTCTCGCTCTCGGGCTCGTCGACGCTGTCGCTCTCGAGCGGCGCCGCACTCGCCATCTCGCACGCCGGTTCGCTCTCGCTCACCGGCACGTCGTCCATCTCGTCGACCGACGCGGCGCAGATCTCACTCACCGGCGGCAACATTGCGCTCTCGAACTCGGCCACCGGCTCGTTCGCCGGCGGCTCGCAGGTGTCGATCTCGCAGGGCGGCTCGCTCTCGATCGACTCGGGCTCGAGCACGGCGCCGGCCGGCGTCGTCTTCACCGGCGCCTCGCAGGTGTCGATCTCGGGCGGCGGTGGCGTCTCGCTCTCGGGCACCTCGTCGTCGTTGCAGTTCCAGCTCGCGACCTCGCTCTCGCTCTCGAACGGCAGTGCCATCAACCTCTCGGGCTCGTCGTCGCTCGGCTTCTCGGGTGCCTCGACCGCCAACGTCACGGCAGGCTCGTTCACGGTCGGCGGCACGTCGACGCTCACGATCGCGAGCGATTCGACCGTGTCACTCGCGGGCGGCTCGTCGATCACGGTCTCGAACGCGTCGGCGCTCGCGCTCTCGGGCAACTCGGAGCTCGTCGTCACCGACGGCGGCAACGTCGCCATCGCCGGCACGTCGCAGGTGTCACTCGCCGACTCGTCGCAGATCTCGGTCGCCGGCGGTCAGTTCACGACCGCCGACACNGCCGTCACGACACTCACGAGNGCGCAACTCACCGTCTACTCGGGCACCGCGAGCTTTGGCGGTCAATCGAGTACGAGCCTCATCGACTCGACCGTCACGCTCTCGGGCGGCGAGTTGCAGACCACCGGCTCCTCGAGCGTCACGGCCACGATCGGAACCTTGATCTCGATCTCGGGCGGCTCGAGTGCCTTCAGTGGCTCGTCGGTCTTTGTGTTGTTCGAGTCGCGCTTCGTACTCACGAGCGGTGTGATGAGCTTCTCGAACACGGCCATCTTTACGACCACGAAATCCGAGATTGACATTTACGGCGGCCAGATGTTGTTCAACGACGCGTCGATCTTTGAGTCGATCACGACCATCATCAACGTCAACGCGAACGCCAACCACGGCGCCCGCCGCCGCCGCGATACCGACGCCAGTAGCGGCGAGTTGGTCATCACGTCCGGCACGTCGAACTTTACGCTGTCGGCCAACAGCATCATGACCGTGCAGGAGGGAGGCGTCGGCTTCACGCAGCAGAGCACCGTGACGATCGATCACTCGCAATTGCTCGTGGTTGGCGGCTTCGTCGATGTCGAGGACGGCGCTCGNGTGTTCGTCGCCGGCCAATCGACGGTCGGCGTGTCGGGCGGCTCGCTCACGACCGGCGGCTCGTCGGTGTGGAGCATCAGCAACTCGGCCGTGACGGTGAACTCGGGCAACCTGGCGATCGGCGGCGCGGCGTCGTTCTCGGTCGGCCAGCAGTCGGTCGTCACCGTGAATTCCGGCGTCTTGTCGGCGAACGGCGCGTCGTTCTCGGTGTCGAACTCGGCCATCAGCGTGTCGGGCGCGTCGGGCGGCATTGCTCTCGGCGGCTCGGTGGCGGCCTCGCTCTCGAACGCCAACATTACGCTCAGCGGCGGCGGNACGTTGGCGTCGAGNGGTAGCGCGAGTCTCTCGGTGTCGTCGTCGAACATTGCGATCGGCGGCGGCAACCTCGACATCAACGGCGGCACGGCGAGCTTCTCGGCGACGCAGATTGTGCTCAACGCGGGACAGGTGTACTTTTCGGCGTCGGCCACCGTGTACCTGCTGGATCACTCGCAGCTGACGGTGAACGGCGGCTCGCTCTCGATCCTCGGCAGCAACAACGTGGTGCTCGACGGCTCGTCGCACATTGCGATCTCGGGCGGCAATCTCGTCATTCAGGACAAGAGCCTGCAGCTCGGCGGCTCGTCGTGCATCGACGTCTCGCANGGCAACCTCGTGTACTCGGGCTCGTCGGTGATCGCCGTCGGCTCGGGCTGCTTCCGCGTCTCGGGCGGCTCGGCGCTCTTCAACGACCACACGTCGGTGACGTTCACGTCCGGCGGCCTGCTGCAGATTACGAGCGGCAGCTTCGTGGCGCACCAGTCGGCGAGCGTGCTGCTCGACTCGAACTCGCACGTCGACATTACGGGCGGCAACTTTGCCTTGTACGACTCGGCGCACGTGGCACTCACGCGCTCGTCGAGCGTCTCGATCTCGGGCGGCAACGCGCTGTGGTTCGGCAACTCGACGACGCTCATCGACACGGGCTCGTCGTTCACGGTCGCCGGCGGCGACGTCGAGTTCCAGGACGCGTCGCTCGTGACGCTGCGACCGGGCACGTCGCTCGCCGTGCTGCTCGGCAGCCTCGAGTCGCGCGGCACCTCGCACTTTGACGTGCAGTCGGCGGCGCGCGTGCTCGTCACCGGCGGCCTCTTTGCGCTGTACGACGCGTCGTCGATCACGATCGAGCCGGCNGCCACGGTCGAGATCGGCGTCGGCAACCTGCACGTACGCAACCAGGCGAGGCTCACGGTCACGGCGGCNGCCTTGGTCGAGATCGCCGGCGGCAACCTGCTGCTGGCCGAGAACGCGACCGCGANCTTCACCGACACGACCGTGCTGCTGAACGACGGCGAGATCGGCCTGCTCGAGGCCTCGTCGGCGAGCTTCANGCGCTCGGTCGTCACGATCGACACGGGCTCGGTCTACGTGCTGCAACAATCGACGCTCACGGTCTCGCAGTCGACGCTCGCCATCGGCGGTGCGCTCTCGACCAACGGCGACTCGAACACCGTCATCACCTTCTCGGACCTCACGCTCACGGGCGACTTTGAGACGCAGGACGCCGCGGCCTTCTCGATCTCCGACAGCACGTGGCGCATCGTCGACGGCAACTTTGTGGCGCGCAACGACTTTGACGCGCAGCAGCGCAAGGAGCTCGCGGTCTCGCGCACGACGCTCACCGTCTCGTCGGCGACCGCCACCTCCGAGTCGCAGGGCCAGATGCAGATCGTCGGCTACGTCGACCTCAATCTCGTCGACTCGTCGGTCGAGATCGCCGGCAGCCTCACGGTCTTTGGCGAGTCGGTCGTGTCGCTCACGCGCTCGCGCTTCCTGATNCCGAACGGCAACGTGGTGCTCGATGCGCACGGTCGCATCACGCTCGATGCCGCGTCGCACTTTGAGAACCAGGGCTACCTCGAGCCACCGGGCGTCATCGAATGGGGCGTCGGAACGGCGGCGCTCAACGGTGGCACCGTGGCACCGCAAGGTTCGCTGCAGCTCAACTGCCAGAACACCGATCCCAACGGCGCGCTCATGAACCTGCCGTCGGGCATCATCGACCTCACGAACTCGCCGGCCGACGCCGCCATCTGCATCGGAGCGCTGCTCAACAATGGCGTCGTGCAACTCGCCGGCGCCTCGGTCACGTACCGGCAGATGACGCAGCAGGAGAGCGGCATCATGCACTTTGACGGCTCGAACGTCACCATGACCGACAACCAGCCGCTCAACAACAATGGCGGAACGCTCGCCGGCTCGCTCACGCTCAACGGCCACATGATCAACAACGGCGTCGTGTCGGCCGTCGGCAACAACGGCATGCCGACGCAGTTCGTCATCTCGGGCGACTTTATCTCGACGCCCGCGTCCACCATCTACTTTGTCATCAACAACCTCGATCTCTCGAGCGCCGGCGCCATCACCACCGTCAACGCCGACCACATTGGAGTCACGAACGCCACCGCGTGCGTGTGCATCAACCCGCTGCTGCCACCGCCACCGCCCGGCACCTCGGTCACGCTCATGAACGCCGTCTCGGCGCTCGAGGGCGAGTTCAGCTCCGTGTCGTTCGAGTGCGCCCTCTGCGCCGACCTCTTCCCGACGCCCAACATTGGCGGTGGAGGTCAACTGGCGGCAGCACGCCGTCGCTCGCTCACCTCCGTACACTCGGGCGGTTGCGTACACTCGAGCTACGGCGCGCGATCGTTCGCCATTCTCTTTGCGGGTTGCGACGGCTCGGCCGGAGGAGGAGGACTGAGCTCCATCTCGCCATCGTGGTACATTATCCTACCGATCGCCGTCGGTCTCATCATCGCCGTCATCGTACTACTCGGTGGTGCGTTGTTCATCGATGCACGAATGCGAGCCAAGCAGATGAAGAAGCGAACGGCGCGAAAGCGAATGAATGCCTTGGCCGAGTACACCACCGAATCCGCCATGAACTCGGGTGCCTCGTCGACGGTCTAAGTCGTTCTCTC
>JGI26540J51217_10001505_pt1 | contig 16619 bp, 21 predicted proteins | sample ThiBio_1000_plan_2_FD_51217 | JGI IMG/M metagenome (IMG submission 51217)
TACAATTATTGCTTCTCAAGCTATCATAACAGGTGTTTTTTCATTGATTAGTCAAGCAGCATCACTTGGTTATTCTCCACCATTACGAGTCATTCATACAANTAAACGTGTTATCGGTCAAATCTATGTTCCTGTAAGTTAAAACATCCATCGAAAATNAGTTTAGTTTTTCTCTCTAGGTTATCAATTGGATTCTTATGGTATTAACTATAGGTATTACATTATTCTTTCANTCAAGTACACATTTATCACATGCTTGTATGTTAAATAGAATTGTTATTTCATTGAAATTCACTTTTTTTTCTTCTTAATATTCAGATGGTGTTACCGTTTGTTCAGTTATGTTTATTACAACTATACTCTATATGTGTGTCATACGTTATGTATGGAATCGTCATTGGATATTCGTCATCTTTTTTGGCGTATTTCTTATCATAGATGGATATTTTCTTGCTTCAAATGCTGTGAAATTTTTCGAAGGTTTTTGTTTCTGCTTCAATTCTCTACTAAATAAATATCGGCTGATTTTCAGGTGCTTGGGTTGCTATTCTCATAGCAGTCTATTTTTTTCTCCTCGGNTTCTGTTGGTATTATGGTCAAACAGAACTTCGTCGTCATCTTCATATTCACNCACAAACAACTGCATTAACACAATTATCTCAACGATTTGGTTCGATTAGTGAAAATGAATTATTGAGTCCGGNAAATCCTCAATCATCACGAAGTAAAAGTCTNCCTGTCGAACATCAAATAGCGAGTAGTGACGAAGAAGACAATAACGACAGTGAAGAACATAATGTCAGTAATGTTAGTGTGAACATACTTCCACCGATTAATACCGATGAAAATCCAGTTATTTACCGAAAAATTTCGTTTATTACGAATATTGAAAGTACAGATTTTCGATCGAATGCNATGAGAAATATTCTTTGTACGGTTACGCCGGGTCTTGGTGTATTTTTAACAACATCATCAAGACATACACCGCATGTATTCGAACGAGTTCTAACTAATATTCATTCGGTAGATATTTCAATAAGATACAAACAAGAAATCGAACTGTTCTCGTTTTAGTTTCCTCAAGTAGCCATTTTTCTTAAATTAGAATATGCACGTATACCAATCGTTAGCAATAGTCAACGATTAAAGATTCGTATCTATGGGTCAACTCAACGACGAATCTATCATATTACTGCACGTTATGGATATTCTGAACATAAGATTCGTCTACTTGATATGTGAGTTAAAAGAACGAATCTTCTCGTTTATTGATTTGTTNGGCTTTTCTTTTGTTTAGTTTACAATTAGCAGCGTCTGAACATAATGTTCCCGTTCCTGAAGATCGTGATATAACATTCTATATTCCTGCAATTTCCGTCCAAGTCAAANATAAAGGCTGGTCGAAAATACTCAGTAAATGNGCNTTACAAGTCTATGCGATTATGAAGAATATTTTTCCATTCGGACAAAAAAATCTTCGACTTTCACCAAATTATACAGTTAGTGTCGGAATGGTTGTACCTTTGTGAATGAATACAAAAAATGAATCTCAATATTATTTATTTTATTTATTTTTCGTTCTTATTCGTTCTTATTTTTTTCCTATTAAATAAAAATAATATCTACGTATTTTATGCTTGACCNCAATCGATAATGACAATATTNGCTCGTGGACTGCCTTCTTCTGTGCCGAAACTTTCGATTTTCTTGACGAGATCTTGACCTTGTAGAACGCGACCGAATACGACGTGTTTGCCGTCGAGCCACGGTGTTGGAGCAACAGTGATGAAAAATTGCGAACCATTCGAATGNGGACCTGAATTAGCCATCGATAATAGAAATGGGATTTCGTGTTTTAAACGAAAATTTTCATCGGGAAATGATTCGCCGTAGATGCTTCGACCTCCAGTGCCATCACGACTTTCGAAATCACCACCTTGAACCATAAAATTAGGNATTATTCGATGAAATGGACAACCACGATAACCAAAACCTTGAGCACCAGTGCATAATTGTCGAAAGTTTTCTTTTGATGGAGAACAAAAACATAAAACTANTGAACTATCGCTTTATTTTTATCTACCTGCAGTTTTGGGTACGATGTCCGAAAATAACTAAAATAGTTTTAAATTCGAGACAAATGTTTCAGTTGAAAAATAGGACAAACCTCAAAGAGGATTGCACCTTGCGGTTGTCCGTTGATTGCTATTTTAAAAAATACTTTCGGTCGCTGCATTATACAAACCAAAATGCAAATGATNAGTAAGCCTCAACNCATCCTATGCATAAATCGATTCGGTCGAATAATTTTACTAATAAATCACGATGATTCGGCTTTTTTTTGTTCTTACTCGGTCAAACAAACGGTAGTGATTTTTTTTTATTACAAAAATTTTCCGTTGCAAATGTAGAAACAATCAAAAACATCTATTCATTAATTCAAGATACGTATAATTGGTGTCATAGTAGTACCATTGGCAGTCAATGGACAACCATCATTATTTACACCTCCAATTTTACCCCATGTAACAAAAGTAATTCCACGAGAATGTAATATTGCATTAGCAAGAAGTAACATCAAACTTATACCAGCATCCAATGCAATTGAAAATAGATAAATATGTCGTCGTAAATAAAGTTTATAGAAAATCGTATAGAAAATAATACCAAGCAAACACCATGTGAAATATACACCACTAGGTACAAGAGGCATCCAAGCAACAACAACGAGCATTAGAGGAATATGGATATGACGACATTGTGGCCATCGAAATGTTGCCAACCAGAAAGGTATGGGTAAAAGAAATCCAACGAGTAACATCCAGAGAAAGATTTTATAGCGACTATTGACTGCGAACAAATTCTGTTCGCCATAAACGCCAACTTCAGTGAAATCATATGCCGATAAAACTTCTTGTTGATCATTACAAATAATAGTAGGATTTGTACATTTAAATTGACTTTCACGTAATATTGCTACGATCATAACTGTTATTGTTGAAATTAGACAACTAACGGCTTGTACAAGAAAAAGTGCACGTGGTGCAATTTTCATATAATGTGCTAGTTTCATATTCGATACAATATATAATGTTTGACAAAATGATGAATAAGCTATTGTACGAAATATTGTTCGACTATTTTGAATATTACTCCCATGTGAAATAATAACATCTGCTAATATCAAACAAATATAATAAACTGATTTATTTTGTACAATTATTCCTGTACTAGAAAGAATATAACCCATGGGAAGTACTAAAATCCACGGAATAACTGATGCAAGTGGAACGAAATATCCAGGAAGTAAACCTGATACGTTACAGATTATAGATATTAATATTGAAGCAAGTGCAGAAATAGCTATAAACCACCAATCTGGCGTGTCCGGATAAACAGATATCAATCGGCAATGCAAATCATTTCCTTTATTCTTCAAGTTTTTAGTTCGTAGATTTTTCCATATATCTTTACCATGATACAATAATAAATGAACAATAGCAGCTGGTATAGTTGCAAATGTGATTGCTGTTGTTGTTATACCTAATGCTGACCAACGTTCATTGTTTTCATCCATTAGAGATAAGATCATATATGGATGATATCCAATAGGTAGGTCACGACAACCCCAAACATTTAGAAAGTAGACCGTCGGTGTAATGATATATGTGACGATGATAAAGCCAACTGTTATATTAAAAACTGCCCAACGTGGTAAGACAAAAGGTGAATCAAGAAGACCTGATAGAATTGCCCAATTGAATGTCAATGAGCCGAAACCAAGACCATAAAAACCGGTTATTTGTGCAACAAGATAATTTTTCGGTACGATCAAACAAATCAACGAAAGAGAACTTGCAAGATACAAGAAATAATTCGGTAGCCAACTGAAAATAAACTGTAGAATAAATAAACTAAAAAAGAAATATCTGTAATTATGTATAATTTTTTTCCATAGAGAATTTTTTTTATTTTCATCATANTTAACNAGATTTGAATGTTTTTGTTCATTTAATGTTCGTAATAAAGCGATATAGGGAAAATTTTTTGGCCATTTTCGATCTGATGGCCAAACTAATGTTCGACGAAGTAAACCGGCAAGTCCAAAACCAAGAAACTGTATTGCTAAAACAATATAAAATATTTCAGCATGTCGATTTCTTTCTCGAGCANCAATAAGAAAAAGTTCTCTGATGGCAAATTTATATTGAGTATATAACGACCAAGCAACATTAGCCATGATTAAAACAATTGTTTCTTCTTTGATTGTCAATCGCTGCCATTTAAATAATGATATGAAAAGACTGAATCCATGTACAAGAAGAATAATAAGACTAGGCTGAATATAAATCGTGTAAGTAGTTGTATCATTGACTTGATGAATAATCGAAAGCGTAAACACGAAGAATAAACCGATTAGAAAACTACGAAGTGTAAGACAATCCATTGCTGGATCGTCTTTATTCGGAACAGTCGAAGCGACTTCTTCGAATGACGACTGTTCAGCATCATAGTAGATATATGCTGGTTCGATTGGCGATTGAATATTTTCACGATACTTTGCAGGCATTCGTCTACACGTAAGAATAATATGGTTGGTTGACCTGTCATATCATTTGCTTTATATTTGATGACAAAACATAGAAAGAAACGTGCTTTTCGCCTTCGTAAATCGATCATATCCTTGAATATGTTTTCTTTTTATATTCATGATTATATAATTATATGGTAATGACATTTTTACAGAGTATTAAAATAAGAGCATCATTAAAAATCCACTAAAAGATTCACTTTTGAAAAAAACAGAATCTTTACACAAGCGCTATGTGCTCGTTTGAAACTATTGATGTCAACAAACATCTGGAACAGACGATTTTTTTAATAATAAAAAATGGTTACTAGGAAACAACAATTTCTTTTTCTTTCTCTGTTTTTTAAAATTTCAAGTAGATGCGCGTCTCGTTCACTGAAAAACATCTGAATCACAATCAAGTATCCTGTCGTACAGCTGTTGTTATTTTTCGTATTTCGAACACAAAAAAGCGAAGAAAAAAAAATTCGATTTTATGAATGACGAAGACTGTAAAAAAAATAAAAAGAGAAAAGAAAAGAAGAAATTATTGTAAAATATTATATAGTTTTCATTGATTGTCCGGGCATACTTAACAAGTGTTCACTTCTTTCTCTTTTTTTCCCTCCCTCACCCTCTCTCGTTTCTGCTTTCTTTCCTTTTTTTTATTTTATTTCATTCTACTCTTATATATAGATTTTTTTGCTTTTTAGTTTATTTAAAACTCTTTAAACTATTTCATTGGATCATGATTATTAATATTGAATAATGAAAGTCCTGAGTCGAGTAAGTAACTGATATTTAATATCGAAATAATTGGTTTTCGTATTTGTATTTGTTTTGATTTTCTTAAGAATTCATTGAATAAAAATCCAAATAATGAAGAAAAAAATGATTATGCTAATTTCAGTCATACAAGAATAAGTAAGTATATATTATTCGATTAATTCAAATTAAAGAAGCTATAAAAATTTTCATTTTTGAAATCTTATATCAATACATTCGTAGTACTATCAGCACAGGATCGGCATTAATTGAAGCACCTTTTTACTCTCGTTGTGTTTTTCTTTTCAGTTACTCTTTTTCAAATACCACAGTATGAACATTTACAAATCTTAATCTGTAATGGAAATTCATTGACAACACTAGCTGGCGTTGAACATATCAAACATTTATGGAAACTCGATGTTGGAAACAATCAAGTTCGATTGATTTGAAAGGCTTGATTTCGAAACATGTCATTTGTAGATTCGCAGTCTTCAACATCTATCTCGTTTCATTGGACTTGGCTCATTAATTCTTTCGAATAATAATCTTTCATGGATCGAATTACAACATATTCGACATATGTTTGTACTCGATCTTAAAATCGACGGAAATTCTGTTTTAGATGCAGATCCGAATTGTGAGTAGAAGAACGAAAAAGAAAATATGTTTGTCTTTTGTTTAAAATAGATCGACAACATGTCCTCGATTGTTTGCCAAGAATTTGGATGTTAGATGGTATCTTCGTTTCAAGTAGGACAAAAAAAATGTTGTTATTGAATTAATCGATTGATGTGCTTTAGCCAATGAACGAAATCAAGTCGATGAATTTTTTACTCAATCATCATTCACATCGAAACCAATTGTAAGAAGGTGAAAAAAAGCAAATATCACATTTTTTTGATGATTTTTAAGCGAAGAAAATTGGCGAAAGATGTTTTCATGCCAACGAACTTGAAAGATCGATCGGTCAATGGACTTTTCGGAGCGAAAGTATGAATTTTGAACATGAATATTCTAGGATAATCTTTTGTGCAAATTAGGCAACGGAATTATTTGCAAAATTCCCAATGAATTGTTTTATAAGTTCTGGTAACGAAAGAAGAAATGTGTGCGTTGACTTGTTTTTATTCGAAGTGTTTTATAGAAATGGACAAAAAACGAATTAAACATTTAGCATCGAGTGTTCAAGATCTTTTACTCACCGAAATGAAACATGAAGAAAACAATAATGAATTTCTCACCGAAAATCGACATATTCTACATCATCTTATGGATCTTCGTCAATCACATATCGAACAATTCAATATGTTTCTCATTCTTCTCATCGTAAGTTTTTTTTTTCNAAAATTTTTTATTCTCAATATGAAAAGACTTTTTCATTAGACTGACATTCTCTACGACATTCCCNATGAATTGTTGGATAACATTCTCGATNTGACACATATCAAAACCATCGGAAGTATTGATCTTACGCATATATTCTCTTCGAGTGAACAGTTGAAGTGTTTGATTGCATCGTTGATTCATGCCGGTGCTCGACTTGATCGAGACGAAAATCATGTAAGATAAAAATTCAATTACTATTCGAAANAATTCGTTTTTCGTTTAATAGCCTTCGGCTTTGTATGAAAAACTTTTTCATAGTCTTTCAATCGTCATAACCAATCAAATTCGTCAAAATTCATCACCAAATCCAAATCCTATTAATCCATACACAGGATTGTAATTAAGATTCAGTATCATTATTTTTCGATTTCATTTCATTGAAATTCTAGACTTTATGAAGCAAAATCGATGGTTTGTCTTGAAGTCATGCAAGTGTTTATTATGTGTCCAAAATTTTACTCATTAATCGATGATTCTAGTAGATCGATACAAATTTATTTAGTTATTTGATAGAGATGAATTGTTTTTGTTTAATATTTAGATGTAAATGCAATTTTTAAACAAGCCTTAGATCGATCACCGGCTTTTTCGAGTATAAAAGATGTTCTACAAGGTTTTAATATGGAAGAAGTANACAATGAATATTGTTCACAAGAAAATAATCAAATATTGTTTGTTTNTTTTTCCTTTGAAACAGAAAACTCCCGAAGAACAAAAAGAATTGTTATATCCAATTGTTGGTAATATTTTAAAAATGACTATTCGAACATTATCAACAAAACGAATGAAAAAAGCTCCCGATGTGTCAATCGTTGTTATAAATACTGATCCCGAGCCAATCAATCGACAGGCAACTGCTTCGCCTAAACCGTTACCACGGCCAAGTACCAGTCGTTTACCAGGTACATCAACTATTTCTTGTTTTTCATGAAAATCTCACTTCCTCTTTGCGTTAAATAGCAATCGGTGATCGAATTTTAACTGCTCCTCAATGTTTCGGTCGTATTGTTACATTACCCGATGCTGAAATAGCTATGATTCAACTCGATAATGTACTGACTGTTAACGGTTCAATGAGTAGTAATGGTACGTTAACTGATCATACCAGTTATGTTAATATGAATAATTTCGAATGGGATACTCAACATGAATATTGGAGACCAAAGAATGCGTCGGGAGATAAAATAACTTTGCAAATGACAACTGTTCGAAGTGAAACTCCGAAGCTCATGCCGCCCGCTNTGACATCGAGAATAGGACTACCGAAAGTAAAAATATGAATACGAGAGATTTGAAAGAAATCGAGTATGATTAATTACATTTAGACACAAGAATCAACAGAAAAAGAAAAAGGACGAATTACACCAAAGATTTTTGAAATGCGTAAGATATGATGATTTTTTCCGATTTCAAAAAAAGTCGAATTAACTCTCTATTTCAATTCGTATAGATCTACAAAGACCACAGTATGTGTCATGAAAATCTTTNTATAGAATTTAGAAAAACAATTTTCTTCTAGTACACCAACTGTTGAAATCCCCCGTGAAATCATTGTGCCACCTCCATCACCACCGCCGCCCATCATACTTCCGATTCAACCCGATTCAATCGATCCTGCGCCTAAATCACCACCACCGTCACCTCCAACAAACGAAAATAGAACCGTCTCAACCGACGAGTAAATTCTTCATTCATAAAAACAACGAATGACTATCAAACTTTTTTTCCTTTAGAATTCTTTTCGAACGTCCAATGTCCGTTCGTATTATCAAACAAAAACAAGAACAACAATCTAAAACTTCATTCAAGACTGAATCAAACGCTCAAGCACCTGTTCTCATCGAATCAATGCTTCTACTCATGCCCGATCAATCTCAATCACCGGTTATCTCCTACGAACAACCACCAACCAATTCTTCGATATTAATCAATCATGACTACGAACCAACACGACACGTTACAATTCAAGAAAATCTAAGTGCAACGAATAGTTCTCGACGTTCGACATCGTCACATCGTGTTCATGTTCCAGTGCATAACGCTACACAATGGTTCAATGGACCAAATCTGCAAAATGAACGAACAGGTCGAATGGAGAAAGTTATTGCTTCATTAGTACGTCGTTCGTATCGACCGTCGACAAGTATTCCCAAAGTCCCAATATTAACATCGCCATCATCAAGAGATCATGCTCATTATAAAGGTAAATTCTTTGTTTAAATTCAAGAATAAACGAATGTTTTATTTCGTTCCTAGGAATTCGACCAGCAAGCTATCAAGATTTTTGTCTTGAAAGTCATCGTATGACGCCAACGCCTCTCTCATTCTCTCGACAATCTCTATCAGCTAAAAGTCGATAGTAAATTCTANGTTTTTGTTTATTGATTTACGTATATACCTTCATTTCTAGTGCACCATCACTTCGTCCTTTCGATTTTACTCGTGCAAATACGATCACTTCACAACTTTATCGTGTTAAATCATTGCTCAATCCTCCTTGTACAACACCTACTTAACTTTAATCTAAATTCGAATGAAAATTGTATTTGTTTTCTACTATTGTATATTTACATTTTGTCTACGGATTCAATCCATTTTCGGTTCTATTCGAACAAATTGCTTGCTTGCTTGCCTTTTTTTTCTTTCCTTTCATTTTCGGTGAAGTTTCATACGCTATGACGATTTTTTTTTCTTTTCGAGATTATAAATAAAATATATACATTCTTTTACTTCCTACTATCTTGATGTCACGTTGGGTAATATTGCGAAATACCGACGTCAGCTCTTTCCTACCAATAAAACCCAACATCGCTTGAGTATATATATGTGTGGTACATCTCGTGCAAAAAAAAACAAACAAAAAAATGCCGTCAGTNGANAATTTCATTACGTGTAAATCTTGTCCTCGAACAATCTTATTCAGATCTGGTGAATGTGNACATTGTTTTTCAAGTTTTTGTTCGGAATGTTTGGTCAAACATCATCATAAAGATGTTAAACATGAATTCGAAGAATTAATCCAGAAAATCGATATGATCTTAGAAAAATTTCGTTATCATGCACATAGTCAAACTGAATGGACGAATCATCTAATGAACGATCAACAGAAATTAAAAAATTTCGTACAAATGATCGATGCATCACCGAAACAATACATTGTTTTCAATATACCCAAATTTCAATGGGTTTTTCATGTACAGCAATTAATCGAAAAAAATGACTATGCAATCCATGAAACTTGTGACGATATTTTATACCCGAAAAAAACTTCTGCTTTTATGTAAGAACTTGATTGTTTATTTTATTTAAGATAAGTAAAAATAGGTTCATTAACCATTGATAATCTCATTCCGACTTCATAAGGACCACAGTAACCATTGAGAATAGGTGCAGCAGGAATACCACGTCTAAAAAACGCAATGTCAATGCTCTTTTGTTTTTTGTTTTCGTTTCGAAATCATACCGAAGCATTCGACATCGATGAACATCGAGACGAAATTGAGCATCTTCAGGATTATTAACTTCGATTGAACTCCATAAACGTTCAGCAACGGCTGATGCACGTGGCCAAAGACGTGATAACGAATTTGTACCATCGACAAATTCAGCCCAGAGTGCAGCTTCACCACCAATCAATCGTTTTCGAGCAGCGTCATCGCCTATCAAACAAAAGAAAATCAATTTCTAAATTTTCGCTCAATCACTTTCTTGTTTTTCTTACCAGTAAAATTAGCAAACAAATCAATACCATACCATTTGAAAAACTCCAAATTCATTACTGAATCTGGTGTATTGTATTTGCCATACTCAATCATATTCAAATAGAATGGTGCTGCAAGAACTGTATCATAACCATCACTTGTAGCTTTTGATAGATGTGTTGACCATGATGGACTGTCGGATACAAGTGACGTGTCTTTCCAAACGACGAGGACTGTATCCATAGGTAATTTCACTCCATCATCCCAAACATCTTGCCAGACCATGGCTTTTCCACCAATCGATTTAACAATATCAATAACTCGACTCGAGTAATGGGTCATTAAATCCGTTGAATTATACATATTATTATCTTTTAAGAATTGTTGTATGAAAGGATTTGACATCCTAGATTATAAATTTAATCGATTATTTCGACTAGATCTTGTTGTTTTTTTCTTACCAACAAGCTGGATAAACTTCATCCATTCCTAAATGAATATATGGTTCGAAACGAAAGACTTGTTTGACTTCGGTTAAAAGTTTTCGCATGAATTCGTACACTTCAGGATTCGTTGGATCGAGAATTTCTCGTGCTGCATGTACGCCATATATTGCCACACGTGGAGTCGAACCATTGTAACAATCAGTGATTAATTCTTCAATACAAAATTTAACAAAATACAAACTCTTAAAAAAACTATCCGTACGAGGAAGAGCTCGACCAAGTGCAGCAACATGGCCAGGTGTATCGAATTCTGGTATTGTACGAATACCACGAAGACGAGCATGTTCAATGATATCTTGAACTTCAGCAGGTGTGTAGATATGAACAGGAGAAAATGCACCCTGAGGAAAAGAAAACAAGGAAATGATTGACATAAATTTTATTTTTTTCACGAACTTTTTCTGTCAATTCAGGAAAGACTTCAGATACAAATGGCCATGATTGATCATCGGTGATATGCCAATGAAAAACATTGAACTTATTATAAGACATTGCATCCTATTCGAAAAAAAAATTTTCATTTTTTTCTTTTCGAGTTTTGTTTTTGCGTACCAAATGTTGTTTAATAAGTGGTACAGGTAAAAAATGCCGAGCCGTATCCAAGAGAATACCACGATATGGAAAACGTGGCCAATCATGAATATGAACTGTTGCATTGATAACAACCTATCACACAAATCATTTTTCTCTTTCATATAAAACAAAAAAAATCGATTTTCATACATAATTATCTTCAGTAATAAAAGCCAATTGAGACAATGTTTCAAGTCCATTCAATGCACCCCAAACGGTTTCAGCAACGATAATTCCAAACGAATCTTCGATTGTTAATTGATCTAAAGAATCATCATTGCGTATCAATTAATTGATTTCATCTTTGTATTCTCTTACATGATTCATCATTTCGTAATTGTGGATAAATGGGACATAATTCCGATGAAACACGAATCAACACTGATGTAAGAACCTGATCGGAATTGTATTGATTTGGACTTTTGAGAAATAATTTCGGTGGAAAAAATAACGGTTTATATCGTTCAATAGCTCGATCAATAATATCACAATCTTGTAAATTCGAATATAAGATGAAAAAATTCGGATCGATAAAAAGTAAATCAGAACTAGCGTTCATATGTTGAGGATGTGGCCATGGTGCATTCGGTGCAGCTGGTTGACCCTTTGATGAATTAAGCAAACAAGAAATACTCTCGAATATGAAATTAATTTTTGTTGTTTTACTCGTAATGGATATTTTGCTTCGATATAATCGATAAACGAATACACCGAACAATGACAAAAAAGTAGAACGAAGAACGAAGCGACAAGTACATATCTATGCGGCATGTTTACAAATCGAAATGATGGATGAGAGGATTTTCTTTTCTCGAGAAAATCATCGATAACACGTCATCACTGTCGTCTGACTAGTCATCATCGTCGAACGAAACAAAGGTGTTAGTCAGACGATCTAACCAGATCAACAGATCGTCGTGAAAAAACGCACAACTCGTCTATATCAGCTTAAGTTTATTGTTTATAATTAAATACGAACATTTACAAGTTTTCAAAAATCACAGACACAACAATAGACTACTTTCGACGATGTTCTTTTTGTTTTTTTGATGTTCAATCAATTAAATGTGTCGAAAACACTTTCGATACGATAAAATTTTTCACAGATTGATAAGAGATACGATCGATCTAAAAATTCAAACTGAAAATCTACCAGTTTTCATGTAAACTATCCTTTCCAAAAAATTCGAAAATAAATCAATTTATCAATCATTGTTTAACATTAAACAATCAAAATTAAGATACAGAGAATACATATATATGAGCAATCACTTGATTGTATACGATATCGAGCAAGTGTAATCCAATTATCTGCTCAATCAAGCGATTCTCTTTCTCTCTCTCTCTCTCTCTCTCTCCTTTTCTATATATATATACATCAAGTTTATTGTTTATTTCATCAACGCATACAATCTCCTACTATCATTTACAATATGGAACGTAAGTATCGCAAAGAAAGACGAAGCTCATCTTATTATTTGATCATTAAACTAGGTCGTTCATCAAACGCAATGTTTATCAGTGAAATACCTGTTAGTTACAATTCAACACGAAATCAAAACGAAAAATCAATTCATTGGATTGATAATTTAACTGCTCAAACGACAGTTCGTGATGTCATTCTTTCGATAATACCAGCATGTGATCCCAATGAATATTCGTTTTACATTTCAACGGATCGAAAAAAACGAATTCTTAAATCGAAATCACGTATTTATAAAATTGTCGCAAAAATCAATCAACAAAAATCATCACAACGATTACTTTTTGAAATACGTCGAAAGAAACACGTCCGATTTGCCGATGAAATTCTTGTCAAAGAATTTATACCTGATGAAAAACTTTCGTTAGATAATCGATTGGAAATAATAAAAGAAAATTTTCAAAAACATGTCTCGCAACAACAAGCAACTCATTCGAAACGATCATCGTTGAAAGTTTTGAATCGAAATGTAACCTGTTCTACAACGGCAGCAAACGTTATTCCAATGAAGAAAATTGTCTTAGAAACACTTGTGTAAAATTATTTGCGTTCGTTGTTTTATTTTTAATTTTTTTTTGCATTTATATATAAATAAAAAAATCAATAATGAAATGAAACCTTATCTTGTTTGATCAGTTTTTTATTTATAAATATGTTAATCAAGGTTGAATAAGTAAAAAATTGATTTTGACAATTAAATTATTAGACAACCAACGAACAAAGATGTTTGCATATGTCAGTCAGAATAATGACAATGATTTTTTTCTGCTGTGTTGAATATTGTCAATGACGTAAAACTGATAGCAAACAGTAGAAAGAAGAAAAAAAATCGTGTTCTGTCTGCTCGCTCTCTGTTTTATTCTCTGTTCTCGTTTGCATTCGTCATTTACGATCATTTGTGGCAGCAGCAGGCATCGACGCCCTGCCTGTTCTATCGCCCCCTAATATATCATACGTATTTATACATACGTACATTTAGCAGAAGAACTGCTGACGATACACGAAGAAAAATGNGTACGGAAGTTAATTCAATGGAGAATTTAATACATATGCCNATTCAAGAGAATGTTATCAAGTAAAATGAAATCGAAGAAGATAAAAACTATCGTTGATCGATATGCNTATTTTTTGTAGACGGTATGGGAAATATACGAAGAAGGTTAATGGGGAGCTTGTTAAAGGTAATAATGGATGTAAATGATGGAGACATCGATATGAGATTCCTTCTGATTATTATTCTAGTCATTTATGATTGGTTCGAACGAGAAACTAATGATGAAGATAAATATCACGGACATCAGTACAAACTCGGTTTAACAAAACAACANTACGATCAAATGAAATCAATGGTTTCACCATTAGGCAAGATGATTTTNGTTCGGTTTGATTCGATCGTTTTTGTTTTCGTTCAGGTCCGTATGGTGATCCGTTACCATTTGATCAATTTTGCGATATTCTAATTCCTCTTATAACTGGTGGTCAAAGTGATCAACATGATGATTATTCGATGTGGTTAGCATTTCGTTCGTTCGATAAAAATCATGATGATTATATTCAAGCTGATGAATTAGAAAATCTTATGTTTATCATTGGTAAATCAGTTAGTCGAGAACGTATTCGATATTTTATCGATAAAGCTGATTGGGATCGAAATGGTCAATTAGATTATAATGAATTTCGTGAATTTATCGTACGTGGTTATGCACGTGAACTTTTAATGTTAGATATAACAAAAGAAATTATTTATTCACATGATCAAATGCAAATACCTGAAAATATGACTTGNTAATTTAAAGATTCGTACTAGTTTTTGTGTAATCAAATACTGAAGACGTTGGTGCATCATTTCGACTGTATAAACTACGATTTCCCGTTGCTGTTAATGAAATTGTATTGCCTAATAAATTCTCTTGTGTAGATGCTTTTTCAGGTCGTTGATAATTTTTCCATAGATTGGTTAGAAGATTACTTGTAACATCATCGCCAACATTTGAATGTATTAAACGAAGAATAAAAAAGCCGTCATGTTGCAAATAATCGTAGATAAATGCATTCATACTTGTTCGTACAGTTGACATACTCTGTTGTAAATGTATACGTTGCGTAAAAAATGAATGACGAAGACGAGAAAAAAATAGAAAAATTAACCAAGAAAAAAAATCATAAATTGTTATAATAAGAATTATATTCATCCAAAGATATAGAACAGTAAATATCTGTTCGTTATAAACATTAATTGTCAAAACACCTAGTCAAAAAAAAAGGATTTTGTTCGATGATACAAACATAGATCGATGTTTACTTACATTGAACAGTATATTTATGTCCTTCGTCACTGTTCGGTTCGATGATTCGGAAATCACACATACTGATCTTAGGAAAATATTTTGACAATGGATTTGTTCGTAAAAGTCGGCCTGTAAAAATCTTTTGATAATCTTGAATTGTATCATCAATCGTCCATTTTTGTTCGAGTAAAACTCGAATAGCATAGAGTTGAACTAACGTATTAACAATCGAGAGAAATTTAATGAATAAATAAAGTAGAAATAGATAAGCACTAAATGAATTTGTCGAACCAAGAAAACAACGAAGTAAACTTTGAATATATGCACTCATTCGACTATTTTCTTGTTTGATTTTCTTTCGAGGATCGTTTACATATTGATGAATGACAGAAACAAGATAGTTCATTATTGATTTATGTTTATGAAAACGTTTGACAGTTTTTAAACTATGTGCAGCATCCATAAGATTTCGTACATCGATGCCACTATGCCGACTAAATGAACGCCAACATAAACGTGGAATTAAATAGAGTAAAGCTTGAATTAATAAAATAAATGGAACGAATTGATAATAACGTAGAACATAACGTTTTTCATTTGCTCGTTTCATATTTGGTTCACTGATATTGATATGATAGGTCTAATTACGTATAGGAAAAAAAACAGAAACAGATGTATTTTGNCCTTTTTGTTATTTCTTTAAATTGTTTTACATTATGAATCCAACAATANTTTGAAACATAGATCTCGTAATTTCGAGTGAAAATTGCCGGTACCCAACTAAATAACAAAAAAAACAAGAACATCAATGAAACAAAACGAAAACTTCCGTTTAGTTTACCATTGTATATGATCATTGGAAAACTGTTTACTTGCGATAACAATCGAGAAAAATACTAATAAACCAACGGTATATTTATAATTCAATCGATCGACGAAATTATCATCACGACGAATACCGAAATAGCTGATTTGTGGTATACGATTGAATGCATTCAATAAATCCATGTCTTTTCTTGTTGGTTAAGATTAATTAACTGTTAGTTGATGTTCGTTTAGACGTCTTTTATCGAATAAACTAATCACACACACGTATACACATACTAGATAAAGAAAAAAGAAACAGAGACAGGAATAAAAATTAATCANTTTGCAAATTGTGTTGAAAGGAGAAGAGAGAAACAAAAAATCACTTTTCTATGTCGATTGACTATTTCTTTTACCGAACTAACTCAACATCGATAAACTAGAAAGATTGTTTGTGTTATTTGCCTTTAAGCATCGATAGGGAACGGGCAGAAGAACATATCTATACATACATATACATAGAGAGAGAGAGAGAGA
>JGI26540J51217_10001513_pt1 | contig 16575 bp, 19 predicted proteins | sample ThiBio_1000_plan_2_FD_51217 | JGI IMG/M metagenome (IMG submission 51217)
TTCTTCTTATTATTATTATTATTTTAGAATATCAAAATTCTCAACGTTCTGTAACAACAGTTCAATATAAATTCGCTGATATTTGTAGTGACAATATAGAANATGATGGAANAGNTGTACATCCAAGCGACACTACAGGTAAATCTAAGCCTATGTTATCAGTAGACAGAAGTGAAATCAGTCGAAATAGAACGCCAACCCTTATAATTAAATCAGCAACAATTATTAATCAAAAACAAATACGAAAGAATTGTTTTCAAACATTGTTTTTTAAATTAATTTTATTATTTATTATTCAAATTCTTCTCTCGATTGCTTGTATATCTATATTCTATATTTATTATCACTTTTCATATAATACTAATGACGGTTAGTAGTATTTCGACAAAAAAAAACTTGAATGTTTACATANAATAAATCTGCATTTTANTTTATGCATTGATATCTTCNGAAGATTCTCCTCCTCAACAAAATGAAACTTGGTTTCATCATTCGACAAATCTTTCTTTAACATACACAGATCATCTATCATCAATTGAGGCTTATCCAAATCACTGGAATAGATCAATTTCAGTTACATTTATTTATTCATCAACTAAACAATTCACACATCAGTTAGCATACTCAATCAATAATGCGTTCAATCAATTCTTATCAATTAATTTTACAAATGATAAACCGTATAAAATTCATCAATATTACAGAAATACGACTGATAGCAGTCAGATCGTTGGCTTAAATATTACTCTTGGCGAGAATTCATATATTATTGGTCAATATGATAAACTGATGTATTCGAGTATAGCACCTGCGAAATACAATCTTGGCTTTGTATCTACTAAATTAACAAATTTAAATTCTATTGAAAAATTTCGATTTGTCTGGTATCGTAAATGTTCAACAAAGATTCACGTAATTAATTGTTTACCATTCAAAGAAATATAGAAGAAAAATATGTATTTAATAAATTCATATTGTAAAATGATTTTCTAGATGATGAATTTACAAAAGATAATCAATAGATTCGATCGATTANATTTAACAAACGAAGAAAAGATTATGGTTATTCTAAATATTCTTTTATCTTTTATTTTAATATTTGTTTTTATCTTTACTCCGATATATTTTTCCACTAAAATAAATCAAATGCAAAGTAAAAACATAAATTGGCATTTCGATAGAATTCATGAATGAGTATTCTTTTCTCTCTACTAGACAAAATCATTTTAGTCAGAGCTGGTATTAAATTCGGCGGAGATGGTGGTGATGTTGTGACCGAAGATGAAGATAAAGAAGCAAAATTAACTTTCAATGATGTGATAACTGGTTTATTTTATCAAACTTCAAGTGATCACAACAGTGAGTTTGATAGAAATGAATTTTTCATTGAAACAAAGAATCTATTGGCAAGATGATGAGCTGATACTTTCATTACAATGGAAATATTCGAATGGTAAATTAGGCAAAAAATATGGTAAAGTCAATCAAGCAAAATTATCTTCTGATAATAACGAGATAATATTAGACAAAAATGAATGTATTATTAAAGTGATTTTATATAAAGATAGACGATTAATCGATAATGACTATGCTTCAAAGATAGATCATAAAACTGAGTTAATCGTTGGAATTACATTTCAAACAAATATGAATAAAAATTATTCTATTGGTACACATAGTGAGACAAGTCATACAGAACAATATCCTGGTTATTGTGTCGGACATATAACTGGTCTTGCTGGTGGTTATATTGATTCTCTTCAAGTTTTTTGGTATAAAATCGAAGAAAAAAGACGTTCGATTGTATTATAAACTAATCTTTATTGTTAATTTTCAATAAACAAAAAGCTTTACTAAAGATAAGATGTGTTTGTATGCATATTGATTTCTATACGAAAAGGATAAAAAAAACCTCCTTCAATCAGAATTTCTACACGTCATTAATAAATGTTGTTTGTCTATATTCTTTATACAAATAACAATGAATCGTCAATATGATCTTCGAGCTGTATTAATACAAATTGAGGAACGTTTATCAAATGAAGATCGACATCGTTTACATTTTCTTATCGGAGATCTTACCCCTCGAGCACAACGTGAAAATGTAACATGTGCAGGAACATTAACGTTATTAGAGTCACTTTTTGATCGAGATATTATCAGCCAAGATTATCTGGATTTTTTAATTCGAACATTTACGGAATTGAAATGTTATGATGCTGTTAAACGATTAAAAGAATTTGAAATACCTAACAAATCATCATCGTCTTCAAAACAAGAATTACTCGATGACAATATCGAAATGGATAAATATCGAACAATTAGTGATAATCATTTATTATCTTGTAAATATTTATTATTTTACTTTAAAAAAAATCAGCTAATTTTCATATATTTAGTAGATAAAATTGAACAACCATTAACAACATCAAACAAACAAACAAATGAAATACTTGATAATATAGATAATTCGAAAATTGAAGCTCGATTACTTTGGCTTTTGCACATTATATTTGTATTTCTAATTGTTAGTATGATCGTTTATATCTATTTTATAATATTCAATAAATCAACAAAGCAAACATCGAACTATACAAATATTCACGGTAAACAATTAACAATTTGAGCAATTTCATTCGAANGAANTAATTCTTATAGAAGTTTATTATCCTGAATTTGGAAATTTCCCTGTTGGCGTTAACGGTACATGGTTCGATCATTCCCAAGAACTATTATTAACCTATGCTGATCAATTAATTCGTATCGATGNATATACATATCATAATCAGTTATGTTCAATAAATTTTATTTACACAAATAATAAAACTCATCAACATCAATTAAATAATATGGCAGAATTATCACAATTGAATATATCTTCATTCGATCTTCAACAACAAAAGTTTCAGCNTATTTCACTTTGTTATACGAATCNAACTGAAGAAAAACAATTAATTGGTCTCGATTTTTCATTAGACGATAATACACNTAAATATTTCGGTTCATGTTCTGAAAATATTAAAGTGGAAAATGCATTTCCTCAACATTTATTTGGTTATGTTCGAGGCAAAACAAAGAAATATCTTCAAGGTATCTACTTTGTTTGGTTTAAAATTTGTTCGTTCAATAAATTACCATCATCCTGTATACGTAGAAGTTCTAACGTTCTATGAAAAGTAGATTCTTATTTTGGACTAATTGTCAACATGTTTTTTTTTGTTTCAGATGAATGAACATTTTCAACGGGTTAATTTAACTAAACACCATTTGATATTAATTACAATTAATAGTCTTTTGATTTTAACTTTTCCATTGATTCATCTAATTTTCAAACAAACANCNAGTTCTCCCATAGACAATAATGNACGTAATGTTTCCATAGCAGGCAATTGTAAATTTCGAGATTTCTTTTTCTATAGAAATTCTAGTTATAAAAAGAGGAAAAGTATATGGTGGATCCGGTGGTGACTATGTTCACGATGATGTTAAAAAAGCTTCTCTCAAATTCAATGATACCATAACAGGTATAGATGCAATAGAAGCCGATGATTTCGATGGTTGGTCAANATNTTCAATATTATTTTTAATTAAGAAATANTGTTCTATTTAGGTAAATCTGTACTACTCANTTTANTATTTTTTTATAGCACTAATAAATCCGGCCACGAATTCGGCGGTATTAACCCTTCGAACTCACGGAACTCTTCGANATCCGTAAAATTAAATGCCACCGAACGTATTATTAAAGCCACTATTTACGAAGATCATCGAAATATATCTAATTCATGGCGTAGAGATCAAACANCTCATATTATAGTTGGCATAGGATTTGAAACAGATTCTAATCGAACGCTTTTGTTTGGTTCATCGAATGGTACAAAGANAGAAGAAGCACCGAAAAATTATTATCTTGCCTATGTACGNTGCAAAGCCGTTGGTTATATCGACAGTCTTCGTTTGATATGGTATAAAATCTGTTCGAAAAATTCGTCTATATTCGATGAAACTCAGCAGTAATAATAATGATAACAATCATTTAATCTCTCATACAAAGTCAAGGAAAAAGGACAAGAAAATCTGGCAGAATTTTTTTTCTTACATATTTGTTATTTGTATATAAGTTAAATAAATGTTGATTACCAGTCCTATCAAGGATTATCTTTTCCATATGAAAAGATATAATTATTAAGGTCTAATTGCTTTTGCAGATGATTAATATAGTCAATGTTGAGAGTTTTCTTTTTCTCTTATCAATATTCAGAAAAAGATCAGATTTAATGAATGGTCTTAGCACGAATTGGATTAAAAGGTTAATAATACTCCTAATCAAACAGACTAGAAAAATATCACGCATTGATAATTATCTTCTAGTTAATCGTATAGATCCAGCAAGAAACTCGATAATCCAATTCACCCGATTACTAAAATCTAATTGAATTAAATCTAATTTTTGTAAACATGNACTATTTTTTGAATCAATGAAATTCAATATCGTTTGACAAACAAGCACACAATATCAAATGATTTTTCAATTATTCGAGTTTACATATGTTTTGTTCTTGAGGGAAATCATTTTCATCCGTGTTGTTTATATTTGTAATANCAATTTCTTTGGTTTTTTTTTCGTGTTCTATCTATGCGTAGAGGTTTCCTATCGAAGAAAACAAACGAATCTCTTGAGATTTGCAGTCAAACAATGTAAAAGAAAAAANCCGATTGTGTGGCATAATGATATTTCTATTGAGCAGACAAGGAAACACCCTCGAATGAGTACAGGTGAAAATNCTTCGAAACAACAACGAATGCTCTAGTTTCTTTGCTTTTCTTTTCTTATTAACATTTATCATCATATTTTATTAGAAAATAAGTATCCAGATGTTGAGATATCTACGTAGATATCTTTCGAATAATTCATATCAATACATTTTCTTCTATTCTTTTCTCAGACAATGTTTGATAATTTCTGGTTGTAGCCAAAACGTTTTCCCTGTATGCGCTAGTGTTTATATTTTATCAGTTAGTTCTGACAGTTATTCGTTTCTTGATGTCTATCAAAATATAACTTGTCGTGTCAAAAAAAAAGTCAAAGACATAGATACTTGTTCTATTTTTTTGCAGACGATAACATAGAGGCTAGGAAGTGTGTCAAAAACCGATATTGTTCCGTTTCTTTGCGTCATCTGTGTAATCTTACGAGAAAGAAAAAACTCAATTCAAATTTAGTATTTAGTTTTTTTTTCTTTTTTTTGATAAGAAAAAGAATTGCGTATTAATTTGACACTACTCTATGTTTTATAATTTTTTCTTCTTCTCTTTGAAAAGAAATCTCCTAATTATCCTCAAGCATAGAAATTGTCATCGTTACGAAAGAAAAAACAGTTTTTCTCCCGGTTTTTTTTCCCATTTTACTTTTCTATGTCACAACGGAATTTTCTTTCTTTCTTTTTACATCGCTAGTCGAGAAACGGATGGTTAGATTTTAATAAGAACTTGTTCATCCATTCATTCGAGACAGATCGATGATGTGAAGATTGAAATACTTCATAAGTAGTCAAGATAGTTGAGACAGTTTGAATAATAGATTAATTAGATCAAAATGGCGTTTCCTTAGTTACATTTTTCAATGACGACATTCTTTTTTGAACACACATTATATGATCTAATTGCATGTATTTGTATGTCTTTGAGTTTTACCATCGCCTGTTTACGTTCTGTCATCGAGCTAGATGTAATCTTACGTGATGCATATGATTTGTTTTGAGTTAATAAATAGCTTAATTGGAAATGTCTGTGTTTGATATGAATAAGCAATTATTTTTTCTCGAGATTTTCTTATCATCAATAATAAAAACAAATCCATCGTGAGTAGTTTTCTATCGTATATATTAATGTAGACTTTAATTGAACTAAAACCNACTTCATTTGTATGCATTAGATCTTCGTTTAAAGAGAGGAAAAACACAAAACTCAACATTGAATTATCATAAAAGATTTTCTTCGATATCAAAAAAAAAATACGACCNAACAGTTTTGTTTTTGTGTCTATGTAAGAATGATTTCTTCGGTTACTTATCATGCTAATTTGCTTNTTTATTAACTTAAGCACTCTCTTTCTTCTTTGTTTTGTTTTTGAAATCAAATCAGAATAAGTTCGTTTAAGTAGAGATGCTAATCTAAACTATTTAGTAAATAGCTAATGCACGAGGCTATAGATAGGCAAAGCAAGGACTACTAATTGGAGTATTAATGTCCACCCCCTTATTCATCTGCACACACATCTTCTTTGGCACTTATTTGCTTCTTTCATAAGCAAAGGACGATTGTGTTGTGTTTTTCCAAAGTATGTCTTCATTATTTTTTTTTACTTGATTGCTTCTTTTTTTCCTCTTCTACTCAGTATATTTATACATTATGAGAGTGTTTTAGTAGCCTCGTCAGTCAATATATTTTTCTCTACAATAAATAGAAGATGAGAAAATCTAAACGAAATTAACAAGAATAGCGAGGGGAAAATGTCATTTAATAAGTCAGACAATGTTATGATGAACGAAGAACACAACATACAGCCATTGAACAAATTTTCGATTTGGTTTATTCTAGATATTAGAATAAATTAGGCAGAAGGGATGTCGCCGTCAGATATATCCCAAGAGAATTCAAAGACAAAACGAGATTGATATTACCAGAGAAAAAAATGCGTTTAGATAATCATATCAGAGGACAAGTGTAAAAATAAAGAAAATCTTTGTTGTTTTATTTTACTCTTTTACTTCAATAACAAATGTACGTAATCAACGAAACAAAAGTTAATCTAATGATTAACATCACTGAATTGACACGTTTCTATTGTTTTCCAACAGATGGATGTTGTACTATTAGATAATTAGCAAAAATCTAATTAAAAATTCTTATTTCATTCGGAATAACTACGATTGACATTGTGCATGTGCATTTATTTCTTCTGTTCTCTATTTTTGATGACGAAAAATAAGACTATTTTTACTTAGCGAGCTATAAGTTCAAATCGAAGCGTTTGTTTTTCCTGTTAGTCGATCAATATTGTTTTTTTTCTTCTATTCAAATATGTGAAATAACGACAGACTGTTTTCCTGTTTGTTAAAAATATTAAATCAGACGAGAAATGCTCAGTAATCACAATTGATGTTGTTTGTTTGTTAAGTCGTTCATTTATTTTTCTCATAATTAAAAAAAAACAATAAGAAAGCCTTCAAACATAGGCTTAGAAGATTTAGAGGAGAAAGAATACGTTTTGATAGATTTTGTTTTTCTATTCACAATAATAGACTAGACTTTTCTTTTTGACGAACTAAAGACACATCGAATGTCAAGCTTGCTAATCGAATGTACGTATTGAATTTATCTTTGTTGGCGATGTTCGAATTTTCTTGTCTGATGACGTTAAGTAATAAGAAATCGTCTATTCTCTACGATCGAACAATAAATCGAGAAATAAGAAAGAAAATGGAATTGTCTTGCTATTTTGATTTTCTTTTTCCTTATTTTTTGTCATTCGCTTGATATATTCGTTTAGTTCTTTGCCAGACGACTCGATCGATCAATCAGTCATTCTTCTTCCTATGATGATGATGATGATGATGATGCGAAGTCTAGGAGAAAAGGAAATGACATCGAAAACAAACGGTGGGAATTCACTTTATCTCAAAATCACTTCCGCCTTTTTATTTATATTGTCATAGTCACTTCGGCTTTCTCTTTCTTTGTTCTCTTCTTTTACTGCCATTCGTACGTTTTTTTATCCCAAATAAATACTAAATATACTGATGCACGAGCACATGCATGTTTAAACAGAATTCCGTTCTTCTTCTTATTCTGCTATTCTAATAGTCCGTGAGAGGAAAAAAATAAGGAGAAACTTTCCTATTTTTTCTGCATTCTTCAGATCTCTCGTGTGTTTCTTAGGATTGTTTTACTTTCTAGTTTTTTTTTTCTTTAATATAAATTGCAATAGCAACACGATATTATTATCTTAAACGTCAACAGCTCGTTTAAAATATATTAATAAACATCAATTTTAACATTATTATCATATAATTAATTTTTGGTCATAACAACAACAACAACAACAACAACAACGAACGATTTTAGTTTTATTTTATCTTGTCGAACATCTTCAAATTATATCAGTCAAGTAAAGGATTAATTATGTCACCGTGATTTGTATTTCTAAAAGGAAGGCCGTGCATCAACAAAAAGCACATGATTAATAATTAAACACAGATGCTTTGTGACAGTATCTCCGTAGATTTGCTAGACATATTAATTATTAAGTTAATTTCTTTTTGTAAGACAGTTCAGCTGAACAAAAGTCATATGAACTATTAAACATGACAGTTGGTCTTCGTGTTAATAAAAATAGAAAGCAAAGAAGAAGAGTCTTAGTAGAATAATGTGGCAACGAATATCATGTTTAGTCAAGTGTTTTTCTCTAAAGAAAACCAGATGGATACAGATCCGTTTTTTAGTACTCAAGAGTTTTCAGCTTGATTAGTCTTGTTTGTTTTTTGTTCTTATTAATTTAGTTCAATATAACATGCTGTTTCAATTCTAATGACTTCAGAAAACAATTTACTCGATATTATTGAATTAAACGTAGGTGGTGTGACATACGCCACAACATTAGGAACATTGCAACAAGCCGATGCTGAATCGCCATTAGCTGTCATATCAACTTCGAAAGTAGCTGATATTAGACAAATATTCGGACGTGATAGCAAAAATCGTATATTTATCGATCGTGATGGGATACTCTTTCGTTATATCTTAGATTATTTACGAAATAGAAAATTATCTTTACCAGAAAATTTCAGTGAACGTGAACGACTTCGTATAGAAGCCGAATACTATCGACTTATGACTATGACTAAAGCAATAGCCGATATACGACCACAAACGGCTTCAAATGGACGATATATCAATGAAAATATGTCGAATTCAATCGCAGGTCTCACACAAACAACAGGTTCGATTGCTTTGAATCCAGGTCCACGTTCAAGTAGTGGTTATATTGTTGTTGGCTATCGAGGAACTTTTGGTATATATTTTAAGCGATTTGTTTTCTCTCCCTGGTTTTTAAGATTCTTTTTTCTTTGTAGCGTTCGGTCGTGATGGTTTAGCCGATGTTAAATTTCGGAAAATCTCTCGTATACTCGTTTGTGGACGTGTACATCTTTGTCGAGAAGTATTTGGTGAAACATTAAATGAATCACGAGATCCTGATCATGGCCAAACAGATCGTTATACATCCCGTTTCTTTCTTAAACACACATTTCTTGAACAAGCATTCGATATGCTTAGCGAAGGATCATTCTACATGGTTAGTTATTCATGTACTTAGTTTTGAGAACGTTTCAGTTCTTTTCTTTTTTTGTCTATTTCAGGTTGGCTGTGCTGCAAGCGGGTGCAGTAGTTCAACGAGTGAGTTGGGAAAACAAACTGATAGCGAAGAAAATCGTTGGTTACATTATAATGAATTTGTATTTTATCGCAGTTGATTCGATTCTTTCTTTTTTTTTCTATGCTTTTCTTCTCTTCACTAGTTCGTTTTTCTTGTTTATTTTTTTGTCTTCTAATATACATTATATTTGTATGCAATCTTGACTTCTTTTCTTTATCACGCTCGTGTATTTTCGCCTTTCTCTAGTCATCAAAAAAACAAAACAGAAAAATGACGTCTATTTTTTTCGTGTTGCTTTTCAAAAAAAAAAAAATATAATTATAATAATGGTCAATATTAACTAGAATATAATCTCGATTTCTCGAGCGAATTCTTTTCTTGAATTTATTTAAACGAATGAAATCATAGCATAAACAAAATAATATTCAGAATTAATCAATTATTCGGTTGTCTTTCGTGTTTGTTCTTGTTTTCTTGCTTGCCATGCTTTGTCAGTACCATGAAGTCGATCGAGTATACCTAGGAGACCGAAGTTATTCGTAAATTGAGCATGATGAAAATCGTGAAACGCCGGATTTGACAAGCCACTTCCTAATATACCTGGTAACTTATAACCTGAATGATGATTTGTCGTACCCATAAGTGCAATAACGAGCCAAAGCCATGTAGTTAATAAATGTGATCGAAATATTAGTGGACCGGCGATGACTGGTCCGATATTGGATATGAGAAATTCAATGGGATGTGCATATTCACATGTTAAACCGATTGGAGCTCGGAAACGATGATGTTTTTTGTGGATATATTCGTAGATTGATGAAATGTGCTAAGAAAAAGAAAATACATAAACGCAATGATATTTATTATTTACTAGCATCAAATGACTATAATAGAAAAAGATTTCGGTTACACCAAGAAAAGAAATTAATTCCAATAGAATTCGATACCTAAATAAATAATTCGATATGTTGTTTATTAGTTTAAAGAAAGAATTCAAACCATGGAGGAAATGGTATTGACCATTGAATGCCAAGATAAAGAAATAATGGACAAGTTAGAATAAGACTGGGAAGTAGAATGAATATTTGATTGATTAAAACAGTTTTTGCACATTCTTTCACAGATTCTTTATCAACAGTTACATTCTATACAAATAAAATCTAATAATTAGCATCTTTTGACGAGAACAGAAATAAAACCTTTTGAATTTTATATTTTTTTGATTCATCTGGATAGATCACATACGTAAAAAGTAGGATAATACCATTGTAAATCCAAAAAACTGCTTGATGTAACAGAAATGTTCCAAATATAATCATAACTGTGTCAGAAAACATTTTGATATCTTACTACACGATTGTCACCAATGAAAGCAATGTTTCTCTATTATTTATATGTATTTTTTATGTGCAAGAAAATAAAAAAAAACAAACAACAACAATAGAAAGTTAGAAATAAGATACACAGAGAAAAGATAAGGATGAATAAATCTATGAGTTGTTTTATCAGGTGGTAAAATGCGTATTTTCTCGGTCAGTTGGTGGGCCGTCACCAGCCGTACCTTTGCCAGTTCCACCTAAGGATTCAGGAGTTGGTGGAACAGCGGATGATTTCGGTGTTGAAACTAAATTAATCAATAGAAAATAAGAATTTGAATTCTTATTATTATTATTATGAAAACAAACCTGTATCATCCCAGTCAATAATATCGAGTTTTTGTTTATTAGGAAACGGTGATGGTCCAATTAATTGAACGATATCATCGTAATTTAACGTTTCACGTTTCAATAATTCTTCTGCTAACTACAGAAATAGAAAAAGAAAGAGAAAGATTTGATTTATTTATCTTCAATATTCACATACGATATCAAGTTTAGCTCGATTTTCAGTCATTAACTGAATTGTTCTTTGAAAAGCCGTAGCTAGACGTTGTTGTGCTTCCTAAATAGAACAAGAAAAACAAGAGAGTTAAAACCATAAGATCAGTCTGATCAACCTCATCCATCATTCGTTGTAAACGTTTACTATACGGTTTTGTTCCAAAATCATCATTCTGCGGATTTTGTTGATCGGCTGGGAATGAAATGAGACCAATTGTTTTACTCATTCCAAATTGTTTAATTTGCGCATAGGCTAATTTAGTTGCTCGTCTTAGATCATCTTCAGCTCTAGAAAAAGAAAACAATCGTTCAATTGTTTTCTAATCAATTCACTAATTTACCCAGTTGAAACTTTATTGAAAACAATTTGTTCGGCCACTCGTCCACCAAACATAACACATAAATCTTCATCAAACTAAACCAAAGATTGTTCGATAATCAAAGAAAAACTTGGTTTTTCTCATTCTTACTTCTTCTTCATGCAATAACTTCTTATCTTTAGGCATATATTGTGCAAATCCAAGAGCTGGTCCTGTTCGTGGTACAATGGTGACTTTTAATGGTAGACAAGTTGTTTTCAAAAACCAGCCCGTTATAACGTGACCAGCTTCATGATAAGCTACAGTACGTTTTTCTGTTGGTGCCATTGTATTCGCTTTTTTGGCTGCACCGGCAATAACACGTTCAACAGCTATTTCGAAATCACTTCGTTCAATAACTTTTTTTCCTTCACGTGCAGCATGTAAAGCTGCTTCATTACAAATATTAGCTAGATCAGCACCACTCATTCCAGGAGTTAATTGTGCTAGACGTGTCGAATAGAATTTAATATCTTTTTCTAGTTTTAATTTTTTTAAATAAACTTCTAAGATTTCAATACGTTCGGGTAATGTCGGAAAGTCAATAGCGATATGTCGATCGAATCGACCTGGTCGAAGTAATGCCTAAATGAATTGAACAAATGATTTCCATTCGAAATAATTATATAATAGCAAACTTTATCAAGAACATCAGCTCGATTTGTCGAAGCAAGCATAATCACATTCGATTTCGATTCTAAACCATCCATTTCAACTAATACTAAAACAATAGACTCATGCAAATTTTCAAATGAAAATCATCAAGTAATTTGCATACATTGATTCAGTGTGTGTTCTTCTTCACTACTGGACATAAATGTTGCTTTACTTAAAAATATAAGAATCTATTTTTTAGTTACACGAAAACAATTGATTGTTATCTCACTCTCCACGTCGTTTCTTGCCAATAGCATCAATTTCATCGATATAAATTATGCAAGGTGAACGCTTTCGTGCTTCACGAAATAGATCTCGAACACGAGCTGCTCCGAGACCTAAATAAACAAACAACCATCAATCGAATATTCTCCTGATTTATCTGATGAATCCGTACCACCAATAACTTCAACGAATTCAGATCCAGCCATGGAAAGAAACGGTACACCAGCTTCAGCTGCAACTGCTTTGGCCAATAAAGTCTTTCCTATACCTGGTGGACCAAGTAATAAAGCACCTTTAGGTACTTTCGCTCCTAATTCCTGAAAAATGAAAATATTTGATTGAATTTTTAAAACAAATCTCAATTTTTACAGCAAATTTTTCTGGTGCTTTCATATAATCAACGAATTCCATGACTTCTTGTTTAGCTTCTTTCATTCCAGCAACATCACGAAATGAAATTTTCGGAATATTGACTTTAATATGTGGATCAACCATAGTAAATTTTGCTTTTGTCTAAATAATAATTTAACAAAAACAATGACTTGACTTGACAAAAAACAGTTACCATCATATCCATTGGATTGACAAAACTTGTTTTCATACGAGATTTTAAAAAGGCAAAAAGCAATAGAATTGTCGAGAGAACAAAAATGACACCAGGCCATTGACTAGCATTTGCACAGAATTATTCTTTTTGAATGTTTTTTTTTTGTTAACAAACCTATTTCTTGTGTAACTGACTAATATTCGACTAGTTGGATCGATATGTAATTCCGATTCGACTCGTCGAAGTTTCTCTTCGAATTTATTTACGTCACTAACCTTCATAACGAACGTATCTCGATCGAAAAGTTTTCGTCCTTTAATTACAGCTTGTGGATGTAATTTAATATAAGCTAATTCTTCTTCAATATGAATAATAACTTCTTCAACCTAATTGAATGAAAAATATTTTCATTGCAAAAATAGTCTCAGAACGAACTTCTCCTTTGGATAACATATCTTGAACAAATTCATTCCAAGTTATATAACCATGGCCAAGACCATTGGCTTCACGTTGTTTTTGACTCGAACTTAAATAGGCTAAGATTAACGAGAGAAAGAAAACAGTAGTGAGTATTCGAATATTGAATGGAGGAGGTGTTGGTGGTTGTTGTTGTTTATTTGGATCATTATCTAGCAAAAAATTGAATAAATTTTTCAAGCAAAAAAAGAAAGAGTAAATTTTGACCAACCATTCGTTGCATTTTCTCTTCCACTTCCGTGTTCAGGTGGATAGTTACGTGGATCATTTTTAATTGACGATGATACTAGACAAACACAATAGTATAAAAAACGAAATGAAACAATTTTAAATTCATTTACAGAGAATATCTTGTCGAGTAATTGAAAATGAACGTAAAACACTGTTGAACCATTTTCGAAATGAACCTAATCGATTATTATCAATGATATTCTTTAATATTTTTGATGTTGATTGAATATGATTTAGAATCAACTGCGAATTAAAAGACATGAGAATTTATTCTCTTCAACATTCTCATTTACTTGCTGCTGTTGCTGCTGCTGTTGTTGATGATGATGATGATATACTGTCGATGTCGTATATAATAACGAATGATCAATAATATGAGATAAACGTTTCAATTGAAACTGTTTCAAACAATTTAAACGTGATGATATATTCATAATACTCAAATATATCTAGAGGAGAATGATGATCAATGTCAAGTTAGAAGAGGAACTCAAAAAGAAATGATTGAGATTTATTTGTCGAATAATTTGAGGATGTTTAATATTTTATTCGTTCTTTTATATATATTTTTTTTTTCTTTCTTTTTTTATATCAAAACAGAAAACAAACAAAATCGAATGTTGTTAATTTGCAGAAAAAGAAAACAACTGTTCCTGTATGATGATGATGATGATAAATTGGTTTTCTAAGAACGATGATTTAGAATCGTAATTTTTGGAAGAACCATTTATGTTTGCCTGTTTTGTATCTAAAAAAGAACATTTTCTTTGTCATTAAAAACGAAATTAAATAATTTTTTTTACCGTTCTTCGAATTTATCTTTAACATCTCGAAGAGCTTTTCGTCGAAGACCAGCATCTCGGAATACATCCTTGTTGATCAAACTTTTTTCAAAGTTAACATCAACTGTATAACTACAAACGAAAACCAACATTATCGAAATCATTCATTCATTCGATTTTCTCTTTACCGAGTGGCCATCAAATGATTGTAGTTAATAACTTTAACGAATGGTTTGACTCGATTTCGACGAGCTTGTTTCTTCTTTCCCATACGTTTTGTAACTGTTCGTGGATAACGAGAAATACCAGCAACAAGAGCATGACCATAACCTCGTTCATTACTACCTTCATCGTATGGCTAAACGAAAGAAAATTTTCATTTTAAAGAAAAAAAAACATTACATCAGAAAAAATTCGAGTACTTTGATGACGACTGCCTTACGGCCAGCATAACGACCAGCTAAGACGATGACGACTTTTTGGGATTTCATGACTTTCACCATGGTTGATGTTATTAGCGGAAAATCTGCAAGAACAAAAATATGTACAGTCGAGATTTACAGATCGAATGTTAGAAGAAGAAGCAAAAAAAAGAAATAGAAATAATAATAAATGGATTTGGATCGTGAGAAGAACTTATTCGATTTGATTGGTTGGGATTTTTGGCCTGTCGGCCTCTGCCTCTGCAAAATATAGATGGTGGAGTTTCGAAGATAATTTTATTGATTAGTAAAACAACCAATAGTAAATGTAACTCTTCGTTCTTGACATTTTACATTAAAAATCAATTATAAACATTAAAATTAAATAGAAACAAATGATGAATATGCTCGGGCGTCATTGGAGAACACTTGCAGTTACCAGTGTTTCACTTGCATGTTCCTATTTCTACTCTCATCGTGAACAGTCTCAATTGATTCCACGGTTTTCTATTGTTCATGCAGCAGAATATGTGAGTTGTTCAATGAATTTACTACTGTTTTCTCATCGGAATATAATCATCGTAGGATAAACGAAATACAACAAATGTATATTTTAATAATAAAAACCAACGATTATTCAATGACGATGATGACGGAGATGATGATGACAAAAATAAACAAGAAAATGATGGTTTAAATAAAAGTGATGAAAGTATAAGAAATTTTCGCGAAAAACGCTTCCGTGATTTCGCTTCAATTGAATATAATGGTGAAGTTTATATGGTAACCACACGATCAATTTGATTAGTTCTTTTTTCCTAATAAGATTCTTATTTAGACACCAGTTGATTTTCTTGAATCAGTGATTGCTGAATATCCCCGACGTATGAAAACAATTTGAGATGTTTTAGTTTGTTTTTATAGGAAACGAATTTTTCTATTGATTAGCTCGAATTGGTCGTCGACAATTGACTGACGAAATGGTCGAATCGATTTTATACAATACACCTTCAAAACATCGAGGTTCAAAGAAATTCTTTCGCAGTCTAGAAGATGCTGGTATGCATTAACCGATTGATTTCGTTCGAAATCATATCTATTCTTTGTTTAAGGTTTAATCTCATTTTCTGAATATTTATTTCTTCGGGTGATTTTAACTGGTATGAAGAAAATCGAATACAAATCATTTCATTCATTCATTCATTCTTGTAGAACCAACAGCACAATTCGATATTGCATTTAACATGCTTGATACTGATGGTAAAGTTCTCTGTGAAATATAAGCTGTTTGTTCTTTTTTTACTATGAGATTTATCTATCTAGGCAATCAATTAATCGATAAGCACGAATTTCTTGTTGTACGTTTTACATTTATTTTCTATTCGAATTATTTCATCATTCGAAATTTCAGCTTGGCAGACGTCTTGGTCGAAAGCCGTTATCTCGTCGAGTGGCACTAAAAAAACCTCTGTCATCTGCCGATACACATCCAGTTATTACTGTAGGTCATCTCGTTTTACCTCTCTTCGTCATCTAGCAATATATTTAGTTTCTAAAAA
>JGI26540J51217_10001536_pt1 | contig 16379 bp, 18 predicted proteins | sample ThiBio_1000_plan_2_FD_51217 | JGI IMG/M metagenome (IMG submission 51217)
TGTAATCGATAGAGTTTTCGATTCTCTATCGAATACATCTCGACCAACTATCCGGCAATGTTCAGGTGCATGTCTAGGAGGTGATCAATCAAGTGAGTAGCATCTTTTTTTCGATTTTTTGACTGAAAAATTGATTTTTTTTTCATTTAGAAATATTACCGGGAGTTGGAAGAGGTTGTAATCGATAGAGTTTTCGATTCTCTATCGAATACATCTGGACCTACTGTCCGGNAATGTTCAGGGAACGCCACTAATTNTATCAATAACGTGAGAAGCGAAAANTTTTTCATTGTTTCAGCTAAAATTTTTGTTTTGATATCTTGACTAGGTGCGTTTTTGCGGTTTTGGGCATCGTGGGGGCTGATGATGCTGTGGTTGATACTATTGACTGAAAATAGCTGATGGTTTCTGTTTCTATCTATAAGGATAGCTGTGTTTTGTTTTATCGGTTGTGTGTTGCTATGGGCAGCATCGTCCAATTCTGTGCCTCCACTTTGGTGAATTTCGGAATTCTATTTTCTGATTGGTTGGTTCGGTAACCAATGAAATGTTTTTTTTCGTGGTGGTAGCGTTCGTGGTGGTAGCTTCACATCGATTATCAANATCTCGTGTTACAAAGAGGAATAGACAAACGTTTTTCTGCCAAGACATTCCTAGATATATCATTAACCATTCGATGTACAGAGGTGATAGAATAGAAAATTTTAAAAATAACACAATGAAGTCATTTAAACAACGTCTAGATTTAATTATTGATGTTACATTAGGGAGTCAAATAAGTTCTATTTGTGAAATAAATCAGTATTTTATTTCTGATTCAAACTGGTTAAATAAAATTTACAAAATCTTTGATAATTTACTGTTTATTCAATTATGANCAGAAAGAATTTGCTGACTATTTTTACAACTCTCCTTGATCCCATGCGTTTTAGCCCTTTCCAGGAAAGTCATTATTAGTTTCCAATTCTATCTATTCTTTGGTGATACAACTACAAGAAATATCACACATAAGAAGCATACTACACACAATCAAACTACTGGACCGATAGTATGTATAAGATTTATTGTCCGTAATGGACTAAAAATCCTATATGAACTATAAATCTCATATGGATTACAAATCTATTATATAGTATAAATCCTAAATATCAATCATACCGATTATGTCCACTTAGGAAATCGGTTTCCTATTTGGAAACCAATATCCATCTAGGCAATCCATTTTGTTTTCCATGTCTAGTTTCGTTTCCGGAAATTGTTCTGATCTCAAGATTTCACTCAATTTCCTGGAAAGGGCTATAACGCATCATATGAACCCTTGAGAAAGGTCGAAACTATAGTAGTGACTATTCTTCTGCATAACACTCAATACCCTCAAAGATTACCTGGTGAAAGAGTGCTGTCTATTCTATGGATATATGACTAATTCAAAATATTTTAATCGATATAGACGTATTTATTTAACGATACATTTCACCATCATCTTCTACATATAATTTCCTGTTGACTGTCTAAACAAGTCTCATGTAGCTGAAGGGTAAGAAGCTTTTTTAGAACAAAAACATTTCCATTTAATACTCTACTGATTATGCCGTAAAATTCTATTGGAGCGCAGCGAAATTNATTGATAATTGTCTGAATTACGATTGAAATCTCATAGATTAGCATTTTTATTCTTCAAAATCGGCCTGTATTCCGGACGGATTGAATGACTTGAGTAATTTGTCAGAAGCCTGAGCCGATCCCATCATGGTCTTGTACATCTTTGGTTTTGTTTTTCGTTCGAATATAGTCTAAATTATATTTGGAATGAATTATATATGATTTTGTAGAGAATTTCAAACGCTCTCTTTTGATAAAAACAAAACCTTCCGTTACATGAAAAGATTGAGAGAAATCTTGAGAATACTGTGAGGGATCCATTATGCTTAAGAAACATATTACATGAGTATCGACGCTTGTCGATTTTGCGTCGTTTTTTTACTATGTTAGAAAAAATACACTGTTCTCTTTTCTCTTACCAACTATTTACTATGCAACACGCAAAGATGTCGACGTTCGACGAAAGAGAACAGAAGCACGCACGTCAGTCAACTTCTTCTCCAAAACTTACATACTGTATTGCAAATAACTTGAAACGCAATAATAATAGCTCTTAATTTGTTTTATCAATATACGTACATAAAGATGGAATATGCAATCGGTTTTGAAAAAGACCTTTTATATATAACTTTGTAGAGAAACAAAAACCAAGAAAAATTACTTATATGAGCATCAGTTAAATGATATTATTTTCAAAAAGAGACATCGATTTCATGTCCTACTTCTACAAGCAAAACTGAGAGTGAGATATCAGAATCAACGTATGATCAATTTATTAACTATAAGCCCTCATCTAAAACAGAAAGAGAAATTCGTTTCATAAACACATTCACAGTATAAACCCGAAGTCATACGCGGCTTCATCTACAGTTGTTCAACCTCACCCGCGTGTTTTTCATGGAAGATAGATGCACATCGAGCACACTATTTTGAGGTAGTATCTCATCTCATTAGTGTAAATGTATTTGAAATTTGTTTTAGACAACTTTTAATTCGAAAAGCAAGATTTGGTTCAAAACTAATATCAGATTCTAAATCATTTTGAGGGTAAGTATGGAAGTGACGCGTTTATATCCACATTCACATCCGTTTAGCTGATTCAACTATATAGCCATGTGCTTAGCTACTACATGTCAGTAAACATTCTAAAATGCTGTATCATACAATTTTATTCAAATTTTTTTCAAGTTTTGGTATAAACAATAAACTTTTAGCATGCGGTACGAATGTGGAAGAAGAATATATTATGCCCATTCACACCTAGAAGCTATAGAATATATACTCGATAATGTCCATTGTATGAAAAATTTGCAAATCACTCATATATTTACTAGATTTATTAAAGCTTTTTAGAATGTAATACAACTATTTAATGTTTGGCGTGTGCTTTCAAAAAGTGATACATAGATTATCAATACCAGTGTCAGGATATCCGCTACTATATGGTGTAAATACTACTGTATTTACTCCGGGCCAATCTAATATGAGAACATTTTGTGAATGTGTGTTTAGCGATATTGCGGTTGTATACAATTGTGTAGTGGAGTAATATCCAACAATTGTAAGCTGTACATCTGCCCAACCAGCAGCCATCACACATGAGTTTAATATGAATGTGCTATTGGCTACTAATGTTTGTATTGTGAGGACATAGTTGAACCATGCGACATATTCGCCAGAGACACGAACGAACTGATAGCCGGTGCTCGGATATGCTGTTGCATTTAAATAGTTTCCATTTGTCCAATTGAGTCCTTTATATGTCGAAGGAATCGTGCCATGCACACTATTTGCATTCGGAATATCTTCAAAAGTGATAAGAGTTGCACCTGGTTTGCAAACTATAATCATATAAAAATGTATTCAAAACAAAAATTAGATATGTAAAACCTATTATTCTTAATCTAATATGAGGACGGAACGTTTTCAATTATTACACGTTGTTCTCGAATGAATGTTTGTTCCCATTTAAAGCTCATTAAATTTAACAAATTAATATAAATCTGAATGAGTTCTACCGAAAATACTTACGTGCTCCTGTTGTAGTTGTTGTGATTGATGTTGTTGTTGTTGTTGTTGTTGTTGACTTTGATGACGATGATGATGTTTTTGTTGTTGTTGTTATTGTTGTTGATTTTGATGATGATGATGATGTTTTTGTTGTTGTTGTTGTTGCTGTGTCAAACAAGGAAAAAGTATTCGAAAAAAAGAGATTCTAAGTTATTTACTTATCACAGTTGTCGGTAGTGTAGTATGTGTTTCTATTGCAAAAATTATGTTTCACATGTTTATTTATTTCTCCGAAACTTACTGTTTAACATTGTAATTATAACAATGATTGGAACTGCTACAACTACCGAAACTAAAATAATTATAAATATAGATATAGGTCGCCTGTATTTACGGCGTTTAGAATTGGCATCATCATTGTGGGGTCTATAAAACGATCGATCAATTTTAATATAGTTTTTTTTCTTGTTGTTAGCTTTACTTGTCAATCGGTTGTTGTACTACAGGCATAACACGTATACTATCTTCAATTACTCAGTTAATTCTTCACAGTTTCTAGAATATAAAACGAAAATAGAAGGTAATCTTACTATTTTTTTCTACGTTTCAAATCAACAACAGCATGTATGAATGAGAATTTCTTGAATAACTTATATAGTTGAAATTTTTAGTTTTTACTAAAATTAAATTTCTTCTCTCCTTTATATACACTAGAGAAAACATCTTTCGCTGTTTTTTTCTTCAATTTAACAAAAATCTATGGTGATACAATAGAAAAAAAGTAATTAGTTAATATGAAAACTGACTTTGAATCAAATAAGAAGCAAATATAACGCCAACGTAGCTGAACTTTTCTATTTTGTTTTGGCATCTACATAACACTGTTTGTTAACAGAAAACACAAGAAAAACTAATAAACAAATTAGTTAATGAATGACAGGAAAGTATTGCTGTCATCATGTAAAATGTCGTACGTTTGTTTTCAGAGGCGGAATCGAAACTGGTCAGATAAAAACTTCGGTATTCCATTGATGAAAGAATCAGAATATTTTTTCAGCCTCCTGCAGGGTGATCGTTTAGAGATAACTAAATCATGTAAAAATCGACTTCGGAGTGTTTTGAAGTCCAAAAATCATCAACATAGACCACTACAGCCTATGGTAGGAATTTTCCATTGAGTCATGGTGTAACGGTCATCGACCGTTATGCTGCCCCTATACAATCACCTACACACTATCTATTGACCTTCTCCCTCTTTGTTCTCCCATATGTGACTGTTCCTATATAAACCATCTTAAATAAAGGAGAAGGCACGTTGTGTGAAGCTACATTCACATATCGTCACACATGGGTCCTCTCTTATAATGTAATCGTTCAATTAAATTTAATAAGAAAAAGGAAATTCTTTTCTAAGTAAAAAATCAGGTAAATGATTTTGGCTTTTTTAGTTGAGGGTGAGGGTGTTGAGGGTTGAGTTTAATGTGAAAATTCGAATAAGAAAGGGTCTCAGAAGAAGATCCCATTACGAATAAATCATCTCAACTACGAATAGTAGAAACATATCGATTGAAATTTAAATTGAATTCATATATATTATCAATAGGACAGTCGTAATCTTATAGATCTCTCTTATTCTTATGCTGTACGAGAACTAGATAGGAATCTGATAATAGACGAATTAATATAGAAAAACAGAGCTTCAATGCACGATACAAGTAGAGAAGTTTTATTTAATTCATTATATATACACATATGTGGACACGTAAAATGATTATAGATGATTCATTCGTGATCGGATCTTCTTCTGAGACCCTTTCTTATTCGAATTTTCACATTAAACTCATCCCCAACACCCTCACCCTCATCCAGACGTTTACACGACAATTTCTATGAGACTCATCAGATCATCATGAATATTTCGATCGAATTTTTCTTAGTTTTACTGAGTTTCAACAAAAAATATCCTGCATTTCATTCTAAAAAATAAATCTCATCAAGAAAAACATTTTCTTTCTCAAAATAATGCTTAAAGTATAGCTTAACATGAAGTGACAGTTTATCATTTATATTTTATTTGTATAAAAGAAATAAGATTTGTTTTCTATACTAATTATTTTTGACAACACTTATTTTTCTAACGATAAATTCATTTGAGTGTTTGGATATATAAGTTTTTTCAAATTATTCCAGCAGTTGTATTGAGTGTCCTGATATTTGTATTTTTTCTTACACATCGTACGGTATTCAAAAGTCTTGAAAATCAAGCATTAGGACTTTTATTTATTATTAAGTTTATTTTACTAATCGGTGATTTACCAATGGTTTTGAGTTTTTTTTATCCTGGCTATGTATATCCAGCGACTGCTGCTTATTGTACTTGGTGGACATTTTTTGAATATAGTTTTAATTTATGTAGTGAACTGATTATGATAACAATTTCTATTCAAAGACATACACTTATTTTTCATCGAAATAAATTTAATATACGTTATAAACGTTATTTATTATATTATTTCCCATTTTTATTTTCTCTTATTTATCCAATTACATTCTATTTGTTTGCCATTCTAGTTTATCCACGTGATGGTACTCAATGAGATTATACAGCGCTTGCCTGTGGTGATGCTAATTGTTATATGTTGTATAATACAATATTAGGCAGTAGATGTTGCTCTACCAGTTTTTCTTACTTTATTCTCAGATCTAATACTTATAATAAGAGTTATCAAACAGAAATATCGACATCAACAACAGATATCATGACGTAAACAAAGACGAATGACATTGCAGTTATTGAGTATTTCAGGTCTTTATTTAATTGGATGGTTACCTAGTTCATTGATTGGAATTATTCAACAGTTTACTAGTTGGAATTCTTATGCACAAATGCAATCTAATTATACTTTACCACTTATTTATCTTGTATGTCCTTTATTGCCATGGATATACAGGGTGTTCCAAAAGTCCGCCGAAAAGTTTTTTGTAAATATTTCTCATATAAATCAATTAATTCGACTTTTCTTTTTTATTATATGATAGTATGTTCTCTTAAGTTTTATTTCATATACTTTCAGATAAATGTCTATTCCCACGAATATAAGAATAAAAACCATTTTGCTGATGGCCAAATTTGAGTCTCCGACGATTGTCGAGAGAAAACTGAAAGCCGAGTTTGGAAAGGATGCACCAAAAAAAGATTGCATTATATCGACATTTCAACGCTTCTGTGAAACCGGTTCTATTGAAAATCGAGAACGTCCGGGAAGACCTTCAACAATTACAGAAGATAAAATCGAAGAAGTTCGTGACGTTATCAATAAACAACCACAGTCGAATGTTCGAACGATAGCAACAGCTTCTTCTCTACCAACAAGAACAACACACCGAATCATGACTGAATATCTTTTATTAAAACCTTACAAAGCGAAGAGGATCTGCAAGATCGAGTTGAAATGTGTCAAGTTTTGATTCCGATGTTACAAAATAATGAAATTGAAGAAAATATTTTTTTTCGGATGAAGCTGTTCTCTATTTAAATGGTTTGGTCAATAAGCATAACATCAGATATTGGTCAGAAAGTAATCCAAATATCACAATTGAAACAGTTATGAAATCACCTAAGATAAACGTATGGTGTGCCATGTCGAAACATCGATTAATCGGACCATTTTTCTTCCAGGAAGACACTGTTTTTGCAAAGAATTATTTGGAAATGCTTCAAGGCTTTTTTATTCCAGAGATTAGAAAGCTTCACAAGGTTCGATCTGCTGTATTTCAACAGGACGGAGCACCTGCTCATTTCTCTCTCGACGTACGACACTATCTCAATAACCAATTTCCTGACAGATGGATTGGAAGAGGCGGCCCAATTCGATGGGCACCACGTTCTCCAGATTTAACACCTCTTGATTTTTATCTTTGGGGACATTTAAAGAACAATGTTTACAAATCTCCAATTAAAAATCTGGATGAATTGAAAATACGAATTGATAATGAAGTTAGATCCATTTCGAAAAGAACCTTGAGTGACGTTTTTTTTCAAATATTGTAAAAAGGATGGAGTCATGCATTTCAGTTAATGGCGACCATTTCGAACATTTGTTATAGACCTTTTTTTTATATGAAATAAAACTTAAGAGAGCATACTATTATATCATAAAAAAGAAAAGTCAAATTGATTGATTTATATGAAAAATATTTACAAAAAACTTTTCGGCGGACTTTTGGAACACCCTGTATTTCCCATTTACAGATTATGTTTCCTTTTCGTTCTTATTTCTCTGCTCATGCTATTATCTCTCTCTCTTCTGTTGATATATTCATTAAACATGATTTAGAGTTATAAAGTAGAATTAATAAACATCATATAAAAGAATATTCCATATATTCATCACGGCCAAATTTCGTTACAGTTCTGACTTAAGTGGCAGTAATTTAAGCAACGTTTTTTTTTTAATTGAAAACAATTTCTTAAATGCCATCATTACAGATGCACAATTAGCAAATACAGAATTCCTCAGAGTATTACAATATGTGGAAATCCTAGAACAGTTAATACAATCAGACTGACAATTAAATGTGAATAAAAAACAATAGTAACAGTTCTGTATTGACAAAGTTTTCTCATCCTACAACAATTATTTCATCACAGATTTTTTATAAGATCAATAATATTTTTTTTAAAAATGGCGATCACACCAGGATAGTACGGCAACATCGTTTCAACAGACAATCGTACGAAGTTACTTAGTTAATATTTACACGACCAAATTAATTTGAAAAAAAAATGAAAAAGAAGGACTTTCGATGGCTCAAGCAATACAACAGTTGACATATAGTGGTCAATCAAACGTACGTAAACTTTAAAAAAATAGAAGAAGAAACGGAGGATTAATTTTCGAGTAAATTAGAGTCGATTAAATCGACGAACAATGAACATTATGAAGGAGCGACACGTAAATATGAAGAAAATAAACAGCAATTGCAAGCATTAAAAGAAACTAATAATAACTGCGATCAAGATTATCCTGACAGTATTAGTGACTAACAACAAGCTTATTCATGTTTTTTATAATTTTTCTGAAAGCAATACATTAGGTGATAACTTTTCATTATTGATGAATTTGTCTTCGCCATCGTGTCATTGACTCATCGAATATCTTTTTGTAAAGTTCTGAAGGAAGAACAAATACAATAAAGATGAGCATTGGTGGTAAATAAGATATAAAATAAGCGCAAAGATATAGCCAAGGATTATTTGATGGATCAACGCATCCCGATACTAATGAAATGATCAAACGAGGCACGGCTAATACAAGCAGAATAATGGGACTGATTAACAATTGTTTATGTTCATTCATTTGTTTAAGTGCATGCTGTTTAAATGTGTGCTTTTTTTGTGTTGCTGCTCTTTTTTGAGCTGTACCAAAAATTATAAATAGAGCAGAGTATAAATTTACAAGAAATGGTACGATGAGATGAAAAAATAAAGTGACCGTATTGTAGGTTTGAACAGAACGAGAATAACGAATAACACACATTGTGTTGTGTTCAGTTTCGATTAATATATTCTCAGTTGAGTTATTGTTTATTGATTTATACTTTTGAGTTATATATGAGAATAAATTATGACTTATTGGTTCATGAACAATAGTGCCTATGATTAAAATAGGCAAAAGAAATATGATCCATCGAGCTGCATGTTTACTCATTTCTTTGTTGAAGGTAACTCCTTTTGATACATTGACAATTCGTTCGATAGCAACACAGGCATTTAACCAACCATCTAAGCACAAGCATAGCTTTAGAAAAGGACCAATGAATACACAGTCCGCTTGCAGCACTGATGCATTAACAATTGAATGCATTTGAATGAGGACAGTAAACCAAAATTTAATTGTAAACGTTGTAATAGTTAGTAAAGACGTAATCGAAGATGCCAATAAATATAATCCACAGCCAACTTTTCTTGCATCTTCATTTTGAAAAGTGATCAAAGAGAAGAAGCCGTTGATTAAACCAATCGCAAACATAATCATAGTGATGGCAGCAGCCGTTTTTACGAAGGCTGATTGTTTCCCAAACGATGTCTTAGATTGTATTTTATTGCGTAAAATATCATTAATAGTCAAACCAATACCTTTCGTATACAAATTACATTGATCACCAACAACACAATTACTATTCTTCTTGTCTAAAAATCGTATCTCTTTTGATATTTATATTATAAGAATAAAGATTCACTTACTGATTCGATTGAGTGTAATATTGTTTGGTCCAATGATCAGCAATGTAAAATTTCCTCTCACATCGGGATTTGATGTTGTCACTACGAGAATGTAAATCGTATTAACTTCGAAATAACTTCCAACTTTAAAATCTTCACCGCAACTGAAGTTGCTTTGTGCAAGTAAATTCTTATCTGGATACGATGGATCGAAATCGTTTCTGTAAATGTATCCATATAGTTGGATATCTGTGTGACTATCGAATGTATAAGAACCATCTTGTTGTGCATTTATTTGAATAGTTTCATAATGATAATTTCCTTTTCCACATACTCGCGGATAAACTTGTGTTTTTTCAGTCAATTCTGATGAATATGTTCTTTGAAGACCTAATGAAAAGACTTTTTCTGATTCTATGATGAAATCGCTAATTGAGCACTAAACGTACTGATTTTATTGAAACTGACGTTGCCTGGGCCAGATACCAATAATAAAAAATTATCTAGGCCGACGAAGGACACACTCACGATCAAAATGTATGTGACATTGGATTGCAATTTAGCAATGATTTTAAATTGATTTGAAGAGCAACCCTCCTTATTATAGAAAAGTAATCTTTCAGATAAACTACGTGGATTAAAATGTTGTTTATACAAATAACCAACTGGATTCATTTTACTTATGCTTGAGAATGTGTAATTGCCAGATTGGCTTACATCGATCTGTATGGATTCATAATAATTATCTAAAAAATTGCAATATTCGCGGCTGTGTCGTGAGCTATTTATGGTCAATTGTATTGAATATACTGATTGAACAATTGTTGTTGTTGTGAAATCATCTTAAAATTAAAAGGTTTGCACTTTTCAAAATTTGTAATTGAAAACATACATACCTATTCGTTTCATATCGATTCTATCTACTCCATGTACAATAACAGAGAATAGACCTTGTACATTCAGTTTGATTAGAGTCATATTGAGATAAACATTGAAAACACTGAAATGAATAATAAGAATCAGGTGTTACCATGTGGTTTAACTGTGTTAGAAAATTCGTTTGTTTCATTTAATATTATTGTATAAAAGTTCAATTGCTCATTTAAAAACTAACCTTTCGGTTTGATATGATGTTGTTATGACCAAAACATATGTTATATTGACTTGCAGGTAAGCAACAATTGCAAAATTCATATCTTCACAAGAATCATCATTCGTATTGAGCGAGTCATTTATTGAATTATAGGGATCAAATGGATATTTGTATAGATAGCCATACGTATCAAGAATGCTCTCACTCGAGAGTATGTAATAACCTGACGTGTTTACATTTATCTTTAAGGCTTCATAGTAATATTCTAATTGTTTGCAGTTGTGATGACCAAATTTTTGACTTTCATTAGTCAAAGCTGATGAATAGTTTGCTTGAACATTTTGTTCTACGTGATCTAAAACAATGTAGCTATATATACCTCAAAAGAAATCATCAGACAATTTTGTGAGTACCTATGTGTTTCGTTGAAACATTACTGGGACCATTAACGATTACAGAGAACATACCGTGCTTAAGTTTTTCATTTGTTGTTACAATCAATATAAATGAAGCATTCATCGGACAATAAAATGTAAGTTTGAACTGTTTATTGCAATGGCTATCATCGTCACTTTTGATGGCATTTATTGCAAGATTTAATAAAGTGAAATTATTTTCATACACATATCCAAACATATTCACGGTGCTCTCACTTATAATTGTGTAATAGCCTGCTTGTCTTGTGTTAATTTTGATGATTTCACAATAGAAATTGAATCGTCTACAGTTTTTATGATTACATTTATGACTATTTGCTGTTAAATTTGATGAATATTTTGTTTGTACATATTTCAAAATTTCTATAACAAAAAGAAAAAACTCGTTAACTATTATTTCAGCCAAAAATAATACTACTCACTCGATTGGTCAACACTAAGAGACGATGGGCCAGTTGAGTTCACTGAGTATGAAACCGTTACATTTGAATAAGTCGTTGCTACTATTAGATAATAGATTTCATCAGGCAATAAATTGATAGCAAAGTTAATTTGATCAATAATGCATTTGCCATTAGCGTATAGAAGTGGATTTATGTCAAGAGTCAAAGGATTAAAATAGTTCTTATAGACTTTAGCATTTATTCCCCTAGTACCACTGATGACTAGATTGTAATAACCTTTTTTTGAAACACGTAACGGTATACTTTCGTAAGAGTATACAAGTCCATTGCATTGTTCAATATATGTTGAACTATCTGCGGATAAGTTTGAATTATAAATTGATGTAAACAAACCTGTCGCTGATGCTGGAATTGTAGGTGTTGTACCGAATTTTATTTTATTTGGGGAATCTAGAAGAAAATAAAAGAAAAGTATTCGATAAGCAACTGTTTAGCTTACCACATTCATTTTTGGATAATAGAAATTTTTTAACATGTTGACTACCGAAAGCAGTAACGTACATGTTGCCAAAACTATCAAAGGCCATATTGATTGGAAAGGGTAATTTCTCGGATATACTACCCTCTATTTCACTACATGCCACAATACATCGAAAACCATAAACTGTTTCTGCAACTATACGATAGTGACCATAATCAGCAATGTAAATAAAATTATTCGCGTCCAATATAACACTGCTTGGAAGGCGAAGCCTAAAGAATTCATGGCAATAGCGTTTTATTCGAAACAATTTTTAAATTGACTACTCACGTAATTGTTGTAAGAATGCTGGATGCCCCAGCAATTGTGATTCCATTGATTGTGTCCGAACGAAAAAGTTGAATTCGATCGTTTTTAGAATCGGCTACGTATAGGTCAAGATTAGTGTTAACCCATATCCCCACAGGATTATGAAGTGTATGTGCATCGAATCCTTGAATACCAGTGCCGGCGACAACTGTTAGCACATTTGAGTTACTTTCCAATGGTTTTGCGATAATTTGATGATATTCATTCATAGAACAATACATCAAATTATTGATATCGATAAATATCGCAGAGCAGCTTTGACAAAATTGTGCATTTGTCTCGAAACTATCAGTTGCTGTTTTCAATTTTTTCACTTGACTATCACCATTAGCAACATAGACATCACCAGTTGGTAAGACAAACAGTTTGGATGGTTGCTGTAAACCATTGAAAATTGTCCTAGTTGAATTACTGTCACCATTACACCATACGGACAGATGATTTTTGTACATATCTGTTATGTATACTGTATTATTTTTATCAACAAACACATCCCATGGTTGTAAACTTTGCGGTGATGATTTTGATACTAATGTAGTAGCATTAGAATTCCATTGTGCACACGCTGACAAATTTGGTCGATTGTAGGATATTTCTAAAATAGAAATCAGCACAATATATAAATTATAATCAACATACCTGCACCATATACTAATTGAAAGATCGCTATCAGAGTATGAAATAAAGTGAACATACTTTGCATGCCCATTTCTAAACTGAGTATTGTTCGCTTATTTTCATATTTACTTATTTATTGTTGACTTCATACTTTTAAATATTATTATAAAGCAAACAGAAAAATATTTCCGTTTATTTCTATATTGACATATTACACAAAAATCATAAAAAAAATTCTTCAGATCCATCTGCTTTTTGTAATAGATAAAAATGATAGAAGATTTACAAACGTTAAATTAATTATTCAATTTGTGATATAATGTCATACAAATTAGAGAAGGATGAAAAATAAGAGATGAAAGAGCGAAAAAATAAATTATCTTTCGAATTTATTTTAAATGTTCTCGATCAACTTGATGTCCTGTTTTACCAGCATCGACTAGTTATGATATCAAAGAACACAATAGAGATAACATCATTAACAAAATAATATTCATTTACTTGCTGCAGCAAACATAGTTGCTAATTGGATAGCTAAAAACAGCAATGGCATGTAAATTGTATATTGTATCACAACTTGTGGCTTGTAACGATGAAAGACAATAATTGATTATATCCAATGAAGTAATAGGAGTTGAACGATTGGATCCTACTTGAGAACGATAATCTAAGAGTTCAACTGTTTGATGATGATTGATAGATAGAAAGAAGAGAAACGAATGCTTGCGAAATAATGATCATCATCTAAATCAGGTCCTGAAACAAAACAATTTTTTCTATTTCGTAGTCAAATATCTTTTCGCGACATACGATCGCCTTCAGTAGAGAAAACAAGAACACTTTGGAGACAATTCAATTCAGGTATATTAACAGCTTCTAAAATTCGAATGTTACCAGCATAAGGACTAAAGAGAATAATCACTTCTTTACGATGAACGTAAAAGAAATATTATTATCGATTTTTTGGTTACGACTACTGGTATTTCTGTAGATAAGCCATGTTCACTAAGAACTCGATATCGAATAAAACATTGTTCTGGTTTAAGTTTTGATTCCAAAGAACAACCAAAAATATATCGACATTCATTTTATGGTAAAGGTAATCTGTTCTTCATACCATTCCTATCGATCCAAAGCAAAACTATCAAGACTTTTTACATTGAATTAAACAATCTATTCGTTGGATTGGTAAATCACACCCTCACACCCTCACCCTCTTTTCTAGACACTACCAATATACATATCAATGGATAGAGCTCGGTGAGTTGGATCGAAGCAGAGCAGTTCCATCAATGGCACAGCTTTGATAGTGAATCGGTTCTCAAATTACTATGAAAAACGCGATTTTCAGCTGTATCTCCATGTTAATTATACGTTCGGTTGCAATAGTGAAGATAGTATGGGCATATTCGCATAGAACTCGTTGAGCTGTATCATATGGAATAGATCTTCACCTTGACACACGCAAGGAAACGAATAGGTTTAGGAATTACGGTTCTATTATATTCTTCCCCATGAAGAATTGAAATAGCTTTGTGTTATTAACAATAGCTAGGTGAGAAGCAATAACATCGTTAGATAGAGCTTGTCGAGTTCTACCTGGCACAGATGTTGAGGCGAATAAACACGCAAAAAACTCGAATATACCGCTAACTTCACCTACATATGTATGTTAGCTTGTATAGAGTTCCATCGATTATTTCGAATGATAAATGTGTGTTCGTTTTCAAGTGTTCAATCATTTGTTGCGTTTGTATTAAATCAAAAAGTATATCAACTGATTCAGGTTCAGGTTTATTGTGACTTTCAAGATTCGATGTTGGAGAATTTAAAGATGTTGTTTGTTGTAGATCTGGTTGAGAAGAATTATTTAGTGGTTGTAATGATTTTTCTTTTGAGCGAGTAACTACAGCACAGGCTAATATAATCGGGCAAACAATTGTATTCTCCTTTGACATGAATTATTCGACGAACATTGAATTCTTGGAGTAAAATCGAAATTTTCTTATCCAACATGAGACATATAGGACAATTATCAGTGTAGACGAATATTTCACGATCAAGCAAAATAATTTCATTCGGTTAATACACTTGAAGATTGCCAATACTTCGAAATTGTTAATAAGATCACTTATTCATTACCAAAACTAAATGCAATATGATTCTGTTTCGTACTGATTACGATGTCATATTGAGATAGATAATCCATGCCTAATATCATATCTGTACAAAGATATGTCGTAATAAACGCAACAGCAGTTGTATTAAATGTACCAACGGCAATATTCAAACGAATAATATCTTTAACTTGGAAAGTCGTCATACCATCAGCCATGAAAAACTTTTGAGGAGCAATGTCGAAAGATTGTAATTAATCAAATTCACGTAGGCAATTCTTGTTAATGAATGAATATTGAGAACCTGCATCGATCATTATGTTCATAATTCGTTTGTTCACATATGTAGAAAGAAAAATAAGAGTATTGTCAGATGGATGTTGAAATGAATTGACGAAGTCAAGACCATCTGGCGGTGTTCTTGTTGTTGTTTCGGTTTGAATGATTATGATATGAATGTTATCGTTGTTGATCGGTTCGTTTCAAAATAATTAGTTTTCGGTAAACAATTTGCAAAATTGCGTACATGACGTGATTTTTGTCTTCGTTAATACTAAACCAAATCAATGCATCGTTTTGTAGAAGATATGATATCGCTTTCAATCGAATGTTGAACGAGAACTTTAACTGCGTAAAACTTGCATTAATACAGTGAAACCATCTACCAGCATCACAAGACCATTGAATATGGATCTAGTTCGTTATCATCGAGTGATGAAGATGAAGATTTTTTCACTTGCTGCTAATATTAAATCTGTTTGTCCATTAGCTTTCTCACTATTTTCTCCTTGATAGTCATTGATATCATCAGAATTTAGTTTCAATTGTTTGTTTTCAATTTTCTTTTGTGTTTGAGTGCGAGTTCCTGTAACCATGCTTATTTAATTATACAAATCAATCAACAAAAAAACGAATAAAGACAAAGGACGGGGGGACATAAGCTATGCGAAATGGGCGCATAAGGTTTTATTTCGAACTTAGTGTTCAATCTCTCTGGAAATGTTAAATAAGTGTTTATGAAG
>JGI26540J51217_10001591_pt1 | contig 15905 bp, 7 predicted proteins | sample ThiBio_1000_plan_2_FD_51217 | JGI IMG/M metagenome (IMG submission 51217)
GCCAACTTATTGATTTAATTCAAAACCATCCTAACGAACAGATTAAATGGTTTGTTAACTCGAGCTTCAGAAAAAGAAATTTTCGACTATTTCAGGTTGTCNTTTCTTTGTTTATCAATTGTCTTTAAAATGTCTTCCGAAGAACAAGATCTNCATCGACCAACTGTTTCCAATTCAACTATATTCACGTATTNATTGACTAATTTAACTTGAAATCCATGAAAATCTTCTTTCTTTTTAATTAAAGAATCAACGAATTGCTCAATAGAAATCTCGTGACTCCGTTGAATAACTCGATCTATGATCGGTTATTTCTCGATGAAGATTTCAAAAAACGAACGATTTTTATCAATGGAATTCCATTGTTAAAATATTCCAATGAAAAACAATCGAATGAAACCGTCATTCGATTGACACACACTCAAACCATGGAGAAATCTCTTCGTGAAATAGCGTTGAGCATTTCATTGGGCTGGACAACGTTTGTTTTCAGTCGAATTAGCAACGGAAAAACGTTGATTATCGAATATCTTTCTCAACAAATTGGCAAACGTTTAATTAAAATTCAATGTTCAGATCACATGGATAGTAAAATTCTCTTAGGAACATATCAATGCACGGATAAACCCGGTGAATTCCTTTGGACACCGGGTTTACTCGTTGAAGTTCGTTTTCTGCTTGTGTTTTTTTATGGAAAATCTTGATGAGNTTTGATTTGAAAAGGCGATTAGTGAAGGACATTGGTTGCTGATGGAAGATATTGATGCGGCGAATTCAGATGTTTTAACGACGATTAAGAGTTTGATTGAAACGAAATCGATTGCTGAACAGAGAATTTCACCTGACTTTCGACTTTTTCTCACGCAACGGTTTGTGTTTGACTCGATTTTGTGGTCAATGAGAACAATTGTTTGTTTTTTTCAGTGATACCGGTGTTCCAGTGCAATCGACTGAATTAATTCATCTTCTCAAAAGTGTTTTCTGCGTTGTTATTCCTCCGTATTCAGATTCAGAAATTATTCAAGTAAAAACTCGATTCAAATTTTCAATTGAACTGATTTTTTTTGTCTTCAAAGATCATGGAAAATCTTCCGATTTGGAATAATGATTTGCAATTATTTCAAATGAAATTATTCGAATTGTATCAATCATTTCAAACAACAAAATCGTCACATCAAACACGTTTAGTCACTCTACGGTAAATCNTTTGTGTTTTCAANTGAAATTCAATTTTTTTTAAAAGAGATTTGCTGAAATGTTGTCACCGGTTGTCAAGTCTTTCGATTTCGAAATCGATCGACCGGCAATTAGCTTTTCACGATATCGTCGATTGTTTTGCTTCGTTTTTACCCAAAGCAAATCGTCTGTCGATTATTCAAACCATTGGCACGTTGTTCAATATGAATAATCAAGAAGTGAGATTTCAGTTTTTCTTTTGAAAAGAAATTTCAAGAAAATTCGTTGTTTTTCAGGCGGAATTCTATTCGTTTAAGTCAACGCCTGATTTTAATGAACAGAATAAGCAGTTTTTCGGAATTGGACATGTTCAATTACCAATTCAAGAGAAGTAGGAGAAGAGAGAAAGAGAAAATCACATTGATTTGATTTAAAATTGCATAGAAATCTGTCGAATTTGAATCAATTTTGTTTTGCTAAAACTCGAACAGCGATGTTTACACTCGAACGTATCGCTCGATGTGTTCAAATGAATGAACCTGTTCTATTATCCGGAGAAACCGGTTAGGATTTGCTTTGGATTTTGAAAAAGAAAAGTTTATTTTCTCTTCATTTACTCAGGTTGCGGAAAAACAACACTCGTTCAATATTTAGCTGAAAAAACAGGTTCAAATTTGGGAAAAGAAAAGTTCGAAAAATGAATTTTTTTGTGATCTAGGCAATCGTCTTCATGTGATCAATTTAAGTCAACAGAGTGATGCTGTTGATTTACTCGGTGGATATAAACCTTTTGATCCGATTCTGTTATTAAAACAGCTTTATCGAGAGTTTTCTGTTGAGCAAATTTCGAATGAAGCGATTGAACAAGTTCAAGTTAGACGAGAGATTTTTTTTAGATTTCTCATTTGAATTTGATGAATTTAGAAATCCATTCAAGCGAAACGATACAAAGAATCTGTGAAATTAATGATAAAATATACCGATGAAACATCGAATTTAAAAGGTCAATTAATTAAATTACGAGAATCATTGAAAAATAATCAAAAATCAGCGTTAATCTTTCGATTTGTCGAAGTATTTTGCACAATAAAACTCAAAAATAAAATTTTCTACTTTGATTTCCATTGAAAGGGTTCACTGGTTCAAGCATTGAGAAATGGCCATTGGATTTTACTAGATGAAATCAATTTAGCTTCATCGGAAACTCTTCAATTACTCAGCGGAATTCTCGAAAGTCAACAAGGAACGATTTGGCTTGCTGAACGAGGGTAAAACAACTCGACGAAGATTCTTTTTGTTTCGAAATTAAATTTCATTCAGAGATAAACTGCCGATTGTTCGTCATCCGAATTTTCGTCTATTTGGTTGCATGAATCCCGCATCGGACGTCGGCAAACGAGACATTCCAATTGGCATTCGAAATCGTTTTACGGAATTTTATGTTGACGAGTCCGATGATCGATCGGAATATTTGATTATCGTTGATAAATATCTCAATCAAACCAATATTCCCAAAGAATATATCGATCGAATTGTCAATTTTTATATTGAAATTCAAAATAAAGTCAAAAATTTCCTTTTAACTTCTTCATCAACATCGAACAATCGAATTACTGTGAATTACAGTTTGAGAACTTTATGTCGATCGTTGCGGTACATTGCAACAACACAATGGACGGGCAAATCCTATTCTCGTGCTCTTTACGAAGGATTTTGTTTGAGTTTCTTCAGTCAATTGGATCGATCGTATTATCACGATGTGGAAAAATTAATTCATCAACTCATTTTAGGTGGCAAACCGGAATTAAATGTTCTATTAAAAAACAGTCAAATGTTTGTGTCGAAAGAAAATGCAAAGAAATACATCGAATTAAAAACTTATTTAATCCTCAAAGGAGAACAAACTGCAAAAATCGATGAAAATTATATTTTCACTAAAACAGTTGACGAAAATCTCTTAAATATAATTCGAGTTCTCTCATCAAAATCCTATCCCGTTCTCCTGCAAGGTGAAACATCCGTTGGTAAAACTTCATTAATTCATTGGTTAGCAGCTGCTACGGGCAATCAATGCGTTCGAATCAATAATCACGAGCATACCGATCTCAGCGAATATCTCGGAACTTATACTTGTTCATCTCAAACCGGACAATTGAAATTCGAAGATGGTCCGTTGATCAAAGCGATGAGATACGGATGGTGGATTATTCTCGATGAGTTAAATTTAGCTTCAACTGATATTCTAGAAGCATTGAATCGTTTGTTAGATGATAATCGACAATTATTTTTAACTGAAACTAATGAGCTGATCAATGCACATGAACGTTTTCAATTGTTTGCAACGCAAAATCCAGCTGGCGAACAATATGCCGGCCGAAAACGTCTTTCGAAAGCATTTCGAAATCGTTTTATTGAATTACATTTTGATAATTTGCCTGAAAATGAACTAGAAATTATTATTGAAAAGAAATGTCAACTGCCGAAATCTTATTCGAAATTGTTAATAAAAACAATGAACGATCTGCAAAAGTATCGTTCACAAAAAGGTGTTTTCTTCGGTAAATCAAGTTTAATTACACTTCGAGATCTGTTTCGTTGGGCGTTACGTTACACGAAATACAAAGATTCATGTGAAAATTTCAAACAATTCCTCGGTGAACATGGTTATTTGCTGTTAGCAGGCAAATCACGAAATGAACAAGATCGATTGTTTATTAAATTGACAATTGAAAAGTATTTTTGCGAGAAAAATTCGTCGATTGATGAAGAAATTTTGTTTGGCGACGAAGGAAGTCGATTTTCGACGAGTCGCATTTGGAAACAAATTCGAACGAATAATCATTTGAAACATATCGTTTGGACGAGACCTTTACGACGATTTGCTATTCTCGCTGCTTTAGCCATCGATTTCGACGAGCCCGTTCTTCTCGTCGGCGAAACCGGCTGTGGAAAAACAACAATCTGTCAAATTCTATCCGAAATCAATCACCAAAAATTATATACAGTTAATTGTCATACAACAACTGAAAGTGCAGATTTTCTCGGAAGTATTCGACCGGTTCGACACGAGGAAAACAATTCCGGTTTATTCGAATGGCAAGACGGAGCGTTAGTCACGGCAATGAAACAAGGAGATTTGTTTCTTATTGATGAAATTTCGTTGGCTGATGATAGTGTTTTAGAACGATTGAATAGCGTTCTTGAACCGGAAAAACAATTGGTTCTAGCTGAGAAAGGTTATCAAGAGAATGAAGAACAAATTCAAATTATAAAAGCACATTCAACATTTCGATTAGTTGCAACGATGAATCCCGGAGGAGATTTCGGCAAAAAAGAACTTTCACCTGCATTGAGAAATCGTTTTACTGAAATTTGGTGTACACCAACTGAAACCATCGATGATTTCTATGCGATTATTTTTCATAATCTAAATTTAACAGATGAAAATGATCGACAATTATGTTCGAAATCAATGTGCGAGTTCATCGATTTCATTCGAACAAATTCAACAAATAAACGGTACTGATTCTTTTTTTTTGTCTATGAAAATATCAAATATTGAAATTTTGTTCTTTGAAGAATTTTAATAACTGTTCGAGATATTCTCAGTTGGATATCATTTATCAATTTAAATCTCAATAATTGGAAATATTCGTATGAACAAGGTGCATATTTAGTGTTTCTCGATGCTTTTGACTGTTCATCGACATTAAAACAATCAGCCATTGATTTTCTCGCCAATCAGCCGACTCATCAAATTTCCGATTCAACTCAGTTTCAAATTCAAACCAACGAACTCATTTTCGGATCCTATGCAATTCCATTCGGGCCGATTTACTCGAAAGAAAATATTCAACAAGAATACAGTTTTCAAGCTCCAACAACTTTGATTAATATCGAACGACTTCTACGTGCAATGCAATTATCTTCGAAACCGATCCTCATCGAAGGAAGTCCCGGTGTGGGAAAAACAAGTTTAGTCATTGCTCTTGCGAAATTAGCTGGTTATCCGTATATTCGAATTAATTTATCCGAACAAACGGACATCAGCGATCTGTTCGGCAGCGATTTGCCGGATGTTCAATCGGGACAAACGGGTAAATTCAAATGGCACGATGGACCTTTGCTAACGGCGATTAAAAATAACCATTGGATTATTCTCGACGAGTTAAATCTCGCGAATCAATCGGTTTTAGAAGGTTTAAATGCTTGTCTCGATCATCGAGGTGAAATCTATATTCCTGAACTAAATCGAACGTTTTCTATTCACGAACAACAACAGCATCAATCGAAGAATCCATTGCGAATCTTTGCTTGTCAAAATCCGTACGGACAAGTGAGCGGTCGTAAAGGCCTGCCGAAATCATTTCTCAATCGTTTTACGACGATTTATTTTTCGAATTTAAATCGAAATGATTTACAAATCATTTGTCAACAATTGTATCCGAATATTCAGCTGAATTTCATCGAACAAATTCTCGATTTCAATCAACAATTAACCGAAGAATTTCAACAAAATCATTGGGATTTCAATCTTCGTGATCTATTGAAATGGTGTCAATTGTTCGATCAAACATCGTCGTTAATCGAAGCATTCGATTTAATCTATTTGAAACGCTTGAGAAATCAACGAGACGAAGAAATTCTTCGAAATCTTTATCAACAAATCACAAACGAAGATCTCAGTCAAAAATCAATACAAATTCAATTTCATATCGATTCGAAATTCTTGCAAATTGGCTCGACACGATGGAAACGTGAACATCTTCGATTGACAAATCCATCGTCGACACATTCGATTTTATTAATGAGAAATCAAATCGAAATTCTTTCGTCGATTCTCAAATGTTTGTCTTTATCATGGCCAATTCTTCTTATTGGTTCATCGACTTATGCAGCTAAATCAACATTAATTCATCAGTTAGCGTCACTAACTGGTCAACATTTAGAAATCTTTCAATTGAATTCATCGATTGATACCAATGAATTACTCGGCAATTATCAACAATTAAATTTCGAACAATACGCGAGATATCAGTTGAATTCACTCAAGGAAAATCTTAATTTAAATCAACAAAATCTTCATGATTTGGATTTTACAAATCAACAAATAACTGTTGAATATTTAAATCAATTGCGAACGATTTTTCCATCGAATGAAATCGATAAATTAATCGAAAAATCGAGTCAAAATCAGCATTTCATTTGGATCGAATCGATTCTACTTCGTTCGATGCGTCAAGGTTTTTGGCTGATTTTAGAAAATGTCAACACCTGTTCACTCAGTGTTCTCGATCGATTAAATTCTCTCTTAGAAACCAATGGTTATTTAATTCTCAATGAAGGCGGAGGCGAAGGACAAATCGTAAAACCTCATCGAAATTTTCGTTTAATTCTCACAATGGATCCCAAACAAGGTAACGGCGAAATCTCTCGGCCGATGAGAAATCGTTGCTGTGAAATCTTCTGTGATCTCAATCAATCGTTGAATTATTTCGATCTATTCGAATTAATTCAATCGCTAAACATTTCACAAACAAATCTTCAATTAGATTTCATTCAAATTCATCAAATTCTCTCGCAAAAAGTTTCGACATTCGGCTATGAGAACTTAATTCGTTCGTGTTTGTTGTACAATGAATATAAACGATACTTTGCGAATTCATTTAAATTGTCAATTAAAACAGCTTATCGAACATTAAATTCGCATTTAAATGCCGAAATTGATTTGTTAATCGATGAATTTCAATCGAATTCAGTTGACTTTCAATTCGAAAATTGTCCAACAAAAATAACCGATTTGTGTTTACAAACGGAATTGATTCTTTCGAATAAATTCAATCTTCCTCTTTGGAATTGTTCGTTGAATGAACAGTTTCGACAATTTCAATTGTTATTCTATCGATTCAATGAACATCTTTCGATGGCAACAGTCGAATATGATTATTTTCTTGCTCGACGACCGAATGAAAAATATTTGATTGATATTTGTCAAGAAATTCAACCGAAAGACAATCATTTATTGTTAAGAATTCTAGTTGAATTCAAATTTCTCTGTCAAAATTTAAAAACAACTATTCAAACGAATTTCTTCGATGAAAAATTCTTTTTCTCAAGTGAAAATCAACAATTCTGGATTTCAATGCGAGATTATTTTCTCAAGAGTCTCTCGTCGTAAGAACGATTTTCTTTTCAACTGAAATTTGATTTTAACGAATTTAGATCGGAGATCAACTCGAACGAGGATTTAGCTTTTTCGTTGTACGAAAATTGGCGTTGGTTTTATTCGATCATCAATTGTCCATCGAATTTAATCACGGGTCGTCTTCATTTGATCATCAGTTGGCCGTATATTCGGCAATTATTTTCATTTCATTTACAAGAAAATCTCTTTGTCGAACAAATCAAACAAATCGACAACGAATATTTGCAAATTCAAAATGAATTTCTTGAATTCTATCGATTCTATTCGAAAGAAAACGAATATCTATTCGACAGTTCGGAACAATACGAAAATGTCTGTCGAAGAAAAGAAATCTTCCATCAAATCGATCTGTTTGCTGATAATAAAAATCCATCGAATCTCGATAAATATTTGCAATTTTGGACTGAAAATCGAACGGAAATGTCGAATCTAACCGAACTTGAAAACAATTGGAACGAATTCAAATCGATTTCAACCGAATTTCCCAACGAAATCTTCTTCTACAATACATTCGAATCGATTTTCTATTTCGAATATCAATGGATCTCCGAATATTTCTTCCCGAGTAAATCTTCAATCAATCAGCCATCATTTTCAATTCCATTCGATCGAATTAATAAAACTTCGGACGAATATTTTTGTCAACTAATTTCCTATTCAAAAACCCCGTCGATTTCTCGGCTCTATGCCGAGAAATTCAACGCATCAGAAAGTTTATTACATTTGTTTAACATTCGTTCGTCGAAGATTCTCTTCGGTTTCTACGAGCAAATTCGTCGACAAATGGAATTTTGTTCGAAATTTCTCTGGTTGAACGGATCGTTTCTTCAATGTTCGAAATCTTCGTTCGAACAAATGGTTTCGAACTGTTTGGAAAGCAAATCGTCGTCGAATGAAATTTGTTTTGATTTAATCGAACAAAGTTTAAATCGAATCGAACTCATTCGACCGCGAGGACAAATCGATCCGATTCTTTACGAACAAATTCTTAATCAATATCAAATCGATCTTCAATCGGACGTTGCCTTCGAGTTAAATCTTCGAAAGGATCTGAGAGAGAAATATGAATATTCATCGAATGTCATTTTACATCAATGGGAAAAACAAATGAAGTCAATTGTCGAGAAAATTTACCAAGAAAATCAACAAATCTTTCGTTTTAATAACGAACAATATCAATTGTTAGTCAATTATTTAACCAAACAATTAATTGAACAATTATTAAATCGAAAATTTCTTCTCGAAGAAATCTACGAGAAAAAACAACGGAAAATCTACGAACAATTTCGAAAGAATATCGTTGAATTTCATCGAAATTTAGTTCTAGACAAGCAATTTTATGTTTATCGAGATGTGACCATGCCGTTGATGAAACAAGTTTTTCAAATTATTCTCGCGTTCGATTGTTTTTTTCAAAATGAAGCAACAAAAACGAAAGCAAAATCGAATCTTTTCGAACTTTGTCAATTTCCGTTCGATGTCAATCAATTGAATTTATTTCAAATTGCTAAAAATCTCTTCGAAAAACGAACTTTTATTCAACAAAATCTTCCGATTGACAAATTCCGACAATATTTTATGTTAATTTTCGAATATTTATTCGTTTACAATCAAATCAATCGAAATCGAACGAATGATTTCAACGAATTCGTTGAGAATTATCTCGAAACTGTTCATTTCCTTTGGTCCGAAGAACAAAAACAAATCGACGAAGAAACTCGTCAATCATCGAGTATTTACCGACACGAAACAAGTCAATTGGAAAGTGAATTCGATGAACAAGAATACCAACGTCTATTTCCATCATTCGATTCGCATTTTCAAGAATTTCTTTCCAATGAACAACAACTCAATCTCGAACAACAACAACAAACTGAACCTCCTGTCGAAGATAAATCACCGATTCTTCCTTATTCAATTCTCTACGAATATTTTTCGTTAATTCTAAATGAAAATCAATTGTCCATCGATGAATTAATCGTTGGTCTGTTCAATAGTATCTATCAATTCGATGAAGATCATCGATTGTTAACCGATATGATTTATTTAACATTGAAATCGAAAGAGAAACTTTCGATTTACATTGAAAATCTTCATAAACCATTCGATATCTATTATGATTCGAAACCTTCGATGATCATCGAGTGTTTTCCCACGATCGATTCGATCGATAAACGAACTCGATTTCTTCTCGAAACACATGAAAATCATCCGACTCTCATGGAAATTCTTCGTGTTATCGAACGAATTCAATCGTTTTCCATCGACAATTCGCTCATTAAGTTTCTCTATGGTTTCGATATACTTTTCACTAAATTAACTTATTGGAATGAAACCTACGGTTCTCGAACACTTCAAACAACGTTCGACGAACAAATTAATCAGTTAACTAAGATTCTCATTGATTTTCGTAAATTTGAATTTCAATGTTCGAGTCAATCGTTGTCGATGATCGATTTTAATCAACGAAAATCGACGATTGACAAATGGTGGCTGCATCTATTCGCTTTGATTAAACAAGAACACGATGATCAAACGAGTTTCGAGCAAATTCTTCATGAATTCTTTCAAAAATCGACGCTCGGCGATTTTCGAACGCGTCTCGAACTTTGCCGAAAATTTTCTCGATATTTTTCAGCGAAAACAAACAATCGAACGTTGAATTTCATCGTTCAATATTACGAACAGTACGAATCGTTCATTGAAAATCACATTCAATCGATTCGAAAGCCAATTCAACAAGAAATCAATCAATTCGTTCGAATTCAACAATGGAAAGACACGAATTACTATGCATTGAAACAAGCCATTGATAAATCACATAAATTTCTATTTAAATCAATGAAAAAATATCGACTCAATCTAAATCAACCGATTCAACAGATTTTTTCACTCTATCAAATTCAAATCGATTCGTTTCTTCAATCGAACGACGAGTTTTCGCGTTTAATTAAATTGAAACTTAATAAAAAACTTGTTCATTATCAATATTCAAGCCAAATTCAGTCGGATACGAAGTTTATCAATGAAATTTCGTCGACAATCGATTCAATGAAAATTCAAAGCAACGATCGAAAACAAATCAAACAATTGTTCAATGAAAAACGTCAATTATTAACTCATTTATTTAAAAAATTAACTTCGATCGGTTTGTCATTTCGAAAGGGTTTGTTAAATCAGCAGAAGAACTTTTCTATTCAACCGATTTCGATTGAATTTTTCGAGTTACAACTCGAAAATCAAATCTACGGAACGATTCAAACGAAAAAGAATCAAAAACTAATTGTGAACAATCGTTCGAATTGTTTGGAACGATTCGAAAAGAATTTCAAGGAAATCGATTCGATTTACTATCGAATTCTCTATCAACATCATCAATTAAATATATTTGCGCAAAAGAATCGCATCGATCCGATNATNTACGAGCGAATTCAAGGTTTTTCTCAACATTTAATTCAAATTATTTANCAACAAAAATCACTTTTTCATTCGTTTTTCGAAAATTATCGAATATTTTCACGAGAATTTTCAGTTTATTCCAAAGAAAATTATCTCGTTTCGTTGAAAAATCTCAATGAAATCGATCGATTATATTCGTTAACAATTTCGTTAATCGAACGATCGTATTCATTTCTATTAATCATTCAAACAATTCCAACGAATTCGTTCGAACAAATTCCAATTCTCTATCAACTACCGAATTACATTCAAGCCGATCAATTTCAATCGATGAAAATTCTCTTGGATAAATTCCTACAGAAATTATATTCGTTGACCGAGAAAATCAATCGATTCTATCAATTTCAAACCGAACATCATTTTCTTCTCAAGGAAATCGATTATTTACACACGGAGATTTCGATTGTTAAACAACAAATTCAAGATGTTCTACAGAAATTATTTATCGACGAAAATCAATTTCCAAATGATCATTTTGTTGGAGATTTAGCGAAGAATTTCATTGAAATCTACGAACATTTTACACAAATCGATCTTCTCAAACAAAATCAACGTAAAATCACTTTCTTTTNNTTTTAATAAACAATTCAATTGAAAACCTTTTTTTGTTTCGTTCTAGTTGATCAAGATTCAGCGATTAATATCAAATCATTTCGACGATATACAAAACGTTTACTGACGAATCTCTTCGAACTTTCAGAAAAACAACCTGAAAATTCGTCCTCATCACCGATGTGGCTTGTTCATTTTTATAATTTTCTCAATAGTCATATAACACAATTAAATCTTCCGTATTTAATTAAAATTACACGAAAATCAATTTCACCGAAGACAATTGTTCTTTTTCAACAAATTCATTTGTTAGTCGAACAAATTCTCTTTCGTTTTATTTTCTATCATCAATCGACATCGAAAATTTACTTAACTTTGAGTAAAACTTTTCTCAATTTGTTAAAAGACGGATTTCAATTGCCGCCCGAAGAAGAAGAACAAGATGGCAATGACGACGAAAAAGCTGAAGGAGGAATTTCAGGAATGGGCGATGGACAAGTGGGACAAAATGCCAAAGATGTCTCGGATCAAATCGAAACCGAAGATCAATTAGATGAAGCTAAAATGCCGCAACAAGAACAAGACAAACAAGACGGAGAGAACTCAGATGAACAACAAAATGTCAATGATGAGCCCAATGGAATGGAGGTTTCGTTTGATTTCGAAGCGCCGTTAGATCAACCAGCTGATCAGTTAGACTTTAGTTTAGCATTTTTTGACTTTGTTTTTTTTTTAAATTTTCTGTAGAGAAAATGAAGATGAAAATGAAAACGAAGAGAATGAAAGTGAAACAAACGATGACAATATTGACGATCAAATGGGCGATGTCAATGAAGATGAACAAGGAGAAATCTTCGATGAAAATAAATGGGGAGATGAAGATCAACAAAAAGATAAAGATGAAGAGGTTTGTTTCGCCTTCGTTTTTTTTTCAATTTCAAAAGTTTTTTTTTGTTTCCTGAAGAAATTAAATCAAACGGAGAAATCAACAGGCAAAGATCAACGAAAACAAGACGATCTTTCGGCTAAAAACGATCAATTAGATTTAAACGAAGATTCACTCGATGAAAATCAACAACAAGAAGCAAACGAATATCAAGATGACCAGCAAACAGCTAATCAAAACGAGCAATTAAACACCGAAGATAATGATTTAGAACTTCCGGAAAATATGGATCTTGATGGTAATGAAGGAAATAATCAAGAAGAAGAAGAAGAAAACGAAGGTGAAGAAAACAATGACGCGGAAAATGAGAAAAATCCTGATGAACAAGAATCACAAATGGAAATGAACGAACAGGAAGGGGAAGAAGGAGAAGACGAACAATTAAATGAAGAAGATTTAAATAGAAAAAGTTCTCTGCCTGAAAATCTTCCTGAAGATGAACAAAAACAAGAAGATCTTCAAGAATCAGCGCTCACACAAGATAAAAATTCAGCAAATACCGATGAAAATAAACAATTCAATGATCTTCAACAATCATTTCCAAATACTCAAACATTCGAACAACAAAATTCAAAGAATCAACAAGAAAATCTCGGTCAATCGTCAACTCAAGATCAATCACAAACACAACAGACTTCATCGGATCAATTCAATCAAATTTCACAACAATTAAATCAACAAAATCAACAACAAAATGAAAACATCGATAAAACATCGAATCAATCCAATGAACAACGAACTCTCAGTGAAATACTTTCGTTCATCGATAAAAACATCAAAGCTGCTTTGGATATCGAACAATCCGATCAGCAAATGGACAATATCGACGATTTGCCAGCACTCGAACAGCAAAATCAACAAGAACAAACACAAATCTACGCTCATGCAAAGAATATTCCCAAAGATTTTCCTCAACAAAAGCAAATTCTCGATTCAGCAACCGATGAGCAAATGAAAGATGCTCACGACGAAGACAAAGATCAAACAGAACCGATGATCATCGATAATCAACAAGATCCTGAACAAGATCAATCATCGAATGAAAAACAACAGAAAAAACCAACATCATCGAATTTACAAAACGATTCGTCAAAGATTAGCAAATCTTCAAATCAACAACAACGACAAGATCCGTCCGATGACCAACAAAAAACAATCGAAGACATCGAAAATGACAAACCGTTCGTTTCAACAACAACTGTCGAACAACAAATCGACTTTGTTAGTTCCGTTCAAATGAAATTAACTGAACAAATCGAAAATCAACTCGAAGAATGGTACACGAATCTCGATCAACACACCAACGATCAACAAGAAGCCGAACAACTTTGGTCACATTTGGAATATCAAACTCAACCGTATGTGTTCGAATTATGCGAACAACTTCGACTTCTACTCGAGCCAACACAACGAAGTAAATATTCCGGCGATTATCGAACAGGAAAACGTTTGAATATGAAACGAATTATCTCGTATATTGCGTCTGACTTTCGAAAGGATCGAATTTGGCTACGACGTGTTAAACCATCGAAACGACAGTATCAAGTTATTTTAGCTATTGACGACAGTCAATCGATGGATAATCTTCAAGTCAAACGTTTGGCTTTGGAATCTTTGATTCTCCTCGGACAAACATTGAATTTACTTGATATTGGACAATTCGGTATCGTTTCATTTGGCGAATATATTCGAAATCTTCAATCGTTAAACGAAAGTTTCAATCACGAAAATGGAATTCGTGTTCTTCAACAATTAAAATTCAATCAAACTAAAACACTTCTTGCTGAATTAATGGAATCAGTGACGTCAACATTTGCTAAAGAGAAACTTCCAATATCAAATCCTTTATCACAATTATTGATTATTTTGTCCGATGGTCGAGGTTTGACGGTTTCAGGCAAAGATCGACTACTGAAAAGTGTTCGACATGCGATGTCACAAAATATTTTCGTTGTTTTTGTTATTCTCGATAATCTTAGTCAACAAAAATCAACATCTATCTTTCAAATCAACGAAGCCATTTTCAACGGAGATAAAGTCTAGATTGTTTTTCAATTTTCGAAATCAAACCAATGTTTTTCTTCTCTATTTTAGGTTGAATTTCGTTCGTATTTGGATAGTTTTCCATTTCCGTATTACTTAGTCATACAAAACTTAGAAATGTTACCTCGTGCTTTGATCGATGTATTACGACAATTCCTTGAATTAACTACAACTAATAATAACAACAACAATCAGTGATGTTGTTTATTTGTTATTTCTTTTTTTCTTGTTTTCATTTGTTATGTTTTTTTTTTGAAAAAAAAACAAAAGAGAAGAAAAGAATAATTTCTTTCTCATTAAATTCAATATGTCTCTTTGTTTTCTTTATTTCCCAAAAGAAATATTCGTCATAACTGCTTTGAGTGTAGAAGTCTATTCAATTCGAAAAAAGAGATCAAATGCAGACCAATATATAGACGTTTTTTTTCCTTTTTTTTTGACTAGACATTAATTTCCGTTTTTGTTTTCTCTCTATTTGAATTTTATTCTCGATTCGATTGGTCTTTCTATTATTCAACAAGTTCATTAGTTGTTTCTCTATTTTCCTGACACGTTTTCTATTTAAGAAAGATCTTTCAAAGACCGTATTCTCTTTCCTTGTTAAGCCTATTTTCTCGAGGAGTCGAAGAAAAAAAACAGAGCCACTATTGAAAATCAACTGAACATTTTTATTTAATTAAAAATGAATTCAACCACAAAGTTTTCCAGACGACAAGCAGTGTCTTTTCTTTTTCTTTTTTTCTCTTTACGTAAAAGCAGAAACTCATTTTCCATTTTTTTTCCTGTTCTAGATATATTTTGTTATCTAAAATGCCATTAAGCGCTGTAGTTTTGTTGTTTATCCATCGAATGGAATCGTGTTGAAAGATCGGATAATCATCAGAGAGTTGAAGACGACGAAATTTTGCTTCGTTTGACGAAGATTTTGTTCGACAAAACAAAGAAGTAAAAACCTAATTGAATTAGAAAACAGCTTGTCTATGCTGATTAAATGTTCTTATTGATATTTCTTTGACATTTACAAAACATTCGTGACTTGTTCTGTTGAATTTAATAAAACCAACATAAGTGAAACGAGGGATGACTTCATTAGGATTCAAAGTAAAACAATATTTATTTGCTAATGGAAACGGAAAAGATCTTTTTCTTCATGTTTTGATTAGCTAGTTGTTGTTTTTATTTTCTAACAAATAGCATTTGCGACAGACATCTTCGATATTTTCATTAGTTTTTTTTTTCTTTCAACATTGATGATAAAAACGAGAAAAGGAAATTATGTTAAATGTGTAGTTTGTCACCNCGTCTTCGCTGAATAGATATTGATGATTTTTTACGTGTGTCGTTTTGGATGTCAAAGAATATAACGCGTTCTTCTTTTTTTTTTACGAACGCAAAAAGAAGACGAAGAACTCAAAGAGAAAAGAGAACGAGGAAAAAAACCACATCAAGGAAAATAACGACGTGCAATGTTGTCCGTAGTTTTCTTTTGCTCGCTTCTTTTTCTTTTCTTTTCCTTATTTTTTT
>JGI26540J51217_10001599_pt1 | contig 15829 bp, 17 predicted proteins | sample ThiBio_1000_plan_2_FD_51217 | JGI IMG/M metagenome (IMG submission 51217)
CAGCAGCAGCCTCTGGAGCTTGTTCAGGAGCAGCAGGAGCCGGATTGACCTGAACACGACGACGCCGTTGAATTGTCAAGTAGCCTCGACAATGTCTACGAAAACAAATGATTCATTTTCGATTGAAACAAAAGAAAAACATTCGATTCTTACAAAAAGAGAAGAACAAAGAATAAGAATACAAGCAGAAATCGACTAAATGTTGAATAAAAATAAATAATCGAACAAAGAACAAATAATTCAACAATCATATTCAATATTCCCAATAAATCATTCTCCGGTTCTAATTCATTATTATTATTATTCGCTGCTGCTGCTGGTGCAGCCGGTGGAGGAGGCACCGTTTCAGTTGGATTTGCACTTGTATTAGTTTGTACTGTTATCGATGGTGAATTGATTGACATTGATGAAGCAACTGTTCGTTGATATGCCTGCAGATTTTGACTGTAATCAAAACTCGATTGTTTAGTTATCCGAATGAATGACATGAAATACATACTACATTTGATAATGCGTGTGACAGTATTGTAGATAGGCTTGATTTTCGATGGATGAATATCCACTTGGATTAAATAGAAATCTGACAAAAGAAAAAAAATGGTTTCTTAGATCCAAAGAAGAAGAAGTAGAAAAGTCTACTGTTGAAGCTGAACTTGATATTGATTTAATTGCGCGAGATATTGTTCATAGGTTGATGAATGATTAGAATTAGTTGATGGCTGATTGTTGNCTGATGTTTGTTCACGATTTACTGTTGGTGATTGCATGTTTTCTGATGAAGGAGACTTTGGTGTCTTGAGAAAAAGAAACAAACGAAACAATTAATTAATTAATCAAGAAAAATAGTTTATTTTACAGTTGCATTTTTATCCGAATCCAAAACAAGATGTATCATAAATGAAGGTGATGTCGACTAAATTGACATTTTGTTTTCAGAAGAAACTGAATTTGAAATATTTTACTTTCGAGAAAACGTCTTGAAGTTGACTTGTATCGACGAGAAGCTTTCCGCCGAAGATCAATCGTTGATCTTTAGGAATCTGAATTGTCAAACGAAAAGATAACTTCGAATCGGAATATTCTTTTATTACGTACTGGTTTCGTCGGATGATTTAATTGTATTTGTTGTTTAAGATCAAGAACGGTTTGAACCGGCGAAATNTGTATTTCAAGATCGACATGTTTATTATTCGTTGCACGAATAATTAATTGAAGTAGATTATTAGTCGAATTCATTGACACGTTTTTTTTTGAAATAATGAAAAATGAAACGAACAAAATAAACAAGCAAATAAATAAATTCACTGATGATTTACAGGTGTAGGCTAGTTGACTGCGATCTGTTCTCGACCAATCATCAGCAAACAAATAGGCGTCTTAGTCAGAGGTCACTATGATCATGTGTTGTTTTTTTTCTTTTTCTNNTNTTTCTCGAAAAGCACGATGAGTCAGCTGATGGAAAGACAAGCAATTTGACTTTTCTGTTTTGTTTTTTTATGCAGTTTACTATTCAGATGAATCGCATGAGAAAATTCGTGAGCAAGAAAAAGCGAAGATACCAACAGGATGGTTTCGATTTGGATTTATCATGTATGAAATGAATTTCGAACGAAATCAATTCCTATACGTTTATTCTCGTAGATATTCGACCAAATATGATTGCAATGGGTTATCCAGCTGATAACTACGAAGGTGTGTTTCGAAATCATATCGTCGAAGTTAGCCGGTAGAGAACAAAGATAAATTTGTTGAAAAACTGTTTCGTTTTTTATCTAGATTTTTATCACTGAAACATGGCGATAAATTTTACGTTTACAATTTGTAAGATAGAAGATTTTCTGATTGTTTCTTTCTTTTGAATGAACTTTGTTGATAATTATTAGATGTGTCGAAAGCGAACGTCAATATGACGCATCACGATTCAATCATCGTGTTTGTACAGATTTTTCCTTCGAAGATCACAATCCACCAACGATTAAAATGATCTTAGCATTTTGTGAGCACGTTCAAACACGATTAAATTCCATGTCCGATCAAACAATAGTCATACATTGCAAAGCAGGCAAAGTAGGTTGATATTTATTCGAAATATTTTCACTGATTTTTCTTCCAAGGGTCGAACGGGTGTTATGACTTGTTGTTTTCTTCTTTCGTATTATCGAGATGAACATTGTGATCCATTACAAACATTGAAATTTTATGCACAACAGCGAACATCGAATGGTAAAGGCGTGACAATTCCAAGTCAGCGTCGTTTTGTCGAATATTTCGGACANTTACTAAAGTATCAATTGATTTATTCGCCGAAAAAGATTGTTTTCTCGGGATTATTGATCAGTTATGAGCATAATAAAGTTCTCAATTGCAGTTTGTTTATTTTCTTGTTCAATCGATTCGATGTTCTTTGTTTTTTTTTTCGTATCGGTTAGGTCTCTGGTATACGATTAGTTCTTCGAATCGTCGGATTCAATATCAATCGAACGAAATCCTTCTCGAACGTGATTCGANTAATATCGAACGTGATCCNAGTAANATCGAACGGGATCGTTCAGTTTTAAATGCGACACATAAATATTTTCTTCCTTCGTCCAATCAACAATGTCAAATATTNTTAGAAGAAGATATTCTTATCGAAATTTTCGTCAATAAAACGAAACGAGGCAAACCAGTAAATGATTTGAAATGCAAAACGAATTCTTTGATTTATTCACCCGATGATTTTCTAGGAAAAATTATGTCATTTTTGGTTAAATACTTATTTTCTTGTTGAATCAAAAATGCGATCTTCTCTACTCGATAATGATCAAAAACTCGATCAGGAGAGTAATCTAGGCAAATTAGATTCTTATTTAATACCTAAATACGGACTTAAATCGATTTATACCATGACAAAAAAAGATCTCGATGGTTTACATAAAGATCACCTCGATCGACTCGCGCCGTCATCATTTACTGTAAATTGAAAAGAAAATAATTTTCCATCCTTGACTTTTTTCTTCTTCTAGATTTCAGTTTTATTCGATCACATTCCTTCGTCACCTTCGACTACGATGGAATCGTCGAATAATTCCTCTGATATTCCTCCACATCCGGTTAATCTCTATTCAAATGATTCATCCGATTGGGAAACAAGCAATTCGGATGGNAATGAAGATTGTGAAACACGTTTATGACAAATAAAAATCTCAATTGTATTTTTCTCTTCGTCTGCACAGTGACTCATCGAATGTGTCTGAATTGAATAATTTACTTTTTCTATTCTCGTTCTCGTTCGTTTGCAAATTGATATCTATTTTATCTCGTTTTCTGTGTTTTCGTTCTCGTATTTCATATGATGACTATGGTCAGACGCTTTTTTATTGGTTAATTGAATTTTTGACATAATTTAAGTTCGGAAAGAATTTTTCTGTTTCTTCTCGTCTATATATATATATATATATAAATACTCAGAGATTATTTTTCAAATATAATTATTTAGATTAGACAAAAGAAAAAAAAACATTCATGTGGATATTTCAATTTATAATTTACTTGCTTTTTTGCTTCCAATTTTTGTCAGCCGAGGTAACATNCGAGACTAGTTTTTCTTTNGTTTTTATTGTTGAAATCGTTTTTAAGGACGGACATTGCATTTGGTATGACCAATGTGGCCCAAATCTGCAAGGCAAAACAGTTAATTGTATGTACAATGGTACAGCTATACCGCTTACCGACGCGGAATCATTGCAAACATTACAATCCGTTTGCGGAATGTTCTATAAAGGACAAGAGAATCTGACGACATGCTGTGCACCAAGTCAAATTCGTTACATGTCACAACAATTCGATTTGGCCAAGATGATGTTAGGTCGATGTCCATCGTGTTTTTATAATTTTCGTTCGATTTTTTGTACGATGACATGTAGTCCTGATCAAAGTCGGTTTCTTACGGTTCTACAATCAGGCACCAGTCTCATCGATCCAACTAAACAAACAGTCGAAGCTATTTTGTATTTAATGGCCGATGATTTCGGACAACGAATTGTTGATTCATGCCGAGATGTTCTCTATCCAGGCGGAAATCAACATTCGTTAGATATCATGTGTAATAAACGTTATGATGAATGTACGAAAGAAGATTTCGTGAGATACATCGGTGTCGATAATATTCAAACACCATTTCCAATTTATATCAATTTTACTAATCATACAAGTGATCCATCGAGTTATTATAATCAATCAACGTTCGGTTGTGATGAACCGATTGTATCACGATATGAAAATCAATCAGCTTGCGCTTGTTTAGTAAGTATCTTTGAAAGAACGTTTGAATTGGTCAATGAATCTATTTTCTAGGATTGCCCGAAGACTTGCAGTCCATTGCCACCGGATGTTCCCGACAGCAAATTTGTTATTGGACCATTCGATGGTTGGTTAGTCATGTCATGGGTTGCTATNGCTGTGATTTTACTTGGATTTGCCGGTTCAATTGTGTATCAATCGAAAAAATCGAGAACTGACTCGCTAACAGTCGAAGCAACAGGTTTGACGAAAATAAAGAAAAGAAATTTGCAAAAAAAACATTATCTTTTGTTGATTTAGAAACAACAACATTGATAAGTCAGACAAGGAGTTCACCTGGCTGTTTACAACGTATTCGACGACGAACAGAAGAAATACTCGAACGTATCTTCTTTCGGTAGATAAAATAATTATTATTCGAGTTCAATTTATATGAGAAACACTTTTTTTTTCTAGTTTGGGCTTATTCTGTGCTCAACGACCAGTCCTCGTTCTTCTATGTGGCACCATCGTTATCACAGCTCTCTCGTTGGGTCTCCTCAANTTCCAAGTCACTACCGATCCAGTCGAATTATGGTCGGCAAAGACAAGTATGGCACGTCAACAGAAAGACTACTACGATCAACATTTTCGGTACACAAAAAAAAACAACTTGTTTTTTATTTTCATTCTTTGTTTTATTCTAAGACCTTTCTATCGAACAACTCAATTAATCATTATTCCTGATAATCAAAGTTTCGTTAAACATTCATATCAATCACCACCTTCATTCTTCTCCGAATATACATTCGGTCCAGCATTTGACAAGGATTTTCTCATTGAAGTTTTGACTTTACAAACGCAAGTTCTTCAATTAACATCGAATTTCACTGAAACAAATCAAACAATTTCATTGAAAGACATCTGTCTCAAACCATTAGAACCTGATAATAACAATTGTACTGTTTTCTCACTTTTACAATACTATCAAAATTCTCTCGAGAATTTAAACAAAGCAATTATGGACGATTTTCAAGTTTTCGTTCGTTTTGATTATACAACGCATTTTCTCGAATGTTCACAATCACCGACCAAAGCCAATGATTCATTGGGTTTGTCGTGTTTTGCTGATTTCGGCGGTACGATCAATCCATTTATGGTCTTGGGCAATTATTCGAATAATACATATGCAAATGCAACAGCTTTAGTGATAACAATTGTTATCGAAAATTCGAATGATCCATTACAAATTCGAAAAGCTGAAAGTTGGGAAAAAGTATTTCTTGATTTTATGAAAAATTTCACTGATCAACANCAAATCTATCGAAAACAAGGTGAAACAGATCGTATTTATAATTTTACTGTTTATTACAGTGCCGAACGATCGATTCAAGATGAATTAAATCGTCAAAGTCAATCGGATATACTTACAATTGGTTTATCGTATACGATCATGTTTTTATACGTTACATTAACACTCGGACATATTCGTTCAATGCGAACATGTTTAATTGATTTGAAAATATCCGTCGGTTTTTTCGGTGTTCTTTTCGTACTCTTATCTGTGATGAGTTCGATTGGTTTCTATTCTTATTGTAACATAGCTGGAACGTTAATTATTTTCGAAGTCATTCCATTTCTTGTGTTAGCCGTTGGTGTTGATAATATTTTTATTATTGTTCAACATTTTGAAAAAATCAAAGGCGAACAATATAAATCCATTGATGTTCGTTTAGCAACGACAATCAGTCGAATCGGCCCATCGATTCTTCTTACAGCAACAAGTGAATCCGTTGCATTCCTTCTCGGTTCATTGACGCCAATGCCAGCTGTACAAATCTTTTCATTGTATGCATTCATGGCTGTATTTATTGATTTTCTTTTGCAAATTACGTGTTTCGTATCGGTATTAGCTATTGATAGTAAACGACAGGAATCGAATCGATCGGATTTACTCTGTTGTTGTCAAATGGATATTCCAGAGCAACCAACAGAATCAAATACGAATAAAAGTATTCTTCAAGCAACATTTTCGAATGTCCTAACACCGATTATTCTTGGCGAATCAGTTGTACGAATAATTCTATTTTCACTATTTATTATTTGTACATGTCTATCAGCAGCTGTTATACATCGAATACCAATTGGTTTAGATCAGAAATTATCGATGCCGAAAGATTCGTATGTATTGAACTACTTTTATGGTCTTGAGAATTATCTGAGTGTCGGTCCACCGGTTTATTTTGTTGTCAATGAAAATGTTCTTAATTACGAAAATCCTATTGATCAAAATCTCCTTTGTGGTACATCTGGCTGTTCAGTTTCATCTCTTCTCGGTCAAATCGGACAAGCACTTCGTCAACCATCTCGTTACTATCTTGCTCAACCACCATCCTCATGGCTCGATGATTATTTCGATTGGTTACATTCATCAAATCCATCCTGTTGTCGAATCTATAATCAAACAAATGAATTCTGTCCATCGACAATCACAAATGAAACATGTATTCGATGTCCAATCGAATGGAACGAATATAATCGACCGAAGTCAGCTGATTTCGATCGATATATTAACTTTTTTCTTCACGATAATCCTGGTACTCACTGTCCGAAAGGTGGTCACGCAGCGTACAAAGATGCTGTTCAATTGAATCAAAATCAATCGGTTCGAAGTTCGTATTTCATGGGCTTTCATTCGATCTTAAAAACATCGACTGATTTCATAAATGCAATGAAAAGTGCNAATGAGATTGCAAAAAATATTTCNAAAACAATTCTNGTTAANCAAACCAAACCATTTCACGATTCAAATCAATTAAGTGATTATCCGGTGTTTCCCTACAGTGTTTTCTATGTTTTCTACGATCAATATTTAAATATCTGGTCCAATCTTATTTTCAATCTATCATTGTCATTTCTTGCTGTTTTTCTTATTACTTGTATTCTCCTTGGCTTTGACATTCATACATCAATTTTAATTCTCATTTGTATATTCATGATTATTATCGATATGTTTGGCGTTATGTATTTATGGAATATTGAATTAAATGCTATATCGGTTGTAAATATTGTCATGGTAAAATAATAATAATAATATCAAATTAGAAAATATTGATTTAAAATTCTTTTTCTTTTGTTTTATTTAAGTCTGTCGGCATTGCAGTAGAATTTTGTGCGCATATTGCGCGATATTTCGCAGTTACACAAGGACGAAATCGATTGCATCGAGCTCAATTAGCCCTTGCAGAAATGGGCAGTTCGGTATAGAAATGAAATTCATATTGAAAACGTTATTTTTCTTCTTCGTTCGATTAGGTATTCAGTGGTATAACGTTAACCAAAATCGGGGGTGTTGTTGTTCTTGCGTTTGCTAAATCGCAATTATTTCAAGTGTTCTACTTTCGAATGTATTTCGCCTTGGTTATTATTGGTGCTTTACATGGCCTGATTTTTCTGCCAATATTGCTCAGTTATTTCGGTTCGATTGATATTCTATTTTTGCATATAGTTAATATTTCTCTCTTGTTTTGTTTTTTTTTTGTTAAGGTCCATCTGCATTAGACATAATTGGCGAAAAGAAAGTCGTCGCAAACGATGAACATGAAACTGAAAAAGATTGTGAATCATAAACATCGTTTTATTTTTTTTCCTGTCAGATTGTTTCATTTTGTGAAAATCAAGAATAAATATTGATTAAATAAAATCGTGTGTTACACGTGCATTTTCAAGGGAGAAAAAGGAAACGACGTAATAGAACCTTGACAAGTCTTTTTCATGATATTTTATATTGACGTGGAACATATGTCAAAACTTGGGTGTGTTCATGTTTTTCATCTTATTTTCAATTAAATTTTCAGGAAAAGGAACTCAAGCAACATGTTCGGCGCACGTTTTTTTTTGTGATTATCGAAAATATTAATCAAGAATAAAAGGAAAAACGTTTACCATTTCCGTAATTGATATAATGAATGGTATTTGTTGTGAAAATCCTGACTTCTTTATTTTCCATGATTAAATTGAAAAGTCAGCGACTTGAAATTCTTTTTCAACAACAACAACAATGATGTCTAGCATTAAAGTATCGCTGAATGAGTGCTTAGATTTAAAGTCAATATATTTATATCATATTTCTTTTGTTTTCAAAATCACGTTTGCCCAAAAAAAAAACGAGAGAAAGATGATTTTATTATTGACAAGAAGAAAATCGCTGAAATATTTCTCATTAATTGCGCATTATTTCTGAATTGCCGATGACGTCGTACGAAAAAGGAGGAACATATTGCTTTCTTTCTCTTTTCTTTTTATTATCATGCATCGTATGTTGAAGTTTTTCTCTTCTTTTCTTTTCTGTCTACCTGGATTGAATCAACACAAAGTCACGACCAGATCCCATCGAAAAAAAAGGAAGCGAAAAAAGCAACGTATGATAAAAACGTTTTCACATACGAAAATCAGCAAACAGACAGAGCGGAGAAAAAACATGCATATATTTGTAAAGTGAAAGACGACTAGAGAAAAATTGTGACAGAACATAACAACTAAAAAAATAAATAATCATGACATGCGCGTTCTTTTTTCAACGGTGGGCATAAATACTTAAATGTTAAAATAAAAAAAAGAGAGCGAGAGAGAAAAAGAGAGAAAAAAAAAGACGGAAAAGAAAGTAAAAACATGACATATACTCGTTGATCAAGCGAATAAAGTCATTATTTTTTCTTTGATTTATTTAGTGTAGGAGTTACATAGCCAGAGATTTAAACATGCAAATAGGCACACGAGTTTTTTCTTTGCTGTATGTCGCGCGATATTTAGACACTCAATTTACATAACGATTTTTTTGTTTCAATTAGAAAATTACTTTTGTTCTCATATTACTTTAATAGAATCAATTATTGAATGAAAACCAATCTTTATTTTTAGTATAACAATAATTTTTTTAGTAAGAAGCTCATTGAAAAACAAAACATGTCGACAATAACAGCAACAGCAGATAAATTTTCGGAGAATTTTCAACGTATTCAACAGCAATTCAAAGAAATGAAACCGTTCGAACAAATGAAAACAATCGTCGAGTTAAGTCGTACATTCGAAATCACCTATCAACATTTTCTTCTACATTGGTTTCAAGTTAATATTCTCATGGAAAGAAATCCCATGTTCGAACATACAGTCGACGATGCCAATTCTCCTGGTACAAAAATTAAAACTTCATGTTTGCTCGATTCTATTTTTTTTCTCTTTCAACAGATATTGTCAATTGTCTCTTGATACATCCGGAGAAAATTTTAACAACATTACAATTATTTTTACCATTAATTGCAATGAACACGATGAACGAAAAATTAATTAAAGCCTATCGTGATGTATTCATTTATCTTGATAAGAATATACATTCGATGCAATGCCATGATTTTGAAAATCAAATTTACAATCCTGTTCAACAAATACTTTTCTTCATACAGAATAATATACATTTGAAAAATATTCTTGCTGATCTACCGAAATTAATTTATGTTCTTCAGAAAAAAGCTTTACCCATCGATGACCAACNACGTCATCGAATCAATCAGCCATTTTCATTGGAGAATGCAAATCAAATATCAAATATTCAACAATTAGCACGTCATGAAATAGGCGATAGTGGAGTTGATTTAACTGAACCAACAATTAGCAATTCAACACAAATATTTTTCGAACAAAATCAACAACAAATATTTTTCGAACAAAATTTATTATCAACAGTCAACAGTCAACGACAACATTCGACAATTGGCAAAACAACATCAGCACCTGCGACATTAAATACACCTGCACGTATACCCTTGCATGGCGCATTGAGTGCGCCAACATCATCGGCAAATTATCGACAAAAATATGCGTCAACACAATATCAAAAATATCGATCGACATTAGCTAAAAGTGATGAAGAAGAAGAAGATGAAAATCAAAAACAATTACAAGATTCAACATCGAATAAACTAATGGCATGCGAAAGTGTCATTCCATTGGCACCGTTCTATTCATACGGCTATCCAGCAATGAAAACCAATGCCAATATGGAAAATATCTCGCCGTATTTAGGTGTCGATCAAAGTTCAACAGCAGATAAACATCCACAATACAATCCGGGAATGAAAGGTAATTTGAATATAAAAACAAACAAATCGAAATCTTTTGATTGTTTGCTTTTTAGATGTTCGTTCTTGGTTGAAACATCTTCGTTTGCATAAATACGAAGAGTTCTTCGTTCGATTGACATATGATGAAATGATGAATCTAACCGATGAACATTTGAAATCATGCAATATAACTGATGGTGCACGAAAGAAAATTCTTTCGAATATTGACAAATTAAAAGAACGTTCGAATTTTTTGAAACAACAACTCAGTTGTATTGATAATGGACAAATTGATTTGGATGATTTGATTAAGAAATTAGAAGATTTAAGTTATACACCCATTCGTACGAATGAATTAGAAATGAAAAATAATAGCAATGAAGATCTACCGAAATTAATCATTGAATTATTAGAAAAAAGTAAACAAAACTAAAACAAAGAAAATTTTCAAAAATATATTTGAAATATTTTAGTTCAAAATCAAGTGACTTCATCATCGTCCGGTGAATTTTGTCAAAATTTTCTCTATATAATTGATCGTTTCTATCGAGTCGAAGCATTCGATGGAGATCAAGTTCTTCGTTTATTGAATTGGCGTCGTCGTTTAACTCAACTATCAAAAAATTCGATCAAAAACGAACATAAACCAACGCCCTTAGTTCCATCACATTCATTTCAATCNCGTCGTTCATTTAAATCATCACCAAAATCAACGAAAAACTCCTATCCAGTATCTCTAACGAAATTCAATTCTGAACCTCAACANAACAATACTCTCTTCGATTCGGTTAGTCATCGTCGTTCAATCAAATCCCCATCAGTTATCCATCCGACACATGAAGAACCAACGAACTATTCGATAAATACCAATGGAGCTTATTTAGCTAATCATCAACATCAAACATTAACACGAAAACAAAGTATTGACCCGTACAGCGAAAATCATTCATCGACACGAACAAAACTCTGTCAAACATACAGCGATCCGAATCGAATGCGTTCAATGCCGTATTCGTATCAACAACCGAAATCAACATTAACTGTTCCAGTGCCAATTATTCGAAAATCTCATTCGGATAATGAACAATATGAAAATAACACAAACATGGATATTTTCTATCAACAAATCGCCGACAAAGCCATCAATGATGATGGTAGAAAACTTTGAAAAACGAAAACNAACATTAAANTTTGATTTTTTTTTCAGTTCAAAAGTTGATAACCGATGATAAAATCGAAACTGTAGATNTATCCATGACTGATCAATCTGCAACAAATTGTCCAGATACAAACCAGTGAAGAATCGAAATCGTTTTTGAACTTGTACATGTTCGAATGTCCGGCACATTCCTCCTAGACATAGCTTTTGTTGTTGTTGTTATTGTTATCGTTGCTCTTTTGTTTTCTATCTCTTCGACTACCCAGCCGGTGATCTCTCTCTTTCTCTTTTTTTTTCATTTGAGCTGTTGCTTTGAATGTAAATATGAATTATTCTCGGCAGTGCCGCTCGAATAATCCAACAAAAAAAAATAAAACAAAGACAATCTACAATGATTATTGAATTGTATTTTATTTTATTTCTGCAAATTTTACAAGAAAAAAGAAACGAAGGTTTATGTCGATGCTCGATCAAATGATTGATAGGAATTCGATTGTTTTGCTGATGGCGTTTTTGATACAACAACGATCTCTTTTTCGGAGAGAACTTGAACGAAAAATGCACCTTCTTTCCTACGAAATTTTCGATGTGCTGCATCGTAAGATAAACGAATGCCAATGAGAACACTGAAAATACAGATTAAACATTCAATCGATGAAACAATCAACGCAATAAGAACAAATATATCTGGTCGATCTTTTAAATAAGCTTGACCATCAGTCATTATATTAACTAAACCTAAACGTAAGAGTTGAATATTTACACAATCGATAATAATTGTGACTAAACTTAATGCAACGTAACATAATATCTAAATGTGCAATCGAATGAAAAACAAATAAAATTAAAAACAAACGAAGAACAAATAAAGCTCCGTACCACATAGAGACTTTTCTGTCGGGCGCAAACAATGCCAACACCTCCACAAAGTGCAAACTTCAAGCAAACAAGAAAAAAAACTAAATGTTGAATAATAATCTTCTTCTCCTCCTCGAAACTTACAAATATGCCACTCCAAATCGGTGCCACACTATGCGCCATCCAGACAAGTGCACGACTTTGTGAAATAATGCCAACAACAATGCTAATTAAGGCGAGCAGAAGATGTACTAACGATATAACATATGTCAATAAAATAAAACTGTACATGAGATAGATAACATGAATTTCATGTCTCTTTTTTATCGGTTCAACATCTAGCAAAAGAAAACGTTTTTTTTCTTCTTCGTTTTGCTTGATGGAAAATGTAACAGGAAAAAGAATGTCACATCTCATAAAAACATTGCAAACGTTTGCTAAAAGACTTTTCTTTTCTTTCTTCCCCCCCCCCCTCTCTCTCTCTCTCTCTCTCGACGATGATCAAGAACTTCTCATTTCAATGTTCGAACATAAGGAAACAGAGAAGGAAAATGATTTTCTTTCCTTCTTTTCTTTTCTTTCTCGTTTGTTTTTTTCCGATCATTGCACGGGAATCGAACAAGGCAAGCGTTAATAGAATCTGTTCACAGTAACATGCAATAATAAACCATAACATCTTGATCAAGGACAGTTACAATAACAAGACATCGTCATTTTTCTTTTTGTTCTCTTTTATTCGATAGTTAGTAAAAAGAAAAGAAAAAAGAATTTTGTATTCTTAAGTTCTTATGTCGAGAGAAACCAAATGTTTATTATTTATTGATGATGATGCGGATTGTTCAATGATTTCCGTTTTTCTCTCGGATTTAAGTGACGAACTTGTATTTCTTGTGAATATACACGTGAAAAAAATGATTAATAAAAAGAAAAATCCACATAGACAAATGATTAGAAAACGTGATCGAAATAAAATTAATCTACCTAGATGAAGAAATAAAAGATGAATTTTCTTTGTCTGTCTAATCTTACTATTCGGTCTTCTTATTAAATCATCAGAATTCATTTCACATTGATCACCAAAATACGGATTGACACATCTAATCAAAGAAAATCTTCAATCAATCAATGAATAGTTCGATACATACAAACATTTTAACTGTTTATTAATGAACAGACATTGACCGCGTTGATGACAATTATTCAAATATGTACATGTCAGATTTTCATCAATTGAATTAACATGAATATAAATACTAACCAATGTGTGATTTATTGCATTTTCTGCATCTAATAAAGAACGACAACAAAAAACCGGATATGAGCCGAACTAAACGATATGATACATACGACATGTATAAAGTCCACTATCAGTATGTGTTAAGAATCGAAAGTAGAGAATCGATTGATATCTAAAATTTAAAAAAAAGAAATGAATGAATGTTTGATTTTAGTTTATGATTGAACTTTGATTGAATCGAATAGATTCGACAGGCGGTTGTTTCGCATTGTTTTTTCGTTGGATAGTATTCGAATGATTGATTTGTTTTTGTCCAATATAATCGTGGAAGCGGATTGCCACGTACAAGACATTGAAGAGAATAATTTTGCGANAGATAAGCTTTAGTTAAACGTGGTTTAATTAAAACTTGAGGTGAATATGCATCTAGAAGAAGAAGAAAGACAAAACTTCGTTAATTAAACTCGAAAATATTCACCATAATCAATAACTGAATTGATATTTTCTCGTGTTCGACTTGTCGATTGAATAGGTGGAAAACGTAGATCAAATTGATTCGAATCTGTTTCATTTAAAAACAAAATCCTGTCCATGTGACTTTCNTGTAATAATTGCCAACATGAATCTTCGAATAGGCCACTGAATACTTCCTTATCAATACGAATAATAATAATATCATTAATTTGTATTTCATAATTAATTAATTGAACATTTTTAATAATCTCTCGAATGAGAACATATTGAATAAAGAATTTCTCATTCAATTCATCGGATATATTCAATGGTTGAACGCGTAAAATCAACGAATGACTGTATGTTACCGATTGAATATCAATCGAATTTAATAGATCACATGAATGACAATTATCGAGATATTTGACGAGAATAATTATGAATATAATGATCGTATTCGACATGCAATGATCAACAACATTGAGATGTGAATGGAAGATTGTGTCGTTTGAGAAGAGAATCTCCGAACGAGAAGAATGAACGAATGAATGAGCTAACTGACTAAACGTGCTTTTATAGAGATAGTTTGACTATTTGAAACTAAACATCTTGAGTTTTATTGTGTTTTTTTTGTCGAGGCTGAGTAAAAACGTGATTATCAGAAATTTTACAGGCAAACATTTTTTTTAATATTATAAAAGAGTGCATCCAGCCTGAAATGAATCAGGAATGCTTTCAAATGAACAAGGCATTTCTATATATATAAGCTTGAATGTTTCTATTCATAAAATTCTGTCAATCTCGCATGTTAAACTACGAAACGAATATTTGTAAAATAGCCAAGTCACATTGAAATAAAATAGAATACATAAAAGTGCTTATGCTTATATTTTCATCAAAAAAGAAACAGTATGTAGGTTATGTATATATTGAATTCTGCACAACTTGAATTTTTTTTATTAACTAGCAGATGGTATATAAGCACCGCTGAAATGTTTTTATACACATATTCAAACAAAGATCTGATGAAAGTTTTCTTTTTGAGTTTGTTTGTTTGTTCTTGCCTCCCAATTGTTTACGGAGTTCATTTTCTTGGAGGAACTATCACTTGGCGTCCTGTAAATAACTCATTAACTGGACCGACAATACCAATTATAATCACACAAATCTACCATTGGACATATTATCGTGTAAACTGTACTTACAATATGAGTGTCAATCACGATTTAATTATATTTGAGCCACTTTATGGATTCTTAGAAACACAATTACTGGTCTGTGTTGCGAATTGTCCTGCAGGTTATGTACCTCCGTTAATTCGACCTTATTGTATGAATGCATCAGTTGAACTAAATACTGTTTTTGGCGAACGATCTGATATTATAAGTTTAACAGTAGGAGATGATTTTACTGTCGCCTTTGGATCGTCTGCTTGGCGAGCATTGAAACACGCAGGTTCAGCTAGCTGGTTGCTTACATCGAATATTAAACTTCTACCTAGATCTGACAATGGTCTTTTTAATAGTGCACCTGAAGCTGAACTTCGATCTCCTATCTATATCTATTGGAATCAATCTATGGAGATTCATATTCCAGTGACTGATCGTGACGGAGATGTTTTNCGNTGTCGATGGGCTCGTANTAATCTTGGTATTGATGAATGTGGAGGAGCATGTCCACCGACTTCATTACCTCAAAATACAACGATCTATCCGAATTGTACGATAGTTATTACTGGAGAAG
>JGI26540J51217_10001601_pt1 | contig 15789 bp, 10 predicted proteins | sample ThiBio_1000_plan_2_FD_51217 | JGI IMG/M metagenome (IMG submission 51217)
CTGCTGAGCTTCCAACAACAGTAATTGCATTTAGTTCTTGACTTGGAAACTTTTGAACACGATTATTACTACAATCAGCAACATACAAATTAAGATTTTCATCAACATGAATTCCACGAGGATAGTATAGTTGATTGGATGCTGATCCATAGCAATCTGTTCCACCAGCAATAATCCACATATCTGAATTACTATCTAATGATTTNATCATTACTTGATGTTTAGAATTCACTGAACAATAAAGATTATAAGCAATATCGATAAATAAATCATAGCATGCATCTCTCACAGACATCGCTGTACTATTCAATCCGCTCAATGTCCATTTATCAACTCGATTATTTGAATTTCCATTATCAATAAAAACATCACCATTACTTGTTGCAANAATACTGTATGGAAGACTAAGACCACCTGTAATATTCTTGATTGGCATTGTATTTCCTTCTAACCAAATATGAGCTCGACTGTTTTGTCGATTAGCAACATAAACAGTGTTATTAGTATCAACAAACAGTCCAAATGCATTTGTGCCAATAATAGTACTTGTTGCAAAAGTAATTGCATTTCCACTCCAAACAGTATAAGTATCGAACTTCGGTAAATTATATGCAATATCTAGAAAATGATCATTTCATAGATTTTATCTACATCGGAAACAATTTTACTATTTGAATAAGAGATTGTTGTCGATAAACTAGTTGTAACACTAGTTGTAACTTCAGAGTTTTGTGACGTTGTAGTTGTCGATGTTGTCGTGGTGACACCTATAATTATGAAAGAAAGAAAACAATTAATTAAATGTCTTGTTTTTTTTTGTATATTGAGAATATATGTCTTACCACATCCATCACTCAGTAAACCAAATTTTTGAATTCGATTGTTTGAATAATCAGATATATAGATATTTCCAAAACTATCAAAACTGATTGCATTTGGATAAGATAATTTACTTGATGTTGCACCAGCACCAGTACATGCAACTATACATTCATAAGTATTTGGACCTACACGAAGTATACGATGTTTCCAAGTATCAGTTATGTAGACATATCCATTTGCATCAAGTACAACTTCACTCGGACCATCAATAACAAAACCAACTATAGTTGATCCTGGTCCATTNCCTATTATTGTTGTTGCATTGAGTTGACCGAAAGGAAACATTTGTACTCGATCACCATAATAATCAGCAACATATAAATTAAAATAATTATCAACATAAATTCCACGAGGATAATAAAGTGTAACTGCTGTTGTTCCTAAAGTTCCCGTTCCAGCAATAACTCTCCATGTACTTTGACGATCATTTAATGAACTTGCAATAACCATATGTCTATTGTAGATTGAACAATAGAGATTATTTTTAATATCTACAAATAACGTATAACAATAATCACACATATACATCGCAGAATCCATAGTTGTTGTCGTTGATGAATTAAATGACCATTTCTCTGCTTTGTAAGATGAGGCTCCCTTATCAACATACATATCATTTTTATCATTTTCAATGACGAAAAAACCGTATGTATTGCTAGCAATGCCAGTGAGATTTCGAGTTGGTGTTGGACTATCATTATCCCATATATAAATTCGAGTTGTTCCTTGATTGATTGCATAAATGGTGTTATTTGAAGTAATAAAAAGTGTATATGGACCTGAACCAACGATTGAACTAGTAGCAAATGTTTGTGCTGTTGTATTCCAAGTAGCATTTGGACAAAGTTTTGGTCGATTTAATGAGAGACCTGCAGATAGAGTATAAACTATTGAAATATATCGAGAAAATTACTTGATGCTCTTCTGATGATTGTCGAAAACAAGAATATATGAAAAAGATAAAGTGATTTCATGCTGAATTCTAACCAAGAAATTTCAAGTGTTTCACTTGGTTATGTCAATATTTTGAATAACTTTCACAATTGCGACTTATTCTCTTCAGTCACTTATGTTTATGAACTATGTTCCTAAAAAGAACGTTCGCCATTTGTTAAATAAAAGAGAGAGAGAGAGAGAGAGAGAGAGAGAGAGAGAGAGAGAAAAGCTATCATTTAATTTAAGAACAAATGTTTTTACTGAATTAAAACAGTTATTTACAGATGGTGAGGAAAAAAGAAAGTATTCACTCTGAATATCTCTATTGTTCTTTTTTTTTCTTTAATTTTTATGCTAGCTTTTAAGTAATAAATAACTCAGAATTAATTTGAGAAAAAAGCTATTTTTGTGACAAATAGTTTCATTATTCATCTCGATCAACGTATGCCTCTGTCAAGGGTAAAGTTTTTTTAGTGACATCTGTTCAAGAAACAAGACCCTGAAGAAAGACAGAAAAGGTATATATAGATTGATCATCATTGTAAATTTTGTGAAGAGAAGAATAGTGTCTCTTTCATATTCAAAAAAAAATGCCGTCGTTGTTAAATATGGTATTGATGAACAAGGTAACAACGAATATTATTGTCTTACATCATAACATTTTCTTCTATTTTACCCGAGGAAAGAAAGAGAAAAAAAAGGTAAATGCGATTAGTCATAAACATTTATCTTCGAAATGTGAGTAATAGAAGCATTCGTATATACAGCATCATACGTGTAACTGCATTTACATTGTTATTACTGTGTCTTTCATCGATTATAAAATGGATCAAGAATAGTATAGCTTATTTGAATTATTTTACTATTGCTTATCGAGCTAATTTTGTTTTCTTTTAAATTAGTGATTATGTTTTTAAATTAGTCCTGATTGGTGATCCTGGAGTAGGCAAATCAAGTCTCATATTACGTTTTGCTGTAAGTTTAATCATAGATAATCTTTCGAAGGATTTNTTTGTTTGGATTTCAAGGATGATACGTTCGTTGACAATTACTCTGTAACAATTGGCTATGATATTGTACGTTTATTTTAATGAAAAAAAATAAACTAATCGATACATTTAGAAAATTCGAACGGTTGAAATCCAAGGAAAAACAATCAAATTACAAATTGTAAAAAAAAATCCAAAATTTTATCCTATTTGGAATGTTGTTGTTGTTTTTTTTCGGATTTAGTGGGATACTGCTGGCGAAGAACGATATCGTAGTATTGCAAATAATTTTTATCGTGGTGCACACGGTATTATTGTTGTTTATAATATGACTAAAGAAGTAAAGAATAAAGAAATCTCGAAAGTTCTATTTACATTTTCTTCTATAGAAAACATTTGGTAATGTCAACGAATGGTTTGATAATATTGACAGATATGGAAGTGACAATGTACAGAAATTATTAATTGGCAATAAATGTGATTTAGTCAAAGAAAAACGAGTCGATTCATCGACTGCAAAAGTAAGAATTTAATTACAAATTCGAACTGAGAAACTTTCAATGATTATAGGAATTTGCTGATTCAAAAAATATTCAATTCTTGGAAACATCAGCACGAGATTCGACGAATGTTGAAGACGCGTTTCTTTCGATGGCAACACAAATTCTATTGTCGGTTCAAACCGATGAATTGAAAAAAGCNTCGAATAAAATTAATCTAACTCCTCAAACCAAACCAGTCGAATCCTATTGGAATTGGTGTTAAAATAACTCAAAAATGTAATCTTTTCTTTTTCTTTTGTATAAAAACAAATATAATCGAGAAAAAATTCATTTAAATTTGACTGTGAGTGCATCTCGTAGACATTGGTTATAAGGTATCTGCATAATATATCTTTTCTATCTCGTATAAATTATGTAGAGTACCACGTCAAATGAGAGACACAAATGTAAACAGATCATTCTTTTGTTTTCATTCTGCATTCATATAAATANGCACATCAAAATTTCGTATTTCAATAAAACAAAAAAATGAAAAGTACAGTATTCTTCGTATTAATGGTCTTCGAACTAATAAATACTGCTAGTGGATCTCATTTTCTTGGTGGTACTATAACGTGGCGAATTGTGAACGCATCAGCAACTGGCAGTCCGGTTTCTGTTGTTATAACACAAACTTATTCGTGGCTTTATGGACTCATAACATGTACGAATGCTATGATTGCTGGAAGTCAATTAATTGGCGTTGGAGTTTTTACTAATTTATATAGTACATACTTGAATTGTGTTGCAAATTGTGGTAATGATTCTCGAGGTTATNTTGCTCCAAATGTTGTACCTCACTGTACTGACGTATCCGCATACCTCTCAACCACAATTGGTCAGCGATCAGATACAGTGAATCTTGAAGTAGATGACGATTTCGCTGCTGCTTTTAAATCGAACGCTTGGCGAACACTAACGTTGTTTACAGGCACTGGTTCATGGTCAATTTCGACACGTATTACTATCAAAAAAAGATCAGACAATGGATTGTATAATAATGCACCAGTAGCTACGATGATGTCACCTTTGAATATTCCCGTTCTAAAACCGACAATAATTAACGTACCTATAGCTGATATGGATGGTGATATAATACGTTGTCGTTGGTCAACAAGTAATACAACTGGTGTGGACGAATGTGGGGGTGTATGTCCACCTGATTCTCTGCCAATAAATACAGTGATCTATCCAAATTGTACGATAATCATCACTGGTCCAGTAGTTGGTAATTGGTTTGCTGTAGCTATAATGGTTTGATAAACCATTTACATTGATTTGACTTACGTATATATATATTTTTTGTGTTATTTAGGTAGAAGATTTTATAGATGCTTCAAGTACAACACCACTCAGTGGAATACCCGTTCAATTTCTTGTACATGTTGTCAATTCTTCGAATTGCATTTTACCACCAAAAATCATAGGAAAACCAGTAGAACAATCATGTACATCTGTTATAGTCGGTGAAACATTTACTTCTGAGCTGATTGCCAAGAATTATTGTGGAAATAATGTAACAATCGTTGATATTGCCACACTTTCATTTCCAGCAATGGTCAAAGGTAATATTACAGCTTTGGATACAATGACTTATCGTGTGAGTTTGTCGTGGATTCCTACTATAGCACAGTTAGGCTATCAGGTTATGTGTGCGATGGCATTTGACAGGTTTGTATAATTAAAAGAATGAAGCAAAAAAAAAACAATTTTTATTTATTAGTGAAAACTCTCAATCTGCACAATATTGTTTCAAATTTTATGTCGCAGAAACTGATGTTTGCAGTTGCCCTGGCGAACCTTGTTTACGATCACTCGTGCCCTCATCAAAAGAAAACACGAATTCATTTTTTATTGGTATTTCTCTCGGTTTATTAATTGGTGGTGGCTTATTATTTTCTTATATAATCTATCGTTGCTGCTGGTTTGTTTGTTTTTTTGTAATCATTGTTTATTTTTGTCATATTATATATTTCTCTTTAGTCGACCCGGTCTATATGCGAATACATCGAAGAAAAAAACCATTTTCGAACTTTATCACATTGAAAAATGTGTTGATATACATTGTTTATATAATTCAACTTCAATTAAACTCAATCACATCGAAGAACCATCACTGAAAGATNGTGAAATTGGNTATCCTAGCTCGAAAATTCCTTTATGTAAGAAACGAAAACNACTAACAGAAACTACTTATGATAATTCACAAATTGGAACAATCGATTTATCAACAATTGGATCTACATGCAAAATGGTAAATACTACAAATATGAAAAATCTCTCAATGCGAACTGATGGTTCAAGAAAAAAGCAAAAAAAATCGAAAAAATCAAATAAACTCCAAATATATGTACAAGCACGTAGAAATAAATCAACTAAAGGTTAAATAAAAAGAAAGTTAGATGTCTTGTAATTGTAACATCTTGCGACCCCATTGAATAACTGTTTGGATATCAGGAATTGTCTGAACAGTGGTACCAATATCTAAACCATATGATTGCCATTGTTGCAAGTTTAATCGTGTACTTGTTCCATTAACTTTACAGATAAATACAGATTCTGTGCCCGCTGCAACATAGATTGTATTATTGGCTAGATAGGGCACGTAGAGATCAGCTGTATCACAACCTTCAATATTGTATGGTGTTGTACTATTATAGAGTACACAAATATTATCAATCCATGTTTCATTCCATCCACTTGTACCATGTACAGGTGCATAATCATTGAGACAATTATTACTACCAAATCCGCCTGTACTTGCATCGGAATAAACATAGATTTCATGATGATCCATTTTTGAATTGCCTAAATAATTTTTCTTGCCACCATATACAAGAAAATTGTAACTATCTTCATAATGACAACTTCCATCATCATGATCAATTGGCCATACAGAACGATAATTATTGAAAAGTACATTATGATGAATGTAACTTTCGTGTTGTCGAAGTGATGGACTGCCTGATTGCATTGCATCCGATAAATAAGGTTGTCGATCCCATGAATTGATTGGTCCATGGTCAGTTGTTTCCCGTACACTATTAAAAATAACATTATGACTAATTGTATGATTACCATAGAAACCATCATTGATATTGATTGCTGCACGAGGCATATTAAACATAAGATTACCAATGATAGATATACTTCGACTTAGTGTCAAGAAAACAGGTGATGATTGTTTGATATAGATTCCAGTTTCACGAAATAGATTCGATTGTATCAATGTATTTGTTGGTTGACTAGTAACTGTAAAACCATCGATACCATTCGTACTACCAACGAGAATAACACCAGAATCAGCTAGCCATGAAAATTCATTTAGAGAAATAACTGTACAATCATTATAATCAATTACAGCAAGACCATTACTGCCTAATTGTGTGAAAACACTTTGTGTAATTGTAACATTTTGTGTATTCGTCAGATAGATAGTACCACCTCGATGAACCGACCAGTCACCACCACTGGGCACCATAAAATCTCTTAAGTATGTGTTAGTTGTTTCTGTTAATGTTAAACCTCGAATTCGTACATTACGAACGGGGTTTTCTATACTACTGCCACTAATTGAAATGATACAAGGAATTTGACTAGCAACGAATGTCTTGGGCATTGTATTGTTCGGCATGAAATAGAGAGTTCGAGTTTCTTTATTTAGAAACCATTCATTCGGTGAATCAAGTTCTTCGAATATATTTGACACGTAAAACTCGCCACCAGTATTCCAACCATGTGCTTCTTGAAAACCACCTCGACCGAAGACAATCGTATCTTGTGAAGTCACCGTTGAATTGATTTCAAATATCCAGCTCCCCCAACTTCCCCCATGAAATACATGTACAAAGCCAGTACTGGGTTTACTCCAATTACTGAAACGAGGAAAAGCACCATTCTTTATACTAAAACCTCGAGGTACTGCATAATTCAAAACTCCACGTGGCGTTGTAACACTCCAATAATTGCGTGGTGGATTAAATACCGATGCACCACCACCTAAACCATCCTGATAATTAGCAAATATCGTTCCATTACGAGAAGGTTCTTGAACATAGATTTTCAAACTTGGATTTTCGATGGGTTTCAACCAGTTTTTTGCTTGATTCGAAAATCCTGGATGATCTGAGTATAAACCTTGAGTCGACGGATCACCATTGGGATATTTTGCGACAATTGCACGTTGTCCATCGATATACAATTCATTGAATGATTCTAAATGAACTGAATCAGGTATTCGCGCTTGATAAATAGTGCCAACATCTGTTTTAGCATAAATAGACCAGTCTAATTGTAATAATGTTCCACCACTCAAAATAACTTGTTCATCTTCATAATTTTCAATAATTAAATTACTATCATTACTTGTCAAAGCAATCGCACCGATTTGACTACTAAATGTTGTAGCATTACTTCCGAGATAATATGTTCCTCCACGAATAGTAATACACAAAAATATACTCTCACTACCATGACTAGTACGTAACGAACGAACAAGAGATAGAGCAGCTGAAATAGTTTTCATGGGCTTTTCAAATGTACCATCGAATAAATCGTTGCCATGCTCGTCATGCACGAATATTGACCGTTGACAAGTACCTTTCGATAGTTTCGGTGCTGTTTTAAACGATTTAGTCGTATCGAATGTTTGATCATATGAATTATTACATAGATGCATTTGTAAAGCACTTTGACTAAATTGTGTCCAATTGGTTTTTGCCCATGTTGGAGCAATATATCCAGCCATTTCAATGGCAAACGATCGAAGTGCACAATCATCTTTCAATGGAACATTTTGATTCTCAACTGTTCCACGTAAAAAATCTGTTGATACATTATCAACAATAATTAGAAATACGAACGTAAAACAAAACAACATATCAATGTTTATCATCGTCAAAAGGTGTGTTAACTTTTATAAAAAATTTAATTTTTTTCTCTCATAGATAACAAGCAAGCATGCGATTAACCCGTTTTTTTTTGCTCCAATACATTTTTTTTTTCTTTTCTCTCTAGACAGCGATATTATAGATAAGTTGATCAGATAATTATTTTCGAATGACCTTGATTATTCATTTACATTTATATATAAATGAGCAAAATAAATAGTAATCAACTATCGTCGATTCATAAATGGTTGAAAACCGTCAAGAAATATTATTACTCGATGAAACATCGAAAAAAAGTAATCTCAAAGATCATCTTCCATTGATTTTCGTTGGGATTATCATATTTATTTTTATTCTTATCATCATTCTTTCGATTATTCTCTTTTTTAATTACCATGCAGAGATTACTCATCTTAAGTAAACAAAGATATGCACTCATATTTTCTATAAAAATTAATCTTGTTGTTATACTTTTGTAGTATGATAATTAAAAATTTATCCGAATTAGCCAACAAGCCATGTCCACCTGGAACGGTCATGTTTGGTTCAAGAATTGGTCATAAAGGTGAAATTGAATCTTTTTCAGATTGATAGACTATTTTTTTTTATACAATCATTGTTTTATCCACCAACGATAAGCAAATAAAGATTGTTCGATTAGACTCTTCATAACCCATGTCAAACCTAAATAAAACAATCATAATATATATTGTCAATCGTCTATATAAACTTACTGCCGTATAATTCAAAAACAGTTAAGAGAATATGTTCGAAATGAAATCGATTAGGTATTTTATACTGACAATTCGACGGTTGACACGTATTGAAATAAGCTGTATAATTACTTGTTCGAATCCAATTTTCAACAAACAATCGATCATTTAATTGACCCAACGACATATTTTCATAGGTCGACAAACGAAAACCATCGTAAACAAAACAGCCGGTCACGATTTCATCGTCGATTCGTTCGATACAATCGAACGATGTTGCACAACTACAATTTGTCGATGAAAATCGACGTGGATACGTCGTAATAAGACTCGAACCATTTTCACCAATCAAATCCATTTTCCAATTGCTCGCAAGAATATTAAATAAATGATTGACTTCAAACGAACGCATGATGAACATCATCGTTCGACGATAATCTGCCGAAAGTTGAGTTATAAATGTTTGAATAAGAGCATCTGTTTGAGAATAGAACGACGTTTCTGTCATTGCTTCGATGCTGATTAAATCTCGGCTATTGAAAATATCTCGAGCACTTTGAATAGTTCGTTTCGATTGAAAACAAAGTTTACCAACAGTTCGATAGTGTGCATTGAGTTCTAATAGAGTTCGATTTCGTTTATTGAATAAATTGATTCGATGCGATCGTTGAATGTATTTACTCGAACATATCGGATGATATTTCGGTTTAACAACGAGAAAATTCGAATACGGTATTGCAGTTGTCGAACATTTACACGAGAGACTCGAAATATTCTTCGTATGAAGTTCATTAACTTGACTCAATGTTGGAAATACGAATATTTTCGTTTTAATTTCATTGCTAAATGGTCCAGCATAGAGTATAGCAACGATCAAACAAAGAATAAATGTGAAAATATAAATTCGAGTTGCGACTATTTCTTGTCGTACTCGTTGTTGATTATCAACTGTGGCTTTATTTTCAAATAAATTCCAATATCGAATATGTTGACATTTGAAAGACGATTGTTTCGTTGCATATCGTCTCAAACATCTTACCAACCATGGTAAACTAATTTCTAATAGGACAGATAAAGTTTTATAGAGACCTAATTCCATAGCAATGATATATGACCAATCGAAACGTTTGTTTATCGTATAGGTACATTGTTTCGGTGAACATCGATTGTAATAAGCCGTGAAATTGATTGAATGATTCCAATCTTCGATAAATAATTGCGAGACAATCGTTTGAATGGAATCGTTGGATAAAAATCGACTTTGATTTTGATCGAGTGCTTGAATATTTCGAGTCGAATTTCGTAATGGTGATAGAAGATCTGCGTGATCGTATTGCCGCGAATCCAAAATCAGTTGAAGACATTTTTGGCTGTAAAAACATTCGAAAGTTGAGAAGAGAAGTGAATCGATTGTGTAACAACCGAGAACGAGACCTGGTATGATGATTTTCGGGTCACTCGACCGATCACTCGATTGAGAATAGAAACCTTGCGGACGTGTGCATCGAAACGTGAATCCACACGAACAAGAACTATTATATAGATCGAGATAGAAAAATCTCGGTACTAATTTCGATGTTTGCTTATCGAGAAGTAGAGTTATTCCAGCGTTTGTCGATACGTCAGTAATTAATTGATTGATTTGAATCGATGAACGAATCAATTCAATAATATTAACAAACGAAACAANCGTGTGTTCTTGAAATTCTTTGATACGTATTTGCATTTCGTTGATGAATTCTCGTTGTGAAAGTGTGCTGACAGTGACTAATCGATGATAACGAAATGAATAGATCGAATTGTCGACAGTTTGCCGAGCCTCACGGCAGAGTGCGTCGACAAAACTGAAAAACGATCGACCACTAATACGAAAATCAATGTTGAGCATCGGCGTTACATTCACTTGANGATAAACATCTTCGAGATTAAAATAAGACAGCCAAGTCTCTTGAAGAAATTCACTTGTACATATTTGATGATATCGAGGTGTAAATGAAACAATTCGACCGTAGGACAACGAATGATGTGTACATGTACAAACGAGACTCGATTTGTACAATGAATTGAGTCGTTCGAATTCGTCGATGGTCGGCAAATGAACGGTAATTGTTTGCAAACGTTTTAAGAACGATGTACAGAAAACAAGACTAATCAAACCGAGGAATAAAAGTAAAATGTACAGACGAGTCGAAATAATTCCAATATATTGCTCGTCGAGATCGTCTTTGTCATCCGAAGGAAATAAATTCAATGTCGAAATTGTTTGATATAAACGTCGGTAGCATCGATCTCTATTGATTGATGCTGTTTTTGATTTCATAAATGGCCNAATTCTAATGAGCAATGGAATAATCAATGCCCAGAGAATCGCAAGACCACCGGAAGCATCAACACATTGAGCAAGAATCAAAGTAAAGTGGTCGGAACCTTGATAACTGTAGGTTAGTGTTCGAGGTGCACAAGCATTGAAATAGACTTCATAATTCGATGTATTTTGCCAAGATTCAATGAAAAGGTGTTCATCGAACATTTGACCGATAGTTAAATTCGTTCGAGAGATTTTCAATGGTTTCACTTTGAACATATTCGGTTGTAGTGATAAAATATCGATACAAGTTTGTGAATACAAACATTCGAGGGTCGATTGTCGAATAGATTCAAGTGGCAAACAACCAGCCATTAAGCCGGAAACTCGATATTTAGCTGGTGGATAAGCTCGAGCTGGTTTGTCCAATTCAGGTTTTGTCCAATTAAAAAAAGCACCAGCTGGATACGCACATTGATTGCCTTCGAACCGGCAAATACACATGTTCGACGGTAATAATCGAGAGAAATAGATTCCATTATGCATAATAAAATCTTCTAAATTCGAATCGTATTCAATATAAAAATTCGTTCGTAGAGCTGACATCAATCGATTGTAGCCGATGTTCATCGAAACAATTCGTGACATTTGATTTTCATGAGCTATGATATTGCTTCGAAGATTTGCCACGACTGTACGAACGATATCATCGAAATCAGCTCGTGAACGAAGATGAGTTGTGATTAATTGCGTTGAATTGAATGTTCGATAGCCATCGTCGATGGCGTCTCGTGCTGTTTGACAAAGGAGAGCAAGTGCTTGGAATTGTGCGAATGTAAACGTACGAAAATCGAGAATATTATGTGATGTTGCATTGGACAGAAAAAGAGATGAAATCCAAGTTTGATTAATAAATGAACTCGAGCAAATTTCATGAAATTTAAAATCAATATGAATCAAATTCGAATATGGATTAGCTATTTGAGTACATGGAACGATGATACTCGATGAGTAATGAGCTTGAATTTGTTCGTAGTCGACAAGAGAGAATTTCTCATGCGTAATGGTATGTGTTCGAATGTTGAAAAGTCCGTAGAAGACGATAACAAGAAGAGAACAAACAAGCGAGATAAGAAATAGACGAGTACTAATGACTTGTTCTGAATGATTGAGTGTTGAAGACCAAATTGGATGATCCGAAAATAGATTTAGTTCGTTTAATCTCTGAAAAAAATGTGAACGAGCTGCATGGCAAAGTTTTTTGTTCGATGATATTCTAGTCGATTCGGTCATCTTCTCTCGTTCGTAAATATATAAGTAACAAGGCGATGAAATTTGTTTTAATACTATTATGACAAACGCTAATAGCTGATATTTTCTTTTTTCTTTTCTACAAATAATTAAGAACGATATCCATTTAAGTATCCTTGTCAAATAGACGCCTGTGCGCTTTCTTATATTGTTTACAAGAACAACAACAGTGACAGCAAAAAAAAAGACGTTATTTTTTTGTTGAGTAATAATGACTGACAATCAGCAAGTACTGTTAGAGGTTAAAAACGAAAGCAAAACAAAATTCAATCGTTTTATATTGATTCTTGTCACCATTCTCGGTCTTATCATTGTTACAATAATTATTCTTACAATAAATCTGTTTGTCAATTGTCAATGCGAACAAGATCAACATACAACAACATCAACAAGCAAAACAAAAACAACNAATGAATCNCGTCCATTAGCCATAGTTATGGATCTCATTAATTCAAAAGAAAAACACTGATCTATGTTTTATTATTTTGATTTTTTTGATTCAATAAAAATCGTTAGTGGGTAGAAACGCACGTTCAATATTTTCTCTCCTGTATGATGTTCGTGGATCGAGTGAAGCAATACATTTGAACGGACGAAAAACGTCAAGCCATATTTTTTCAAATAATTGAGAGAAATTCGTTTCTTTTGTTTGTTCTATGTTGTCAATACGATATTTAATTTGTACAAGATTTACATTCTTCGCACGCCATATATAACAACAGATGGCTAAAGCTTTCTTATGAAACGAAAGAGCTTCTTCGAATTGAGATAGTTTTTCGTAGATAAGAGCTTTGTTTACCAATAACATTGCAATGTCAATATGTTTCGATGGTAATGATTTTTTGTAGATTTCAAAAGCTAAGTCGTAATGTTTCATTGCTGTTTCATATTGTTCGAGACCTTGATAAACTTCACCTGTATTATTATACGATGTACCAAAACGAAAATGATCCGATGGAAGTTGTTTTTGTCGAATAGCTAATGCTTTTCGATGATAATCCAATGCTTGCGAATATTTCTTTAATGTTTGACAGGTAACACCCATATTGTTATAAGTCATAGCACTCGATAGATCATCTTGACCAAGTGATTGTTGAAATATAACCAATGCTTTTTGATATAATACTAACGCATATTCAAAATTACGTTTAATATAATATACACGAGCAATTGCAACATATGTATCAGCAAGACTTGGATCCGATGAATGTAAATTTTCCTTTCGAATAAATAACGATTGTTTGAAAAGTTGAAGAGCGTGTTCATTTTCATTATTTTCTGTCGCTACTAAACCTAATAAATAATAACAATAAGCTTTCCAAATCCGATTTGCAGGCGGTAAGAAATTCAAACATCGATTATAGTAATTTTTTGCTTGTTCAAATTCGCCCATATCATGTAAAACATTTCCAAATGCAAGCAAATCGAATTCACATCGATTCGATTCTTGTCGTAGAAATTGAAGAATCGATTTTAAATTCTGTTCATTATCACTGCATAGATTCAATTGAATTGTCCAAGTACTATCATTTTCATCGCAATAGACATCTTCGATTTGAAATATCGATCCTAACATAAATAGAATTTCTCCTTCTTGAGGAAAATCACTAATCAATGTGATATCAGCAAATGGTTTGATCCCATCAATCAGCGGATTGAAATCGATTTTAAATAAGACTTTTTCTAAACCACATCCGCCATCTCCAATATAAAAATCTGCTACCGAACGAAAATAAGTTGTCGATAGGAACGAATTTATTGAAATTAATTTGCCAATTGATTCTTGTATTCGTTTCAGTTCGAATTTCGATAATGATTGACCTCGATAGACCGATCCCGAAGATGACCATTGATTTTGTTTTAATTGTTGTGCAAGATCACGAATAAAAAATCGAAATGCAAATAGAACATCGATATTTTGTACACGAAGTGCTTTGTTCAACATACGATAGACAAATGTATCACGTGTGTACCACCACAGACACGTTTCACTTGAATATTCTCGTTGAAATTCTTCTAAAAGTTTTAAATATTCTCTCGAATTTTTGCATTCACTATGATCTCGACAGAATTGAACAAATTCTTCGATTTCTTTCGAAGTCGATTTCATTGTTTGAAGAGAATCAACTAGTAATTGAGAATGAAGAAATTGTCCGTCTAATTCCATCGTTGATTTGTCTTCGTCAGTATCATTACTTAAGATGTCAAACGAAAAAGATTCATCACTATTACGACGTACTCGTCGGTCACCGCGAGTTTTATTCGTATGTGAACGTCTGCCTCGATATTTGGAAAATTTTTGTTTGTAAAATGATTGATCCGATTGTTCGTTGAAGGTGTAAATGTAAATCGCAAATATTTGTGGAACATCATGAATTTTTGGTATGATTTCTTGTGCGAATAAATCATCGACAATAAAAACAATTCGATCATAGTTTGAAAGATTCTGAAGGAATTGTTCGAATTCAAGAATATTTTCAAATAGATTGACATGTTTGATTATAGATCGTGCTTGTCCCAAAGTTTGTTGAATAGTTTCCGAGTTATTAATCGGATTCAACAGCCAAATTTGCCAAACTGTTTCAATGATATTCTTGGATACTGTTGACATTAACAGTCAAGCTGTGTGTAAGACTTCGATCGAGCGAAAAAAAACAAAGAGAACAGAAAACACCCATTCATTGGCTTATATTTTTCTATACATACAAGACATTTGTGATAAATAAAAGAACATATCGGAGTCTACGTGATACTTGGAGACATGCCATTCAATATATGGCTATAGAATTGTACGAGCGTTTTCTTTTTCTTTTCCTTCCATATGTACGTCGAAATGCATACGTCATTGATGACGTATATTCATTCGATATACTGAAAAAGCTCTTTCAAAATAAACTTTGAATTAATTATTTATCAACCTAAAACTAATCTATAAAAAGTAACCGTATCGTTCTCTTCACCTATTCCACATCGCAGCATTGAACAGGATGAAACAAAAGACGGCGATTTTCTTTCTCTTATTTAACAAATGGCAAACGTTCTTTTTAGGAACATAGTTCATAAACATAAGTGACTGAAGAGAATGAGTCGCAATTGTGAAAGTTATTCAAAATATTGACATAACTAAGTGAAACACTTGAAATTTCTTGGTTAGAATTCAGCATGAAATCACTTTATCTTTTTCATATATTCTTGTTTTCGACAATCATCAGAAGAGCATCA